>Ga0307375_10004668_pt1 | contig 13020 bp, 11 predicted proteins | sample TR1MG_FD_202531 | JGI IMG/M metagenome (GOLD analysis project Ga0307375, IMG submission 202531) | Soil microbial communities from Risofladan, Vaasa, Finland - TR-1 | ecosystem: Environmental > Terrestrial > Soil > Coastal area > Acid sulfate soil | place: Finland: Risofladan, Vaasa | collected... | reverse complement strand
TTGGAAGTTCGACGAGGGACAAGGGACATCTACGCAGGATTCCAGTGGGAATGGGAATACGGGGACGTGGAATGGTACGCTCGGCAGCCAGTGGGCAACGGGGGAAGTGGGAGGGGCGGGGCAGTTTAACGGGAGTAATGATTGGGTAAACGCTGGAAATGGAGCTGATTTAAATCCGACATCAGCTATGACTATTTCAACGTGGGTAAAATTTACCAATCTAAATAGAGAAACGATTGCCTCGAAGTGGGGTGCTTCTGGTAATAGCGATTACTCATGGCTACTTTTTGCAAATATGTGGAGCAGTGGTGAAGTTAATTTTCTCACATCTAGCGACGGCACGGGCTATACCAACGCACGTTCTAGTGCTGGCGCAGTCGCCACTGGTGTCTGGTACTATATCGCGGGGGTTTATAGTGGAGCCAATACTACCGCAACACTTTATATCAATGGTGCGTTCGCTGGCAGCTCGACTGCTCCATCATCTCTGAAAGTATCAACGACGTCACTTTCAATAGGTGCCGACCATGATAATGGCGTAGGAGAGCCAGCATACAGACTTTTCAATGGTCTCATCGACGATGTCCGTATCTACAACCGCGCCCTTTCCGCCGCTGAAATAATGTCTTTATATAACGCAACAAAATGAATTTGGTGGTAAAATGTAGAAGATGATGAACCTGTTTAAGAAAAAAGAAAAATTTTTGCTTCTCGATGTGTCGCCGAAAAAAATAAGCGGTATTTTGATAAGCCTTGATGACAGGAAAAAAATAAGAAAAGAAAAATCCTGGGATAATCTTGAGAAAATGCGGTCTTCGCGCGGGCAGACTTTCATTCCGGGCGTGAGCAGAATCATAGCCGCCTGCGACCCGGAGCTCGCGTTCAAAATATTCGTTCCCCTGGTTATGGAGAGAGAAGAAATTTCCGAAGCAATCGGCAAGGTTGAACTCGAGAATCTTATCGCGCAGGCAGTAAGTAAAATTTTCAACCATTATCGGCGCGAAGCCAGCATGATTCTTGGCGTCGATGAGCTGGACACTATCCTTGCCGACAGCAATGTTTCCGATTTCGAAGTGGACGGTCACAAAGTCATAAACCCTCTAGGTTTCAAGCCGAAAGAAGTACGCGCGGTCATAGAAATGGCTTTTACTGCGAGAAAAACTTTCGAAAGAGTAAAGGCGATAAAAAAGAACGGAGAATTCTTTTTTACGGAAAAGGGTCAGGCACAGGCGTCTGCCACCAAAAGATCCGGAGCCAAGAGGGCCGACTTTTTAAAAATAGGCGCTTCAAAGAGCTATTTTTATCCGGGCAAACATTCCGAAGAGTTTTATAGGCGGAGCGAAATCGAATGGTCCGTCAATGACATTATTTCGGAAATCTGCGGCAGTTGGTCGCTGGGCGAGAATGCCGCTAGGGCAATTTACGATTACTACATTAAGGAAGACGTTTCCCGGCCGGTAGAAAGGCATTTGTCAAAAATTTTTTCAAAACCGGTAAAAACCCTCGCAACCCACGTTAAAAAAGTAAAAACAGGCGGGAAAGTGCGCGTAGCCGGGGCCGTGCCGGCGAACCTGCTCGGCCAAGACAAGTTCCAGGAGATAGATTTCGACGACTTTTCCGTGAAATCCGGTTTCAGCTTTGACGAGGCGGAATTCGGTTCGGGAAAGCAAGCGTTCCGGCAACTCGCGCCTTTCTTTGAATTCTATTATGATAATAGCGATAACGAAATAAATGGATGGCTAAAACGGAGGCTTAGCTGGCTCGGTTCAGCCGTATAACTTCGTTAACTTATCAGCATAAATCTGCTACAATCAGCATTTATACTGCAAGGGAAACCCTCAACGCTGGCTTATACGGATAACTGCTGATTTATACAGATTACAAACTAATCATGGAAAAAATAACAATAACAAAAAAAGATTCCGTTCCGAGGATAGTCGAGAAAATTTTAGAAAGCAAAGAAAGTGAAATAGTTTTGTTGGTTTCTGCAGGCTCTGCCTTGAAAGAATCGCTTTCAAATATGGAACTTGTCAAAAGGGAAGCCGAGGCTGCCGGCAAATCCATTTCCATAGATTCTGGCGATCCGGAAGTAATCGAGCTCGCGGAAAAAGCGGGCATTGGAATATCGTCTGCGCGCGCATTGGAAAAAGGCTCTTCCCAGATAGTATTCGACATAGTTGCGGTGAAATATTCCGGGAAAGATAAAGACGAAGAAGACCCGCCTAAGCACGGCAAGTCTTTGAAAATAGAAGAAGCGAAATCTCAAAGCGAATCTTTCTGGGACAAAGCCAAGGAGGAAGCCGTCGCGAAAAAACAGTTTGCCAAAGAGATAGGCTCTCCTCCGGCGGAGTCCGAAAAACACGAAAGAAAAGTTTATCGGCGCGCCAGAGGCAAAAAAGCCATAGCCTATATTTCCGGAGTAGTCGTTATCGCGCTAGCGGCCTTTTGGGTAACCGGCGCATTTTTCGGAAAAGCTGAAGTAACTCTCGGTTTCAAAAAAATTCCGTGGCAGTACCAGGGGACGGTTACGGTAAGCAAAACTTTCTCGCAAGTGGACAGCTCCAAGAATTATCTGCCCGGAGAGATTTTCACTCAGCAAAAAAACGTGACGAGGCTTTTCCCGGCATCGGGCTCGTCGAATGTTTCGCAAAAAGCCACGGCTAAGATACTTGTCTACAATGCCTACAGTTCTTCCAAACAGACGCTGGTGGCGACAACGCGCTTTGAAACTCCGGACGGAAAAATTTTCCGCCTCGATAATTCGGTCGTGGTTCCGGGAGCCGACATAAATAACGGCAAGATAACCCCTTCAAGCATTGAAGCTTCGGTTACCGCTGACCAGCCCGGCGTGGATTACAACATCGGTCCAATCGATAAGCTTACTATTCCGGGATTCAAGGGAACGGCGCGTTACGACGGTTTCTATGGAGCAATGCCGCAGGCGGCAAGCGGCGGGTTCATAGGGAAGAAGCAGGTTCCAACCGACCAAGATATCGCTTCCGCGGAGGCTACGACTACGCAGGGACTCAAGGATGTTTTACAAAGCGGCCTGACCAGCGGAATACCCGATGGCTTTAATGTCCCGGATGGCGCGTCGTCGGTGAGTATAACCAAAATCAGCGTAAATAAAGCCACTGATGGCCAGGGTAACTTCGGCGTTTTTGGCGAAGCGAGCTTCCAGTCAATAGGCTTCAAAGAAGACGACCTGAATTCTTTGGTGCAGGCGCTGATGCTCAAGGACAATCCGGGTATGGATTTCCGTGACGTAAAAACGGATTTTCAGAACGTAAAAGCCGATTTTGCCGCAGGGCAGCTTACTTTTTCCCTTGTAGCCAGCGGAGACATCGGACCTAAGTTTTCCGAGGACGATTTGAAGTCAAGCATTGCCGGCAAGCCCCTTAATGACGCCAAGTCTTCGGTTTTGTCGCTGCCCGACCTCGAGAACGCTAAAATTTCTCTCTGGCCTTTCTGGCTCAACTCAATTCCCAAGAATGTTTCCAAAATAACAGTGAACTGGAACTAACGGCGATAATCGCTTATAATATCAAGCGATTGTTCAAATGATGGAAAGATTTATAAGTTCCGAAAGCGATTTTTGGGAATCCGCCCTTGCCAACCGCATCGCCTGGTTCACTGCGGCGCTCGGCTTGGCGGGGTTTATGGACGCTCTTTATTTGACGATAGAGCACTATTCCGGCGGGCAGGTCACTTGCATAATCGTTACCGGATGCGACAAAGTGCTTTCGGGTCCGTATTCGGAAATTTTCGGAATTCCTATAGCCCTCCTTGGTATTTTTTACTATCTTTTTATTTTTTCCGGAGCCCTCTTCTTTCTTTTTGGCAATTACCATAAATTTTTCAGATTAACGCTGCTTGCGGCTTCGGCTGGATTTCTCGCTTCTGTTTGGTTCATATCCCTCCAGCTTTTCATAGTAAAATCATTATGTTTCTACTGCATGATTTCGGCATTTTGTTGTTTTGCTCTTTTTTTGCTGGCATCATTGTCGTTTTTTCACGCTAGAAAATTAAAAAGAAATAAAAAAATAGGAAATCAAAATCAGGCAAAATAAGTATGGCCAAATTCTAAAAATCGGCCGGCCCGGATAGTGCTAACTTGAATTTACAACTAAAAAACCGCGGAGTGCGGTTTTTTAGTTGTAAATTCGCGGCAAAAAGTGATATCATAGCTGCATAAATATGCCCGCAAAAGCGGATTTTTTAAACGGTAATGGAAAAAATTGACGCTATTTTCATAATGGGTCCGCAGGGATCAGGCAAGGGCACTCAGGCTCGCTTGCTGGCGGAGAAAACAGGATTTTTCTTTTGGGAAATGGGAGGCATACTTCGCGCCAACCGCGATTTTATCCTTGAGAATGGAGAAAAAGTGGGCGATATCATAGATCGCGGTGGATATTTGAGCGATCCTCAGCTTATAGAGATTTTGAAGCTGAAGCTGCCGATGATACCCGCTGGCAAAGGGATAATTTTCGACGCGATACCTCGCCGCATCGGCCAAGCCGAATTCATTTTGAACTGGCTGGCGGAACGAGGCAGTAGAAATCTTGTAACCATTTTTTTGAATCTGTCACTGGAGGAATCATTGAAGCGCCTGATGCTCCGCGCTGAAACCGAAAAACGCGTCGATGATACGCCGGCTGCGATACAATCCAGGCTGAAGCTTTATCAGGAAGTGACCTTGCCGATGCTCGACTATATGCGGACAAACACCGAGTTCGTTGAAATTGATGCCCGTCCGGCCATTCCCGAAGTAGCGGCTCAGATTGATAAGGCCATAGGGTTGAACAGTCCTTTATGAAAAAGCACATTATAACCATCTCCGGATTTCCGGGCAGCGGAAAATCGAGCACGGCGAAAGGCATTGCTCTTCGTTTGGGATATGAGCATTTTTCTTCGGGCGATATGTTCAGAAAAATGGCAGCGGAACGCGGGATTTCAATTGAAGAAATAAACTTTACGGCGGAAAAACAAAAAGAGATAGATTTGGAAGTCGACAGGATTCTTGCGGATATGGGAAAAGAAAAAAACGATTTTGTGATAGATTCGCGCATAGCGTTCCATTGGATACCCTCCTCGTTCAAAGTTTTCCTTGATCTTGACCCGAGAACCGCGGCGGAGCGTACCTTCGCGCAGATTAAAAAAGAAGGAAGAGAAAGCCAGGCCGGTTCATCAATCAGCGAAGTCTACGATAATACGATAAAAAGGATAGAAAGCGAACAAAAGCGCTACAGGAATTTATATAATATAGATATTGCCGACAAAACCAACTTTGATATTGTTGTTGATACGGGAATTAACGGCCTCGAAGAAGTTATAGACATTGTAATCACGGCATATAAAAAATGGCTTAGTGTTCCGTAATCAAAATGAAAATTATCAAAACGGAAAAAGAAATTGAAATAATGGCCGAGGCCGGCCGCCGGCTCGCTCATGTTGTCGCGTTTCTGGAGAAGAGCGTCAAAGCGGGAATAACGACCAATGAATTGGATGCCATCGCCTATAAAATGATAAAGGACGCCGGATGCAAACCGGCATTCTTGAATTATCGCCCGCGCGGAGCGAAAAAAGGTTATCCGGCTACGGCATGCATTTCGGTCAACGAAGACGTCGTTCACGGCATTCCTTCGGATTACGTTATTAACGACGGCGACATCGTCAAGATAGATCTCGGCTTGATACATAAAGGATTTTATTCCGATGCGGCTGTTACCGTAGGCATCGGCGCCATAGGAATAAAAAACAGAAAGCTCATCGAAACTACGAAGAAGGCAATGGAGCTGGGGATAAAAGAAGCGCGCCCCGGCAACACTGTCGGCGATATCGGATACGCGATCGAACACCATGTTAAATCAAACGGATTTTCAATCGTCGACCTTCTGACCGGGCATGGCATCGGCCGCAGCCTTCACGAAGAGCCGCATATATATAATTTCGGTGAAAGAGGAAAAGGCGAAAGGCTTGTTGCCGGAATGGTAATCGCCATTGAACCGATGGTCGCCGCCGGCAAGGGCAAGGTGATACAGAATAAAGATGACAGTTTCACGATGGCGGACGGCTCGATGTCGGCGCACTTCGAGAATACAATTGCTATAATGGAAGACGGCCCGGTAGTTCTCACTAAAATATGACCAAACCATTTTTATCGATAATAATTCCCGCGTACAACGAATCGGAGCGTTTGCCGCTTACTCTCGTTGACATGGACAAGCGCCTTGCCGGCGTTAAATATTCTTACGAAATAATCGTGGTCAACGACGGTTCTACTGACAACACCGCCGAAATAGTCAAAAAGATGGCGGAGACCATAAAGAATCTCAAGCTCATCGACAACAGGGTGAATCAGGGCAAGGGAGGAGTCGTCAAACAAGGGATGCTTCTTGCCAAAGGCGAATACCGGCTTTTTACCGATGCCGACAATTCGGTTTCAATAGACCACTTCGACAAAATGCTTCCATACTTGTCTGCCTCGGGCGGATCCGACAAAAGTAAGGAAGAAATTTACGACGTGGTCATCGGTTCGCGCGCGGTCAAGGGAAGCAAGCTCGAACCGAAGCAGCCTTTTTACAGGCAAGTACTCGGCAAAGTCGGCAACCTCCAAATTCAGATACTTAATCTTCCCGGAATTTGGGACACGCAGTGCGGTTTCAAAGCTTTCAGTGAGAGAGCCGCGGAAAAAATTTTCAGCGTGTCGAAAATAAACGGATGGGGTTTCGACATCGAGGCACTCGCGCTCGCGAGGCATTTCGGATACAATATAAAAGAAATACCCGTTTTTTGGATAAACAACACTCAGTCAAAAGTTAAGCTTTCGGCTTACTTGAAAACTTTCGTGGAAAACGTTAAGATTCGCTGGTGGATAGCTACCGGCGCTTATGAACGGCAAATGGCTGATAGCATATAGCTAATCGTCAGACCCAATTTTATAAGCCATTAGCCCTGAGCTATTAGCCATTCGTCACTAATATTATGGACAAATACTACCTTACAAAAGAACGCGCCGAAGAGCTCAAAAACGAGCTTGAAATTCTTAAAGGACAGAAGCGGCTTGAAGTAGCCGATCGCCTGAAACAGGCCAAAGAATTCGGAGACCTTTCCGAGAATTCCGAATACAGCGAAGCCCGCGAGGAGCAGGGCCGCGTTGAAACGCGCATTTCCGAACTCGAAGACCTCCTTAAAAAAGTCGTTCTCATTAAGAATGAAAAAGCGGCGGGCACCGACAGCGTTTTCATCGGCTCGACCGTTTCCGTAAGAAAAAACGGCAAGATTTACACTTATCGCATAGTAGGCTCGAATGAAGCCAAGCCAGAAGAAGGAAAAATTTCCAACGAATCTCCGCTTGGCCGCGCTTTTCTCGACAAGAAAGTCGGTGAAAGTGTCACTATAAAGACTCCGGCAGGCCAGGCTGACTACCAGATAATGAAAATAGAGTAGCCATCTGCAATGCCTAATTACGAAAATCCGGAATTGGGCGCGGATGTTCGCGAAAGAGCGAGAATAAAAAGGAATATTTTTGAACTTTCCGGCGAAGATCGGGCCGAATTGGAACGCCGTGTTAAAAAGAGCGGCGGTCTTGCTAGAATTATCATACATCCTTTTTATCCGGTTAATTTCGATTATGATGGCCGACTATTTACGGATAAGCAAAAAGAAAGCCTTGAAAATAAAAGGAAAAACTTCGAAACTTTTCAAGCTGCAATCGACAGGCTTTTCAGTAGCGACCCCGACAAATCTCCTCCAATCATAGTTTTCGAGGAAGAATTCAATCTTGAGGGCAATAAAAATTCTTATATGGGTCGCGATTATCGTAATGAACCATACGTTGTTCCTACCTTTACCGACAATCCGACTCCAAAATTAAGCCCGAATGAAAATTGGCTCAACAAAGATTTCGATGAGAAAAATGGTTGGAACAAGCTCAGGGAAATTTTTAAGAGTCTTGGCATCAAAAAGATGTTAATAGGAGGAACGCAGCTTAATATTTCGTCTAATGAAGGATGGAAAGAATGGTTCATAAGGGAAATGGAAGCATATGAAAAAATGGTAGAAGCGTTTAAAAAAATAAAAGGATCTGCCGAAGTCGGAAAGCCGGATTATGTGCTCCACGGGTGTGTCGGGAACGCAATATCTAACCTTATGGATGATTTTGAAATAGAGGTATCAAGCCTCGCATTTCCGGCGAACAGGGCAACCATCAAAAAATAAATAAGTCGGAATAGTTTTAAGAATAAAGTTTTTCCGTTAGAATAAAGTAATCATGCTTGAAGAAATTATACAGGAACGGCTAAAGAAGCTTGCACGCCTTAAAGAAGCGGGGATAAACCCTTACCCGGCTTCGACAAAACGGACCGTTCCCATAAACGAAATCAGGGAAAAATTCAACGCGCTCGAAAAAGCGCGCAAAAAAGTATCCGTCGCCGGACGCCTTGTTGGCTGGCGCGACCAGGGCAGCGTTATTTTCGCCGACATAGCCGACGAGAAATCAAAAATACAGCTTGTTATTAAAAAAGACACGTTCAAGAATTTCTCTCTTTTCAAAGACATTCTCGACCGCGGCGATTTCGTGTCGGCGGGCGGAACGCTTTTCAGGACGCAGAAAGGGCAGGAAAGCATAGAAGTTAAGGAATTGAATCTTCTTGTGAAATCCATCAGGCCCCTGCCAAGCGACTGGTACGGCATCGGCGACATAGAAACGCTTTTGAGGAAGCGTTATCTCGACATATTAATGAACGGAGAAACAAAAGAACTTTTCAGGAAGAAAAGCGTCTTTTGGCGTTCGGTCCGTGAATTTCTTTTGAGTGAGGGATTTATGGAAATGGAAACGCCGGTACTCGAAGCTTTGCCGGGAGGCGCCGAAGCCGAACCTTTCAAAACGCACCACAACGCGCTCGACGTCGATTTTTATTTGCGCATCTCCCTTGAATTGCCTCTGAAAAAGCTTCTGGTGGCGGGCTACGAAAAAGTTTTCGAGATAGGGCGCATTTTCAGGAACGAGGGAATAGACCGCGAGCACCTGCAGGATTACACCCAGTTGGAATTTTATTGGGCATATAACGATTACAACGACCTGATGAAGCTAACCGAGAAAATGTTCAAAGATGCCATTAAAAAAACGACTGGCGGGCTTAAAACGACTTTTCAGGAACAGAAGATAGACTGGGGCAAGAAATGGCCTAAAGTCGAATACGTAAAAATTTTCGAGAAGTTCAACAAACTCAATCCGCTTACGGCAACTCGCGACGAGCTTTTCAAAAAAGCGGTTTCGCTCGGCCTTGAGCCGGAAAAGAACCTTGGCAAAGGGCGGCTGATAGACCTTATCTATAAAAAAACGGTTCGCCCGACTTTGATACAGCCATGTTTTTTGATAGACCCGCCGGTTGAAATAGAACCGTTAGCCAAGCGTTCCGAGAAGGACCCAAGAGTGGTTGAAAGGATGCAAATCGTCGCCTGCGGAAGCGAGCTTGGCAAAGGATTTTCCGAACTTAACGACCCGCTTGACCAGAGGGCTCGTTTCGAGGAACAGATGAAGCTGCGCGAATCCGGAGACAAAGAAGCGCAATTTTTGGACGAAGATTTTTTGGAGGCGCTTGAATATGGAATGCCTCCGGCCGCCGGCTTCGGCCTTTCGGAACGCCTGTTCGCCGTTATTATGGATAAACCCGTCAGGGAAGCCGTGATTTTCCCGCTCATGAAACCGATAAAGAAATAAGCTAAATAAATGAGCGAGACTCGCCGTAGGCGGCCCATTGATGCGGCCTAAAGAATAAATTTATGAAAAAGGTAATGGTATTCGGCGTGTTCGACACCCTTCACGAAGGGCATCGCCATTTTTTGAAAGAAGCCAAGAAATTCGGCGACCATCTTATTGCCGTGGTCACTCCCGATGATGTCGTCAGGGAACTGAAAGGAAAGGCTCCAAAAAAAGATATTTTCGAGCGCGTTGCCGAAGTCGAAGGCGTTCACGACGTGGACGAAGTGATAATAGGAGATGAGGAAACCGGTTCGTGGAACATCATCAGAAGAATACGCCCTGAAGTTATTGTTACGGGCCACGACCAGCATAAAATGAAAACAATTCTCAAGGATATGCTCGATGATTTTAACTGGTTTATGGAAATAGAAACGGCTTCGGCGCACGAGCCGGAGAAATACCACAGCTCGATAATTAACGGAGATTAAGAATTAGCGGAGATTAAAGATATTCTTAATTCGGAAATTTCCGAATATCAAAATATCCCAATATCCGCTTGTCTTTTAAAGTTTTATCGCTTTCTCGCAGACCATATTAGGCTCGCCGTTCCTCCAGGACATTTTCCCTTTTACTGCGACAATATTGTTCACTTTCCATATATCCAGATTTTTTTCGAGCGTATCATTAAAAACGACAAGTTCGAGCGGCTCCTTGGAAAAATCTTCTATTTTTGCGAATATCATCGGCTGGCCGTTCTTAGTCAGTATTTTTTTTATCTCCGAGATAGTGCCGGCAACTTTCACAACCTGGTTTTTTTTATCTTTAGACCTGGCTTCTTCTATTTTTATGAGTTTCAGTTTCTCGATTCTCTCTTTGAACGAATTTAACGGGTGGTCGGAAAGATAAAATCCGAGAAGTTCTTTTTCCCAGCCAAGTTTTTCTACGGTTGTCGCAGGCTCTACTTGTTTCGAGAATTTGAACGACATATTCGCGGGCGCGCTGCCGAAAAGTGACTGGGTGGACTGCTGATTTCCTTTTTTGATAAGCGTGCTGAAACGGAGTATTTCGTCAATGCTTTCAAGTGCCTGTTTCCTTTCTATTCCGAGCGAATCCAATGCCCCGCATTTTATGAGGCTTTCAAGCGATTTTTTATTGAGGTCTTTGTGCTGGACGCGGTTCAAGAAGTCGTTAAAATCCCTGAAGTCTCCGCGGTTCAGCCTGTCGTCGATTATCGCGCGGACAATGGCTTCTCCGACGTTCTTTATGGCAAGCAGTCCGAAGCGTATCGTTTTGTTTTCGTCGGGCGAGAAATTGACCGAGCTTTTGTTAACATCAGGCGTCAGGACTTCTATTCCTTTTTGCTTCGCCTCGTTGAAAAGAACGGCAATTCTGTCGATATCGTTTATTTCCGCGTTGAAAAGGGAAGCCATGAATTCTTCTGGATAGTGGGCCTTGAGATAAGCGGTGCGGTATCCGATAAGCGCGTAACAGACGGCGTGGCTTCGGTTGAATCCGTAGCGGGCGAACGGCTCGAACCATTTCCATATTTCCTTGGCCATCTTTTTATCTATGCCGTTTTTTACCATCCCGCTTACCATTTTTTCCTGCTGTTCCAAGAGTAGGGCTTTTATTTTCTTTCCGACCGCTTTGCGCAAAGTATCGGCTTCCGAAAAGCTGAAGCCCGCCATTTCGCGCGCAACCTGCATCAGCTGTTCCTGGTAAAGCATGACGCCGTAAGTTTTTTTCAAAATCGGTTCAAGTTTGGGGTGGAGATAAGTTACTTTTTCTTTTTTGTTTTTTCTCGCGATGTAGCGGGGGACCATTCCGGTTTCAAGCGTTCCCGGACGGTAAAGCGCAATCATGGCGACAATGTCCTCGAATTCCGTGGGAACCAATTCTTTCAGATAGTGCCGCATTCCGTCGCCTTCGAGCTGGAAGACTCCGGTGGTATCGGCTTTTTGCAAAAGCTCGAAAGTTTTTTTGTCGTCGAGCGGCAAGTCGGTTATTTTAATGTCTTCATCGTAGAGTTCCTTTATAAGCCGCACGGTTTCTTCGATTATGGTCAGGTTCTTCAGTCCGAGAAAATCTATCTTAAGAAGGCCGAGGTCTTCAACGCTGTGCATTTCGAACTGCGTGATTATTATGTTTTTGTCCTGTGGCGCGAACTGGAGAGGAACGTTGTCGGTCAAAGGGTCTTTTGAGATGACGGTGCCGCAAGCATGCACTGATGCGTGCCGTACGACTCCTTCAAGATGCATGGCGGCGTCTATCAGCCTTTTGGCGTCGGCGTTCTCGTTATAAATATTTTTGAAATCATCGACGTTCTCGAGGCACTTTGCCAGCCAGCCTTCTTTCATTCCCTGCGTAGGATTGAAAGGAATGAGTTTGGCGACCTGGTCGCAGAATCCGTAAGGAATACCCATCGCGCGTCCGGCATCGCGTATGGCGGCGCGCGCGGCCATCGTTCCGAAGGTGATTATCTGCGCTACCCGGTCTTCGCCGTATTTCTGGCGGGCGTAGGCAAGCACTTCGTCGCGGCGTTTGTCGGCAAAGTCGATATCGATATCGGGCATCTGTATCCTTTCGGGGTTGAGGAAGCGCTCGAAAATAAGCTCATATTTAATGGGGTCGACTTCGGTTATGTCCAATATATATGATATGAGGCTGCCGGCGGCCGAACCGCGGCCCGGGCCAACGGCTATGCCATGGGTTTTTGCCCAGGAAATGAGGTCCTGGACGATGAGGAAATAATCGGCAAATCCCGTCTTTGTAATGACGCCAAGTTCGTATTCGAGCCGTTCCTTGATGGCTTCGGTTTGTTCTTCGGGAGAAAAACGCTCGCCGATTTTTTTATTAATCAAATCGCGTAAGTAGTCGTTGGCCGATTGTCCGCTTGGTATTGGGAAATTCGGAAGAAGCACTTTATTAAGCTCAAGCGTCACATTGCATTTTTCGGCTATCTTCGCCGATTCCTCGACGGCTTCGGGAATGTCCTTGAAGAGCTCGGCCATTTTTTCCGGAGAGGTTATCGAATAATCGTCGAGCTTCATGGTCATGCGGCCGTCGTCCTGTATCTTGTTGCCGGTCTGCACCGCAAGAAGTATGTCGTGATATTCGGCGTCTTCCGGTTTCAGGTAGTGGCTGTCCTGCGTGGCTACGAGTGGAGTATTCGTTTTTTTACTAAGCTCAATAAGACCGTTCCAGACTTTTTCGTGCCAAGCCGGATTGAAGTTTGTGTGATGGCCTATCTCGATATAATAATTTTCCGGACCGAATATTTCTTTGTATTCCGTTATGACTTTTTCCGCGTCTTT
>Ga0307375_10004667_pt1 | contig 13020 bp, 12 predicted proteins | sample TR1MG_FD_202531 | JGI IMG/M metagenome (GOLD analysis project Ga0307375, IMG submission 202531) | Soil microbial communities from Risofladan, Vaasa, Finland - TR-1 | ecosystem: Environmental > Terrestrial > Soil > Coastal area > Acid sulfate soil | place: Finland: Risofladan, Vaasa | collected... | reverse complement strand
AGTAGCTGTTCGAAGCGCCCTTGGTCGAGTCAGCAGCGATCAACTTTCGACCGCATCGCACATAACCGCCGATTCCAAATCAAAGCACTCTCGATATGAGGGCCGCATCGCGGCATTGTTACGCGTCCTACGTGGGCGCCCGCCGCCTTCGGCCGTGCTCGTACTTGTCGGGGAACCTGAACTGGCCACCGCCAGCGCGATTCGTCGCCTCTATCTGGCGGCCGGCATCCCGGATCCCATGGAGGGTGACCGACGTTGGGCATTGACTTAGGCGACTCTGGAAGCGCTCAACGAGGAGTTGCGTATTCCAATCAATTGGTCAGCAACCCGCTACTCAATTTGGGCAGCAGGCTGCTGCCCAATCGATCCTCTGAATAGGGCAGTAAAAGGCTACTTAAACTTGTCACTATGTGGAGAAGTTTGCTTAACCCTGTCGCCCGCCGTCTTCCGGGCTTTGTTCAAAAGTATAAAAAGCATCACAATCAGTCGTTTGTATCCGGCGACACGGTTAAGCAGCGCCGACACCTCGCCTTGGCCAGCACCCAGGCCGGCACCGGCTTCAACCCGCGCACCAGGCCCAGCATCGCCATCAGCTTGAGTCCGTACCAGGTCAGGTCGACTTCCCACCAGCGGAAACCCTGGCGGCTGGAGCCGGGGAAGAAATGGTGGTTGTTGTGCCAGCCCTCGCCGAACGTGAGCAGTGCCAGCCATACGTTGTTGCGGCTGTCGTCCTTCGTCTCGTAGCGGCGCCTGCCGTAACGGTGCGCCAGCGAGTTGATCGTCACGGTGGCGTGGAACAGCACGATGGTGGAGACGAAGAAGCCCCACACCAGCATCTGCCAGCCCGAGGTACCCAGCTGCGGCGCCACGTGCTGCAACAGGGCGCCGAGCGCGTACATGCCGATGGCGAGCAGCAGCGGGATCGCGATGTCGAAGCGGTCCAGCCAGCGCAGCTCGGGGTACTTCGCCAGATCCGGCACGCGCGCCAGGTCGGTGCGGAAATTGCGCGGGGTGAGGAACCAGCCGACATGGCTCCACAGGAAGCCGTGGACGCCCGGCGAATGCGGGTCGGCCGGCGTGTCGGTGACGCGATGATGATGGCGGTGATATGCCGCCCACCACAGCGGCCCGCGCTGCACGCAGGAGGCGCCGATCAGGGCGAAGGTGAACTGCACAGCACGCGAGGTCTGGAACGCGCGGTGCGAAAAATAGCGGTGATAGAACCCGGTCAGCGCGAACATGCGCAGCGCATACAGCGCGGCCGCCACGGCCAGCGCGACCGGTGACACGCCGACCCCCATCACGCCGAGGTAGGCCAGGTGCATGGCCACGAACGGCGCCGCGCGCAGCCAGTCGATGCGGTCCTCGTGCGCTTCGTCCACTTCCACCACCGCGCTGGTATCGAACCAGCGCCTTGCGGTGCGCACCGGCCAGGACCGCCGGGGGCTGGCGCGACCGGCCCCGCCAACAGTCGAGGCATCGACCCGGTCAGGCGGTGCAGTCACGGGTGGATCGGGGTTGGCCATGGAAACTTACCTGTCAGCGGTTCAATGACAGATACGCAAGAACCCCCGCGGCGGCTGCATGCGCCGGTCAAATGGCCGGGCTTCACGTTGCCTCTCCCCGGCTCGTGCGAAGAAACGGATCCGGCAGGCCACCGCTTGCGTATCCGACCACATCACCGGGAGACATCATGTCAGGCATGAAACAGATCATCGGACTGATCGGCTGGCTGCTGCTCAGCTTCGCCGCCGCCGCGATCGGCTCGATCGCCTCGATACAGGCCGCCGCCTTCTACCAGCAGCTGGCGCAACCAACCTGGGCGCCACCCTCGTCGGTGTTCGGCCCGGTGTGGTCGCTGCTGTACGCGCTGATGGGTATCGACGCATGGCTGGTCTGGCGCGAAGGCGGCTGGCGCCGCCAGCGCGGCATGCTGGCGCTGTTCGTGCTCCAGCTGGCGGTCAATGCGCTGTGGAGCTGGCTGTTCTTCGCCTGGCACCACGGCGCGCTGGCGTTCGCCGACATCGTGCTGCTGTGGCTGCTGATCGCCGCCACCACGGTCGGCTTCTGGCGCGTGCGCCCCCTGGCCGGCGCGCTGCTGCTGCCGTACCTGGGCTGGGTCAGCTTCGCCGCGGCGCTGAACTACGCCGTGTGGCATCTGAATCCGGGGATTCTGGGCTGAGTTGCGGGGAGAACGCGGGGGACTCCGGTCGCTGCCGCGTTCCGAACGGAACAGACGTCCACGACTGGCTCTATGCCAGGCAGCCCGCAGGCTTCAAGATCAGCAGCCTCATGAAACCAGGAGTTGCCCTGGAGTCAGCCTTGCCCGTCATTCGCCGAGCCGAACCCGCCGACGCGCTGCGTCTCGCCGAACTGGCGGAGCTGACGTTCCGGCATACCTTCGAGGCGGCCAACACGCCCGAAGACATGCGCCCTCATTGTGCGACTCATTACAGCGAGGCCATCCAAGCGCGGGAGATCTCCGATCCGCAAATCACGACCCTGGTCTGTGAGCACGATGGCCAGCTCGTCGGATTCGCCCAGCTTCGCCGGGGCCGTCCCCCCGACCGCATCAAGGCCGAACGGCCTGCCGAGATCCAGCGTCTGTATGTCCGCGAGGCGTGGCACGGCAAGGGCATGGCGCAGGATCTCATGTCTGCATCCATCGCCCTGGCAAAAGCCTCCCGCGCCGACCAGGTCTGGCTCGGCGTGTGGGAACACAATCCACGCGCCATCGCCTTCTACAGGAAGTGGGGCTTCGCGGAAGCGGGCGAGCATGTGTTCCCCGTGGGAACCGACCCGCAGTGCGACATCATCATGACCCGAGTGCTTGGCCCCCGGTGATTGAGGGCCCGAGGCCGGGGTGAGTATCCAATTTTCGAGAAGCGCACCGTGCCCGGGGGCTCCTTGACGGCCCTTGCAGGCTCTACGACGACCGCGCAAGGTGCGGCAGGCAGAGACCAACTCATTTAACCGGTCGCGAACGACCGCTTTGGGGCGACGGGCGATGAGTAGGCGGCCCACGGACTTTCAGAACGAACGCCAACAGGTGGAATAGAGTTCCTAGATTCTGAAGTTTTTGTGCGGTGGCGTCAGGGGACCCCCTGCGGCCACCCCAAGAATCCAACTCAACGACCCTACTGTGCCGAAAAGCGCTCAAAGATTGGTTTGACCTGCTGTACTTGCGGAAGACCAGGCGCCACTGCGATGGAGATTCAGGCTACCAAGACGGACGTCGCTAATGCCTTGGCCACCAACTGCGCCTGAGTGTGACAGTCAAGCTTCCTGGTCAGTGCCTTCACATAACTGCGGATGGTCTCAAGGGTATTCCCTCTGGCCACGGCAATCTCGGCCAGGGTCGCGCCCATGGCTAGGCGGGCAAGTACCTCGGCCTGCGAGGTCGTGAGTCCCAGGCGAGCCTTGAGGCAGCGCGGATCAATCTCGACTATTTCCCCATACTGCCGTAACAGCAGCAGGCGCAAGTCGCGGCGCGGGAAAGGCGGTCGTCCATCGGACGTGTACATCAGAACGGTACATTCGAGTCTGGGTTCTACACGCGAGGAGGCCAGGCACAGTGCCGGCGAAGCGCGTCGAGTTTCCTGGACTTGCGGATCCCGGATCCATTGTTGCAGGACCCGGTCCGAGCGGGCATCCATGGCCTCGATGCGCGAGCCCCGAACGCAAAGCACTCCGGCATGGTCCATGAGCAGGTGCCAAGCCCGCTGATTGATCTCGATGACTTGTCCCGTGCTGTCGCAGATGATCGCCGCGATCCGGCAGCGGTCCAGAACAAGCGCCCTGACAGCCAGACGCGTCTCAAGGCGCTGCAGCCGTTCGCTGAGGCGCAACGCCTGCTGGATGTGCGGCGCGAGCAGCTCCAGACGCGCGCCTTGTTCAGGCCGGCTGAACCCATCCTGCGATCCCCGATAAAGGGAGAGTACGACGAACCAGTCATCGGCGATGGGGAAATGCGTCCCAGCCATCGACACGCAACCCCGTGGCTCAGAGTTGCCCTCGACTTCGTGCTTGGCCTCTTTTCCCTGTGGACTTGCTTCGAGGCTCTTGGTTGAAATGACCTGCAGCGGGGGACATCGCAGCAAGTGCTCGCTGAACGTCGCATGGGCACGCCACGCCTTGAAGTCACTGAACCGCTTCGCATCGGGGAGGTAGGAGCAGGCGCCCTCGGCACCCTGCTGGGTCTGGTTGACGTGAAGCAGATGGACGCTGTCGGCCATGAGAAAAGGCGCCAGAACGGACATCACCGTCTGCCACTGCGAAGGATCCAGCACCGCGCCATAGATCGCGGCCAGACAGTCTTGCAGTGCCTGCAGAACATCCGGATCGAATGGCTCGTTACCCAGCACCGCCATCACCCCCTCTTCAGCGGAAATGCACTACACAGCCGTCTGTGCTGCGGTTACAACACACTGATTGCGGTAACTGTGAAGCTCTCTGAATCGCATGATGCATGCTTACGATAGTTCAACTCGTCGAGCAAATAAAGTAATTGAATACTTTTCATGGAATCGTGCCACGACGAGCCCAATGCCTGTTCGGCGGACAACGTCGCGTCGGTTATCTTTACACTCCGAAACGCCTTCTGAGGTGGGCTGGAAATTCTAAATAAAAATATAAAACAATTAATTATAAACAAATTGCCCCCATATGGGGGTGTCGAAGAATTGGACAGTCGGGCAACGAGCTAGGCACCTTCTCCTTCCCTCACGAGTCTGAAAAGCCTGGAATCAAGCGGTTTCGGCACTTTAGAACAGCGTTGGCGCGGGAATTGCTTTTTTTGACCGCAATTCTTAGATTTCATCAGGAGTACAAAATGCAAAAGACCATGCTTGCTGCAGCATTGGCCCTCGTGTCGGCCAGTCTATGCACCACAGCCTTCGCCAGCCCGATTACATTCTTCGGCGAGGATATCAATAATAATGGTCCCAATAGTGCTCCACTGACGTCGTTTCCTAATTCCAACGCTGCCGCTGCCAGCTTTCTAGCCAACCTGACTGGTGTCGGTACCCAGACGTTTGATGGGTTGTCAGTGGGCGCTACCACTCCGCTCGCCATAACTTTCCCCGGTGCCGGCACAGCAACCCTTTTGGGAGGTGGCCAAGTGCGCGCCGGGAATGACGGTATTGGCCACTATCCGATTTCTGGCAACCAGTATTTCTGGGCGTCCACGTCCAATGCCGCGATAGACTTCAGCACGCCAATTGCGGCGTTTGGCTTCTACGGCATCGATATCGGCGACTACGGCGGCAACCTGACGCTAACCGTGACTGACACTAATAACAATCAATCCGTGATAAATGTGCCGGATCAAATCAGCCCAAATGGTCAAATTAGCGGATCGGTGCTCTATTTCGGCTTCTATGATACGACAAGCCAGTACACCAGTATTGCGTTTGGCAACAATTCTGGTGTTGACCAATTCGCCTATGACAACATGACCATCGGCTCGTTGTCGCAGGTTAACCCAGTTAATCCGGTGCCAGAACCTCCTAGCCTTGGCATGTTGGGCTTGGGACTGCTATCAGTGGGGTGGTTGTACCGCCGTCATCGCGAAGCCCGGCGGAGCATGAGACTGACAGGTTGTAACATCGTTTAGTCTTACACTCCTCCTCCGCTGCCAGCGGTTCGCGTAGGTGTCGAGAACCCAAGCCACCTCATTCGGGGTGGCCTTTCGCTTGGACCGTTCCTCGTAAAGCCGAAGTCCGTTAGTCGCGTGCTAGTGATTGTCTGTTCAGTATGTGGTTGCGGACAGTAGAGTAATTCTTCAGATAAGTCCGCTTTTTGCCGCTAGACCAACGAGGGAGTCCCCCCGGCTCTGCCGGGGAGGCAGTAGAAGTTTGACGTTTTCTGGAGTCCATCGGGAAACTCCAATCGTGAGCCGCCAAGCACACGAGAGGAGAATCGCCGATGGACGAGTTTGAGAGCTTAAATAAACCACACGCAATGGGAGTGCTTGTACCACATGGTGGTCATAGCGAAGTGTCGCCGACGCGCGTTGTACGTTGAGCTTCGGAGATACCTTGGAGAAGTGTTTCGCCGTTTGGCGGAACAGAAGGTAAGCCGGGTGGAGGAAGGACATTTGATGCCCGATCATGTGCACATGATATTGCGGATTCCGCAAAAGTGTTCGGTGTCGCAGGTGGAGGGTTTCATCAAGGGCAGGAGCGCGATTCACGTGGCTCGGGTCTACGGTGAGCGCAAGCGAAATTTCGTCGGGCAGAGCTTCTGGACGCGAGGATATTTCGTCTCGACGGTAGGCCGGGATGAGCAGGTGATACAAGCGCACATTCGCAATCAAGAGGCAGAAGATCGACGACTGGAGCAGTTGCAGCTTCTGCGATAGGCAGGCCATCGTAGGGTGGCCCAACCTGAGGGGCCGCGTTAGCGACCCCGCCCAAGCCGCTTCGAGCGGCTCACAAAACTAAAGCCCCCGGCTTTGCCGGGGGATACTTACCCGGGGAAAGGCAGAAATCTCATTCATGGGAAAATCGCACGTCACGGAACGAGTGAAGGCACCAGGCCGCAACGAGCCCTGTCCATGCGGCAGCGGGCGGAAATACAAGGTGTGTTGCGGCAAAGCAGCACCCATACAGAGTGGGGGCAACTACGCGCGGCTGGAGTCCGGCCGTCGTCTCGAAGTGCAAGCTGCGATAGCCCGTGCAGCGACAGCCCGCGCGGCGGGGCGGACAGAGGAGGCCATAGCATCGCTGCATCAGGCGGTTACCTTCTCTCCACACAATTCGAGCTTGCTTCTGGAACTTGGTACGCTGTTGTTGAATATTGGTCGGCCTGCTGAGGCGCTGCCGTGGCTTGATCGGGCTGTAAATCTGCAACCTGGCGTGGCACAGACGCATGTGCGACGCGGCTTTGCACTGGAACAGCTTGGCCGCCATTTGGAAGCTGCCGAAGTTTACCGACGCACCATCGAGCTTTCTCCACGGCTTGGCGAAGCACACGCGCGTTTGGGCAGTGTGCTTTTGCTGCTGGACCAACGAGCGGAGGCTGCCGACAGCTTCCGTCGCGCTACCAGGTTTGCGTCCAAGACGACACTCGGGATGCTGTGCGCCGCCTATGCGCTGCTGGCAGAGGGCGCGGCAGACGAGGCGCAACAGGCGCTGCGACGGGTGATTGCGCTGCACCCACACAATGCTGCTGCTTACGCGGAGCTTGGCAAGCTACTGGCAGCAGCAGGCAACGCGGAAGAGGCCATTACGGCATTCCAACAGGCCATAAATCACGCCCCGCGCGCAGTTGGACACTACTACGACCTTGCACGCATTCGACGGCTGGCCCCGTCAGATCGCCCCCTGCTTGAGCGAATGCTTGAGGCACTGCGTCGCAACGATCTTCATCCCATCCACCGCATCATGCTGGAGCTAGCCATCGGAAAGGCATATAACGACTTCGCCCAGCCCGAACAGGCCATGCGGCACTTTACGGCAGCGAATCAGCTGAAGGGCCATATCCGCCCGCTTGATCGCAACCTGATCACGAAGCGCGTGGATTGGCAGATTCGCACTTTTACTCCCGATTTTTTTTCATGCAATGCCGGTGCTGGCTCGCGTGAGCCTACCCCCCTATTGATTTTGGGCATGCCACGCTCCGGAACTACACTCGTCGAAAGCGTGCTCGCATGTCACAGTGAAGTTTGCGCGGGGGAGGAACTTTCGTTCTGGAATCGGCGTGGCCGTGACATGGTAACGGCAGACGCAGCGCCGTTGGGTGAAGCTTTGGATGCGATCGCGGCATCCTACCTGGACGCATTGCGTGCCATATCGAGCGCACCGCATGTCACCGACAAAAAACCTGACAATTTCTTTTGGGCAGGTCTAATTCATCTCGTTTTCCCCGAGGCCCGTATTGTGCATGTTCGCCGCAACCCGCTCGATACTTGTGTGTCCATTGTGTCAAATTTCTTCGCGCCACGGCCTGATTTTTCGACTGACTTTAGAGATCTCGTTTTTTATTACCGCGAGTATGAACGTCTGGCGGTTCATTGGCGCGCTGTACTTCCGGCGGACCGCTATCTGGAGTTGGATTACGAAGCAATGGTAGACAATCCAGAGCCTGTCATCCGCCGTCTTCTTGAATTCTGCGGGCTGCGGTGGGAGCCTGCTTGCCTACATCCCGAACGAAACACGCGTACGGTCAGCACAGCGAGCCTTTGGCAAGTTCGGCAACCGATATTCAAAGGTTCGGTGGGGAGATGGCGGGGTTACGAGCCTTGGCTTGATGAACTCCGTGCCCTGACACTAGTACGCAATGACCGTGGGTGTGAGAATGACCTTGACTCCATGTGACAGCACCTCCTCAACCGTCCCTTTGAGGCCGACGAGTAGAGCAACGGCCGCGAAAGTTGAGCAAAATCGGGGTCACCCGAGTTCGGCTGTTAATCGCATAAGCCATTGATCGGATTGATTCGCGACTTAAAAACGTGGGCTGCAACGTGCGATCCAACAGCCGCCCTCGGTCTTTAACGTCAACTATTGGACGGCCAAAGGCGCTGGGCCCAAGCGTTCGCTGGGGTGACGAGCGGGGAGTGGAGGCGCTGCCGCCAACTCGAACTCAGCGCGGCAGCGCCCCATAAGCCTCCAGCGCGAGCTGCCGCGACTCCCCCAGCTTCACCATCGCCGCCGGATACCCACTGCGCTCGAGCAGACCAGCATCCCGCCACGGCTCATGCAGCAACGCCACCGGCGCCTCCGCCAGCTCCGGCAACCAGCGTCGCAGATACTGCCCATCCGGATCGAACCGCTTCGCCTGCGTCGCCGGATTGAATACCCGGAAATAAGGCGCCGCATCGGCGCCGCAGCCAGCCACCCATTGCCAGCCCAGCGTGTTGTTGGCCAGGTCCGCATCGACCAGGGTGTCCCAGAACCAGCGGGCGCCGTGCTGCCAGTGCTGGCGCAGGTTCCTGGTGAGGAAGCTGCCCACGATCATGCGCACGCGGTTGTGCATCCAGCCGGTATGCCACAGCTCGCGCATGCCGGCGTCGACCAGCGGGATGCCGGTGCGGCCGTGCCGCCAGCGTTCCAGCAAGGCCTGATCCGCCGGCGCCCAGGGGAAATCGTCGAAGCGCGGATTGAAGTTGTCGGTCGGCGTGTGCGGAAAGTGATACAGCAGGTGATGGGCGAATTCGCGCCAGCCCAGTTCGCGCAGGTACGGCTCGATGTCGGGGCGGCGTCTCGCGTCGATGGCGCGGGCGCGACGATCGAGCTCGAAGTGGATCTGCCGCGGCGAGATCTCGCCGAAGTGCAGGTGCGGCGACAGCCGCGAGGTGCCATGGCGCGCGGGCAGGTCGCGCGCGTGCGGGTAGTCGCCGATGGCGTCGTCGCCGAAGATCTCCAGCAACTCCCGTGCACCGGTTTCGCCCGGTTGCCAGCTGGCGGCCAGGCCAGCGGCCCAGGCGATGCGCGGCAACAGCCCGAGTGCCGCCAGCGGCAGGGTGTCGGGCAACTCGCGCCAGCCCGGCACGCGTGGCGCGGGCAACGGCTCGGTCGCCTGCAACTGTGGGCGCAGGTTGCGCCAGTACGGCGTGAAGACCTTGTACGGCTGGCCCTGCTGGGTGGCGATCTGCCACGGCTCGCGCCACAGCGCGGCGTTGTGGCTGTGCACCGCGATGCCGTCCTGCTGCAACGCGCTCTTGATCTGCGTGTCGCGGGCGATCGAGGCCGGCTCGTATTGCCGGTTCCAGTACACCGCGCTGGCGCCGCTGCATGTGATCAACGCGCGCAGTATTTCCAGCGGCTCGCCGCGGCGCAGGTGCAGGCCGGCGCCGGCATCACGCAGCTGCCGATCGAGCGCGGCCAGCGAGTGGTGCAGCCACCAGCGACTGGCGGCGCCGGCCGACCAGGCGCCGTCGTCGTCGGCCTGGATGAACACCGGCAGCACCTGCGCATGTGCGGCACAGGCCGCGCTCCATGCGGGGTTGTCGGCCAGACGCAGGTCGCGCCGGAACAGCACCAGCGCCGTGCTCATCGCCTTGCGCCCCGGCGAGGCCGCATCGCGCTCAGAACCCCAGCAGCGGCTGCAGCGTGCGGGCGACCCAGCCGGAGAACACCAGCGGTGCATCGGTGGCCGCCACGCAGATGCACGGCACGCCGGGCGAGGTCACCGGCTGGTGGTTCGTCTCGCCATCCAGGTCGGCCACGTCGCCGGGACCGAAATGGCCGAGCATGTCGTCGTAGGCACCGTCCAGGATCATGGTCAGCTCGTTGCCGCCGTGACTGTGCAGCGGCAGCTTGCTGCCTGGTGCGATGCGCAGCAGCATCAGGTCGCCGCCGCCGATGCCGCTGGCCAGGATGCGCTGCACGCCGGGCGCCACGCGGCGCCAGCGCAATGCGCGCATGGAATGGCCGAACCATGGGTGCAAGGCGCTGGGCAGCCGGTCGGGGTCGGGTTCCTGCACGATGTCGGCCGGTGGCGCCGGTGGCTCGATCGACGGCTCGGCATCCAGCAAGACCAGCATGGCGGCGCGCGCGTCCCCGGTCGGCGCGTCGACGCGCTGCTGCTGCAGCAGCATGCCGCCGATCTGGTCGGCGTCGAGCAGGCGCGCGCGGCATGCCCCGCAGCGCTCCAAGTGCGCCGAGGCGACCACTGCCAGCGCCGCCGGCAGGGCGCCGGCGGAATAGCCGAGCACGGTGGCGTCGTCCAGATGGTGGTTCGGCGTCATCGCGGCGCCCTCATGCTGGCCTGCAGTTTCGCGAAGGCGCGCCGCAGCGAGGATTTGACCGAACCCAGCGGCATCTCCAGTTCGGCGGAGACCTCGCGGTGGCTCTTGCTTTCGAGGTAACACATGCGCACCAGCATTGGCCTGCACGGGGGGAAGGCGATCGATCGCCTGTTTCAAGATGTCCTGGTCGAAGGACGACTCTGGTTGCGACTCGAGCCGGGTGGACTCGGCATGATCGATCCGGTCCAGGCCTTCCTGGATCGGCAGCCAGTGCGGTTGGCGCCGCACGTGGTCGATGTGCAGATTGCGCGCCACGCGGTACATCCACGTGGCGAGGCTGGCGCGCGCCGGATCGAACATGGCGGCCTTGCGCCACAGCGTCAGCAGCGCCTCCTGCACCAGCTCGTCGGCCATCGATTCGGGCACGCCCAGATTGCGCAGGTAGCGCTGCAGGCGCGGCGCAAAATGGTCGTAGATGCGCATGAAACTGGCGCGGTCGCGCTGCACCGACACCGCGGCCATCTGGGCCGACCAGTACCGTGCGTCGGGTGCGGCGTTGCTCGGGGAAGAGGACACGTGTCGTTTCGCCCGAAAGGGCGTTGCCTCTGCGACAGCTTGATGTGAACCCATGATACGCATGTTCCCGCCGGGCATGACCGCGTGCACAGCCCACCGAAAAGTGCGCTTCCATCGAGTGCATACGTCGACGGGCCGGTTTTGGATTCACCCGGCCGGTAGCTCCATCGCCACGGGTATCGGTGTCGAGCACGCCCGGCGCGTATTTGGCGTAGCGCCGGTGATGGTTGCCGTCGACGGTGGGCTTCTTCATGGGCTCAGGCTGGATGTTCTCGCTCCCAGTTGCGGGCAACGGCATGCCCTGCCCCAACAACATCGCAACTTTCTCTTAACCCGCCCGATGACACGCTCGTTGTGGTCGAGCAATCCATCGCAGGAGCCTGTCGCATGTCGCACATTCCAGGCAAGAAACCATTCTCGCTGACGATTGACCTGCTGGCTGACTGGCGCCCATGGGCCGCCGCATTGCCGCCGTCGCGCACCGACAAGGACTGGCGCTTGTTCGGCACCGTCACCTTCAACGGCACGACCGGCGCGCTGGCATGGAAGGCAAGACAATACGGGATAGTCATCGGCAACGGGCCGGTGCGACGCCTCGGTGTGCGGGCGCGGATCCGGATCAGCGAAATCATGGAGTTCGAAAGCCCGCCCGGAAGGGAACTTGCGCCCCGTTTCAACCCCCTCGAACCCTGGGGCTCGCGCTATCTGGCAGGCCTGTCGGTAAGCTTGGCGCGCTGGTGCGGGTCGACCAAATTGCGGCGCTCCATGACGGCTCCCCGCCTGCGGCAACCCGTGCGGATCCGATAACGGTTCCGGACGTGGCGATGGTCTGCTGCCGACCCATGCCTGGGAAAACGCAGCCTTGAGATTCTCGATGCTTCAAACACCAGGATTTCGCCTGCGACGGCGGCATTCGGAGCGGTTGAACGACCAAAACGGCCCGATATCAAACAGTCGCAGCCCTCGTCGTGCATGGATAGGCCCACGGCATTGGCTGCCCTGAATGTTCCGAGCGGCAGCCCTTCCCGGCTTGCTGACGGCCAGCTGAGCCGTTTCCACTGGTCTTGGATGATGTCTTCGTTCATGGGAGCTGGCCTCGTTCGATGGGGAAGGAGCGCTGCGCAGGCGCGACGCCGCTCCGAATCCAGCCGCACGGACGTGAAGGTGGCGTGCCACGCCTATCGTTCGACCGGCATTTCGTAGCCTAGCGTCTTCCTGGGCGGGCCGTTGAGCTGCCAGGCCACAGCCATTGAGCCCGACCCGTTTAGGACGTTTGCGCAGCCGAACAGTGGCGGCATGGCGAGTTCCAGTTCGGGACGATGCCGCTGCCCGCGCGATCTCGCGAAAACCTCAATTTTTATCTCGGTCTTTCAGGTTTTTATTTGCCTGATGCGCTACCAAAGTCGTAGAAAATTCGCGTTCAAATTCCTTTCATCGTGCCTTCACACGGATGTAATCTTTCAGCCTGAAACGCACGATGACTTCAGATATCGCCATAGTCACTGATGCCTCCAATGCTGCGGCAACCGGCTGGCTATTGTTGTCAGTTCATCCACCAAGGGGAAGCTGCCATGAGACGAAATCCACTGTTCTTCGCCATGGCCGTCGCCATGGGTCTGGCCGTGGCCAGCCCGACTCTTGCGGCGACCACGCACAAACAGAGCGAAGTAAAAGCCCTGCACGCGCTGATCGACAAGCAGCAGCAGCAGCTGGATCAGCAGCAGCAGGAGCTGCAGGCGCTGCGTGACAGCCTG
>Ga0307375_10004666_pt1 | contig 13021 bp, 6 predicted proteins | sample TR1MG_FD_202531 | JGI IMG/M metagenome (GOLD analysis project Ga0307375, IMG submission 202531) | Soil microbial communities from Risofladan, Vaasa, Finland - TR-1 | ecosystem: Environmental > Terrestrial > Soil > Coastal area > Acid sulfate soil | place: Finland: Risofladan, Vaasa | collected... | reverse complement strand
CTACCCAGCCTGTTGCCTGGTACAAGAAGTTTTGTGACTCTCGTGGTATTGATGTTTTGTTAGACTTGCTGGCCAAGGTGGATCAGAAGTATCGTAACAAGCCCGAAGGTTTCCGTCTTCAGACCGAAGTCCTTCGCACACTGAAAGCTTGCTTCCATTCCAAGGTGAACATCGAGGACTTCTCTACCGATGGAGGTCGTTTGAAGAAGCTGATTCTATCGATTGACGCAGGCGACGAATCCGTACGCGCATTGACGTTTGAACTTCTCGGTTTGCTCGCTCTCTTCGCCGATGAAGGTCCAGCCCATCTCTCCTCTGCCTTCGAGTTCTTGCGTTACACGCGCTCTTCTCATCACCGCTTCAAGGCTCTCATCGACGCTCTACGTTTGGAATCGAATGCCGAACTGATCGCAAACGCTCTCGTTCTCGTCAACGCAATCATCAACACTCCAGAGGAACTCGACGAGCGCATGAGTCTCCGCCTAGAGATGCTCGGGCTCGGCATAGACGTCGCTCTATCTGAACTTCACAAAAGACACGCGGATAAGGCTGCTGCTGGAGGCGTACACAAGGATATCGTAGCGCAAATCGAAACCTACCAGGGCGACGTTGAACACGATCAAGAGGAGTATTCTGACCGTTTGGCACTCGGCAGTGGCGGCAAGAAAGTGAACTTCAAGGATCCCAAGGAGTTATTCATGGCACTCGTGATACACATCAAGGACAAGGAGCACATATTTGGAGCGTTCTACAGCGTCATGAAACACTTGCTGGACATGCCTACTGATAAGGATAGAGGCGTCAAACTGTGGTGGGCAATTGCGAAGGTGGTGCAGCAACTCGCATGGCGAGGAAAGGAGCAAGTGTGCTTGGAAGGCGATCGGCTGGTCGACATTGATGACCTCCTCTCTTCAAACACCGACAAAGTGGAGCTGGAACGCTTCAAGGAGGAGTCCTTCGTCAAGGTAGAAACGCTCACATCGGAGGTAGAGAGCCTAAAACAGCAAGTGAAGGTGGCAAACGACAAGGTGATGACCGGCGGTGCGTCTTCTGAAGCCGTCAAGTTGCTGGAAGTCGCGAAGTTGAAATTGGAGCGTGCACTTGACGAGAAGAAGAAGGATTTCGAGGAGATGAAGAGATATGCAGAGGAAGAGAAGAGAGAAGCGGAGGCGTCGAAATCGCAACTGAGCCTACAACTCGCAGATCTGCGCGAAAAGAACGCTGCACTGAACCAACACTTCACTGAGCTTAAGGACCGTCTAAAGGACACTCGTCGTACGTTAGAGAGGACGACTAGCTACAATATCTCTGCCGACAAGGAGGATCTCGTTCGCAACGTTATGGAGTTGCAGAAGGACAACGCTGCGCTTCACAAGCAACTCGAGCATCTCAAGCATGAAGTCACTTCAAAGCAAGGAGAGGATGTCGAACAATTGCTGTCTGAGATTGACAAGCTGCGCAAGAAGTTGAGCGACACCGAGTTGCGCCAGTTGGAGACTTCAGCCACTGCTACCGCCCAAGCCGAGCGTGAAAAGACGCTGTACACGAAGATTGAGGAGTTGACAAAGGAGTTGGAGAACACGAAGATAGACAATGCGTCACTGAAGGACTTGATCGTGGCGGCGAAGGCGCCCGTTACGGTGACCGTTTCTGCACCACCATCAACCGCGTCCTCGACCTCCACCTCCGCTGCATCTTCTCACGACAATGGACATGCGACTTCAATGACAGAGACTTCGACTGGAGCGGATCAGGTAGCACAACAGGTGGGCGGACCGCCCCCCGGCCCACCTGGGCCCCCTCCTCCCGGCCCTCCTCCTCCTCCTGGCGGCGGCCCTCCTGGGCCACCACCCCCCGGCGGTTTGAAGAAGGCACCGGTTGGACCGAAGCCGAAAGTGCCCATGAAGGGCTTCCTCTGGTCGAAACTCGCCGCTGCTCAGGCTTCCAAATCCGTGTTCAAGGACATGGACTTTTCGAAGGTCGATTTGGATCTCTCTGCTCTCGAATCTCAGTTTGGTGCCAAAGTCATCGAGTCAAAGGCTGGCGCGAAGGCAGCTGGGGGAGACGCGTCCTCGGGAACCGGCGGCGCGTCTGGAACGCCGAAGAAGGAGTCGCTCGTCTCTTTCGTCGATGCTAAACGCCTTCAAAACATCGGAATCTTCGTTCAAACGTTCAAGCATACGTTTAGAGATATGGCCGAGGCGATTCTCATGGTGAACGACGAGATTGTGAACTCTGAAATGGCAGTCAAACTCATGGACAACGCCCCTCTTCCCGACGAGATCACTCAGATCATTGGATTCATCAATAGCGGCAACGGAGTGGACAAGCTGCAGAACGTGGACAAGTTCTTCTACCAACTCTCGTTTGTACCTCACTTGGTGCCTCGCTTGCAGTGCATCGCTTTCAAGCTCAACTTCGAGTCCAAGGCAACCGAACTGAAGGTCTCCGCGCTTCGCGTGAAGAAGGCAAACAAGGAACTAGAGAAGGCAGGAGCAACGATGAAGTTACTGCTGGAATACGTCCTCGCCGTCGGAAACTTCTTCAACAACGGCACCGCTCGTGGTAATGCTGGTGGCTTCCAACTCTCCTCTCTCGCCCAGCTTACCTCCACCAAGTCAACAGACAACAAACAAACCCTGCTGGACTTCATCGTATCATCATTCCAAGCCAACAGTTCATACGCGAATCTCCTCAAGCTTCCCGAGGAGCTTTCTGGTCTTCAGCTCGCAACCAAAGTCAACTGGAGCGTTCTTCAAGGCGACTTGCAAGATCTTCGAAAGTCTTACACTGAAATTCGAGCGACGGCAGCAACAGTATCGAAGTCAGAGAACAAGTTGGATGTCTTCGTTGAGACGATCGTGCCAGCATTGGATTCATTCGATACTACTCTCATTGGCGTGGAAATGCAATACAAGGAGATTGACGAGCAATACACGCAGTTGGCGGCGATGTATGGAACTTCAGCACAATCCGTTCCTCCTGAAGAGTTCTACGCCACGCTCAGCAACTTCTTCCTAGCTTTCGATAAGGCCGCAAAACAGACAGCAGTCAATAAGGAGAAGGCGGAGAAGGAGGTGAGGAGGCAAAAGCTCGATGAAGCGAAGAAGGCGAACGAGGCGAAGAAGGCGGCGCTCGCCGCTGCGAAGGAGGCCCAAGCGAAGCAGGGTGCACGATCAGCCACATCTTCCTCACCATCATCATCTTCTTCAGTATCAGCAGCAACTTCTAGCTCAGGCAGATCAGATGCGGCCACATCTCCGAGGGCGGTGGCCGCAGAGGAGGACGCAGACGACGACATCGAGGCCATCGTCAGTTCTGCACGATCTTCTTCCAATCGCTTCAGAAAGACTCAACTCAGAAGGCAAGAGACGCTCAGAGCTCAGCGCGCAGCAGAAATCAAGAGATGAGCAGCCAGTGAAGTCATCACACAATCAAATGTATAACCCTGTTACAGTGTCCTTCCAAACTCGTTCATACTCAAGTATAGTACTCTGTTTCTCACGGTCTTTACATTTTCTAAAGGCGGATGCACGAGGGAGTATACATGGCTTCAGATTCTGACGGTGAGAGCGACGACTCCCTGAGGAGGGATGGAGAACTTGAACTGGCGGTTTGCGTTCACAGAGACACCCTCAGGGATCATCATGCTCGAGTTCATCATGTCAGCAATCTGTTGCTTAGTGGGGTAGGTAGGAGAGCCCTGATTGATCCAGGTCTGTTGAGGGTTGGCGTGCGTTTCGTCGATCCTCTCGATGATTCCAAGCCCAGCAGATGTGATTGCGGTGATGTCTACATCCACGTCTTCAGTCGTGATCGCATTTCCAGGCGTGTTCCAGTTCGATACGAATACCATGACGTGCGTGTTGTTGGTGACAACGTAGGCGTCGACGGTTGGTGCGAGTCTCGTCGTTTGTTGGTTCAAGTTGTGTCTGAAGTCTCCAGCTCTGTGCAAGAGCTCATATGCCCTAAATGCAGGCTTTGGGATGCCGTAGATGGTCTGGAGGCCGAATCCAGATTGGAAGGGAGCGGACTTGAAGGGCCACTCCTCAAAGATGTCGGAGAACGTCCAGTACGAGAGGAGGTCCACATCCTTTGCCAGCTTTGGGATTTGCGAGATGAGGAAAGCCGATGCGAAGGGTGTATCGTGAAGGCAGCAGTAGAGTCCAGAGTTGAACTCTGTGATGTAGAGTGGGGTTGATCCGGCTTGCTTCCTTGCTATCGACAGCTTGTCCTGCATGACTGTTCTCGATACGTTCTTGTCTCCAAAGTCAGTTGGATAGATGTGCGAAGAGACGAAGTCGAGTTTAAGCCCGTTGGCTTGTGCAAATTTGAGAGTTTCGGGGATCCACTGAAGTTGGCATGTGGCCGGTCCTCCCACTCTGATGGATTGTGATACGCTCTTGATGGCGAAGTACGTGACTCTTAGCAAGTGGAAGTATTCCGCTTGAGTACCAGTCCAAAAGCCGCAGTTTGGCTCGTTCCAGACCTCAAAGTCCCACCTGGAGATTTCTGCGAGTCCGTAGCGATCGACGAGGTGTTGTACGAAGGCAGTCATGAGATGTGCCCACATTGAATACTTGGCAGGAGGAGAAATGCCGCCCTTGTAGTGGAAGACGGTTTCGTTGGGGCGAGAGGCGAGCAACTCGGGCATGAAGCTGAGCTCCACGATCGGACGCATTCCAATCGAGAGCAAGAAGTCGTAGTGCTGATCCACATTGAAGAACGAATACACCGGATTCCCATTTCCGTCTTCGCTATACACACTCATATCGTCGTCAAAGATGCCATGGAAGCGAATGCGCTCGAAACCAAGCTTCTCACGAGCTGAAACCAGTTGAGAGCGCCAATCGGCCCGAAGACCCAACACCGCATGACCGCTACCCACGCAACCCTCCCAATAATGAGGATAATACTCACCCTAACGTATGCGAACACAGACGGGGTAAGCGACGGAAAGAGAGGACGAGAGGGACTCGGAATGGAGGGAGAGGAAACCAGAAACGCAAAGTGACGCACCGAAGACAACACCGTCACCTGACTGCTGGCGCAACAGGTTCCAAGCAACGAAAACAGCAAGAGCGTGGGAACAAGCAGGAAGGGAAGTCGCATTGCATCAAACCTCGGTAGAAGGGGAACTGGTTCGGTTCGCTTCCGGAGTCCTCCCAGAAGACAAAGCCCTCCACTCACCACATTGATATCTGACGAAGGTTACCAAGGCGGAATTGGAGTCTATACTAACTGTTCTAAACGAATATCCACTAAGCCCAGCCGATTTGGGCACCAGAATGATACGAAACACGGATCTGCAGGATGAGCCATTTCCCATTCCGGACCAGTGCTGCATATTTTGGTTGGCATCTCAGCAATGAAGTGGTAGAAAATGATGGAGGCAATCCATTCAGAGGTGTGGTAGACCACGAGTCATCCGAACAGCAACGTAACTTGCGACATCTTTGGGAAGCGGCTGGCGGCTTCCTGACCAACGACTCAGGATTCCTATGCCTCCAACTGAAGTTCATACAGTAGAGTTCTCGATCAGCAGAGATAGGCTATTCGATTCTTGGGATTATCCTGAATCCAAACATGCTGGTGGTTGTGTTGTCTGCAAAGCATGATCGGAAAACAAGTCTGCAAACACTTGTCGGAAAAGTGTCCGGAGGTTTCTTCCTGCTGGGTTGGTCAGCGCCAGTCCCCCTCTGGCTCTTGTTCGTCCTAGTTTCTGCTGTCTCATTGGTCTCATTATCTGATATACCTGCAGTCCTACCTTGTTTCGAGTTCTAAACGGCGAGAGATGTCCAAGATTCTGGGAAAAGTGCGAATTACTGGTGCGTTCGTCAGGACACTTGCCCCTTTCTATGTTGCTTGAGTGCTCCTTGCTGTTCTGTTTTGGTGTTGTGATGGGAGAGTGTGCTGATTGTGTGTTTCCTTGTTTTAGTAGTGGAAGCTGCAGGTCTAGCGCCGAAAGATGGTCGAGGATTGAACAACCCATACGCCAAAATAGTGCTCGGCGAGCGCCGCGTCAAAACCGAAGTGAAACCCGAAACGAACAACCCCACATGGAACGAATCGTTTGTCTTGTACGTTTTCTTCCCCTTTGCGCTTCGCTTGCTACTCATAGTTGGTCAGTTCTTGGCCGACTTGTGTAGTCGCTTTCCGCGCTTTCGAAATTCGTGCGAGTACTGCTTCTTCCGCAGCTGAATACGAGACTCTTGTTGACTTGCATTTCTCCTATATCCTAGCTAACTCTCTCTGTTTGTCCCGGGTCTTATCAATGGCATACAATCGTGAAATGGATGTTTCAAATGAAGGCCGGTGCATCGTTTAGATGATCTGATCGAAATCGACTTGTTCACTCACGAAAAGGATGGCAAAGGCGAGTTTCTTGGTCTCTATAAAGTGAACGTCGGTGACTTGGTGAATCAAGGCGAAGTAGATACCTGGTATACGCTGCAGAAGCGAACGAAGAAGTCGCACGTTTCAGGCAAGCTGCACCTTCGCATGCTGTACACTTTGGTCGACAAACAGGATATCTACCTCGAAATCAAGTCAGCAAAGGATGTGGCGGTGCGATCATCGTATTACGTGAAGGCTAAGCTCGGCTCAGGAAAGGGCAAGACCGCGAACAGCAATGCAGCCGACGAGCAGCCCGAGTGGAATGACCCCAAACCCATCGTGATGCCATATGACGAAACTGAGAAGTTCATCAAGCTATACCTCATTGATCAGGACAACCGAAGGGCGAAAGTTGGCATTGGACAAATCTCGCTTCAGGACCTCAAGATGGACGAGTTGCACGACCTCTTCATACCTCTCATTTCGCTCAAGAAGAAGGATCAAGTCGTAGGAGAACTGCACGTGAGACTATCGATTGGAGACGATTTGGATACGGCCTCGGCGCACTCAGCAGCCGCTACATCCAAGAAGGGCAAGAAGTCTGGAAAGAAGAAAGGTAAGAAGTCTGGAAAGAAGAAGGGAGGTGCTGATGGTAGTGGTGATGATGACGACGATTCAGACATGAGCGAATCTCAGGCCTCGGATTCCGAAGACTTGGAGTCCTCTTCCGCTAGTTCTTCTTCCAAAAAGCGGTCTCGCAGTTCATCTACTACGAATACACTCTCATCGTCGCGCAATCAGAAGGAGGAGCTGTGGTCTGATGAGGAGGATGAAGATGCAATCTTGGGTGGCATGCCCGTGAACTGGCGTCCTTCTGGCAAGGTTCTTTTGGAAGTTCGTGAGGCTCGTAATCTTGTTGGTGGTCGTAGTACCGTGAAGAAGGACGTTGTGTTTGTGGCCGTTTGCGATCACCAAGTCTTCACTTCACAATGCATTCGTCAGACACAAAACCCCATTTGGAACGAGATGTTCTCCTTCCGCGTGCAATCTGCTCAATCTAGGATCAGGATTGGCCTGAAGGACGTGAGCGACTTGAATCCTACGCTTGGCCAGGTCTCTCTGGACGTTTTCCAATTCGAGTCCGATACCGTCTCCGAGTGGTTCCAAATCCGCCCTGCTTCTTCTAAATCTGATCCAGTCTCAGGTGACGTATTCATCACGGCCACATACATACCCTTCACCGACAACCCCTACGCGAAGGAGACGTACCGCAAAATGGGCATTCCGGTGACCCCTCGCGGTGACGCTGCGTCCAGTAGCAACTCTCCCATTGGTACGCTTTCTGTGCTCGTCATGCAGGCCTCTGATCTTTCTGGAAGAGAAGGGCAACTTATATCGTCAGTGAGGCTTCAAGTGGACGATGGCACCGAGAAGACGACTCCGACCGTGAAGGGCACTGTCAACCCTGTTTGGACTGTTGGTCATCAATTCAACTTCCCGATATATAAGGTCAAGAATGGAGAGCTCCGCTTCACTGTACTTGACAACTTGCGCGCCGAAGCGCCTGGATTCCTTGGTCAGGGTACTGTGGCCCTTGAGCAAGTTGCGGCCTCCGAGGAGCGTACGTTAGAACGATGGTATACGTTGCAGAGGAAGATAAGGAAGGCGAAAGTGACTGGTAGGCTGCGTTTGAGAGTCAAATTGGATCTGCCAAGGCAAAAGGGCGATGCGAGTCTCTTCTCCACAGACGACATTGTTGACGATTCCACGAAGTATGATGCGCTCTTCAAGATCATTCTCGTTGGTGAGTCAGGTGTAGGCAAGACTGGACTCTTCTCGCGCTTCAACAGCAACCAATTCACGCCTGGAACGAAGGCGACCATCGGATCCGAAATCACGAACAGAACCTATCGAGCCGAGAACAAAATTGTGAAAGTTCAGCTGTGGGACACTGCTGGGCAAGAGAGATTCAGATCCATCACGAGACAGTACTACAGAGGAACTATGGGAGCGATTCTCGTCTACGACATCACCAACAAGGCCTCGTTCGACAAGCTTCAGGCATGGATTCAGGACGTGAAGGACTACGCGAACAACCCAAATCTTCAGATGCTATTGGTAGGAAACAAAGTACGCATGTCTCTTCCCTCCATCTCCTTTTGAACTTCTCAACTTCTCAACGCCGATACTCGCCCTCCCGTCCCTATGAATGATGAACTAACGAACTCTATGATGCTTTTCGCGGCGAATTGTGCATTTGGGACAACAACAACAACAGTCTGATTTGGCAGCGATGAGATCCGTAACCAAGTTCGAAGGCCAAGCTTTCGCCGAGATGCATGGCATGATCTTCATTGAGACTTCTGCCCTGGAGAAGGTGAATGTGGCTCGAGCATTTCAATCCATTCTGACAGGTACGTTGTTGAGATGTGTGAAGACGAGCGAGAGGGGAAGGTGAGCACCAATCCCGACGTTCTCCTTCAAGCATTGATGCCCCCCCAACTCTTGCCTAACGTTCTCCCTCGTTCTGTACTCTTGTTTCCCTCTTCCCCACATCCACCTCCCGGGTACTCGGTACAGACATTTTCGACGTGAGTCTACAATATGGATCGACCGGCGTGAAGGATGTTCTCGACGACGATGACCCTAACTTCAAATTCGACGCGTCCACAGGAAAGGTGATCGTGCTGACGCCAGAGATGCAGGACAATCAACCACAACGTGCTGGAGGATGCGCCTGCTAGTCTCAGGACAGCTGGACTAGAACATCTCCACCTCTCTTCCTCGTTCCCTCCCTCCCCTCCCATCTCACATTGCGTCACACTTCACCCCCCCCATTTCAACAGTCAGTACATAATGTAAGTTTCTTCAGCATTTGGATCTCAATCGCGCAGAGTTGGAGTTGTCTCACTTTGAAAGCCCTTGTTTCGAAAGCACTTGCACGAAATGGGATAGCATCAATCACATATCGATAATCTGTACACGTCTTTACTCACAAAAGACATAGTTCACCAACAAGATGATCACTGAGGACCACTAGAGCCAGTTTGCCCCTCCTGCTCAGCTTTCTTCACCGTCTTCATCTTCTCAGCCATTTGAGCTTCCAAGTCATCAATTCTGTGGCCCATATCATCAACTGAGAACATAAATGTGGTTAGGGACCTGAAACGGCTCGAAGAGGTTCAAAAGACACGGGAGAAATGGGGGCATGCTAGCGCACTTTTGCCAATGATCTGCTGGGACATTAACTCGAATTTGGAGGACTAATCAGAAGAATTCAGATAGAAGAACAATGTTAGAAAGCCTTTAGATGTAAAAGACAGAGCACATGATACAAAGAAGAGCTTGAAGCGCGGTACCATCTGTTCGAGCATCGCCTGAAGCATCATGGACATCTGGATGGTTGCGTCGGCATCCTGGCTGGGGGTGTGTAAAGCATCATTGGGCTCAGTTCCAGACGGGTGCTGTGACGACATTGCTGCAGAGAGAAGTGCTTCAAATGGGACGGCGAGTGGAGCCTGGCCCAGTCCGGCAAAAACGTATGGGCGCCTTTGTGAGCAGCTCAAAAACGTACAGCTGCTGCCAGAAGGTCAGAGGACGAGAACCTGCGTCGTTGGCCTCTCACAGGAGCGTCAATGTTGCCTCCACTGGAGATCGTCTCAGTTACAATCTGGTCTTGAATCATTGGTAGTCCAACGTTCGTTACGCTCCTGTGTTCGATTTTGCTCAACCATGTCAAGTAGATCGCGTGGACGCAAGGGATTGAAACCCGACAGCACTCGCTGGATCAATATGAGCGCTGAGGCGTACGTAACCTCCCCTTTTGACTCCATACTCCTTGTCTCTATTGAGTTTCATTCGATCCGATCTTCTGGAAGTTGTGCGATCAGCAGTCGTCTTGCGCCTCTGGAGCGGCCTGAAAGTGTTTGGCGGGCAGTGCGTGTGTTTGTCTGTGATTAGTCGCTCCTGTTGATGTTGGGCTTCGTTCTTCAATCCCCACTGGTCCGGAAATGTGTGTGTCCATGCATTGCAGGTGTCCTCGAGTTGGTTGGATCGCCTTCAGAGCACAACGACGAGTAGTTCACGAAGTTTGGGAACTCCACGCGAAATATCGCTCCGTTTTCTGAGCCGAACTTTCCCGAAGTCTTGTAACCCTAACATTCGGTGTGCTTGTTGCTTGATTTGTTGAATGCATGCTTCATATCATATGGACAATGCGTTTGGTGGCCCGAATCCCGTGTTTCCCTTTTGGCTGGTTGCGCGGGCTCTTCCTCCTGCATCTGGTGTCTGTCTGGTATCCCATGTTGTTGAATTGTCTGGAATTTGTGATTCTTAGGTTGGCAGAGGCATCGAAGAAGAGAAAGTTGAAGAAGTTGGAGGATGAGGAGGCGGGAGAGGACGTGGAGGAGGCGATGGAGGCGGAGGGTCACGAGGATGGCGTTGAGGAAGTGGAGGCGTCTGCTGAAGCTGGCTCTGGATCTGGAGTGCCGCACGTTGAGGAAGAGGACGACGAAGAGGAGGAGGCAGAGGAGGAGGAGGAGCATGGCGCAGAGACGGCCGATGAGGGTGAGGAGGAGGAGGCGGAGGTGGGCGAGGAAGGCGCGGTGGCCGTGGCGAGCAACGCGCCCAACGCCGTGGAGCCCGCGCACGGCGCTGTGCTCGAGTACAAGGACATCACCGAGCTGTTGAACCTACCTCAAATCGTGGCTGCGAAGAGACTCAACCTGCCCATGTCGACACTGTCAAAGCGCTGGAAGGAGGCGGTGCGCATCCGCAAGTGGCCCTACCGCCAGGTCGCCAAGCTCGACAAGGAGATCATGACCTTGCTCCACAACATTCCGCCAAGAGGAGAGGGGGAGGCCTCTGTAACACCTCCTGAGATTGAACAGGCGCTGGGAGTGCTTCTTCGACGCAGACAGGAAGAGCTCAGACCCGTGCGAATCCGCTTGTGAGGACTGACGAGACCTGCCTTCCTGAGCTCAGATGGGCGCTATAACCGGCAATGCTGCAACACTCAACGACTTTATCAACAACACAACACCAATTTCACCACATCATTGAAAAAACGAAGCACAGACGACTCGCTTTTCAGCGAGGAAAACATGGAGGAGGGAGGGCCTTCGGACGTGCAAGCAGACTTCGATAACCTCCCTCACCCACTTCAACCGCTCCTCCTATCACGACTGAGTGCATCTTTTGTGTAATATGTAGAATTCTATTGGAACAACTTGAGCCTCTTTCGAAGTTCGTTGAGCGTCAGAGAGACGGAGAGAGCGCCAACCTACGTCGCAGAGAGAGAGGAGAGAAACGAAGAGTGGCTCAGAACGCCCTCTGCTCGCACGCCAAATTCCCAACTCCACCTCTTCCTCTTCTGTTTGTAACCCGTGTCACATGCACTGTTGACCTAATTTTGCGCCTTGAGATGGATCTGGACGATGCGAACGTGCCTCGTGTTGGCCCTGTGCACAGTGTCAACTTTGCCTCCTTCGTTCGTTCTCGTTTCTCGTCTGGCGTTGCGCCTTCTGGCCCCTCTCTGCCTCATGAGTATGAGTGGTCTCGCTATAGAGTTCGTGCGCGATTTGAAGTGGCCCCAGAAGGCTGTACATTTGCGCTGAAGTTCGCGCCGAATTGCGGAGCCTCGCAGGATGAGCAGTTCTGCCTCCTGACTCACAGCAACCTTCTTCAGGTCTGGGAGATGTCTGGTGTATATAGTCAGCGACGAAAAGGCGCGTTACATGGAGCGCAACTCGTAATGACGTTGAGACAACACACAGACGTGGTTGCGGAGTGCGAATGGATGCCCGCCTCGTTCTGCGAAACCTTCGAACACTTCGAGCCTGGTACTTCTCCAAACGACGAAGCCAAATCAATGCAACTCACAATGCCGCCGTTCTTCACTGCTGGATTCGATAAGGTCGTCAAATTCTACCGTGGAGGAATCTGCGCAGGAACTCTCACCGAACACGCGGATTGGATTCGATTTCTCAGTGTCAACGCGACTGGATCAACATTAGCCTCAGGGAGCGTATCTTCAAGCATCTTTGGATGGGACACAAGCTCGCTGAAACCCATTTGGAGGATTGTACCTGCGCACGAAGCGCCGCCTCATTTGCAGACTCCTCTTGCGGGCATCAACAGTATCAATGGTCTAGAATGGTCTCACTCTTCACATACCACGTTTGCAAGCGGTGCAGGCGATGGTAGCATAAAGTTCTGGGACACACGGCTGATCGACTCGAACGCGAACCAAAACAGCTGCGTTGGCAGTCTCGTTGCTCATTCTGGTAAGTTAAACAATGTGAAATGGCTCAAAGACGATCGCTTTCTCTTGTCTAGTGGAAGAGACGATGTGATTCGCCTGCTGGATGTGAGAATGTTGCGTAACGCGTTTGAGACCAAAACCGACGCGCCCCTGACTCGAGTGAACGAGGAATTGCAGTTGTCTAAGATGGTGGTTCAGGAATACAGAGGACATTCATGTTCTGGCTACAATGTCCAGGCTGCGCTATGTGATGGAGACGCGACAATCGTCACGGGAAGTCGCGATGGGAAAGTGTACTTTTACGATACCTGGAGTGGCAAGAATGTGTTAACTTTGAGTGGACCTGAACAACCTGTACATTTGGCGGTGCCTTTGCCACCGAAATGCGGAAGAGGAATCATCGCAGCGACTGCTGTCTCTGGG
>Ga0307375_10004664_pt1 | contig 13026 bp, 15 predicted proteins | sample TR1MG_FD_202531 | JGI IMG/M metagenome (GOLD analysis project Ga0307375, IMG submission 202531) | Soil microbial communities from Risofladan, Vaasa, Finland - TR-1 | ecosystem: Environmental > Terrestrial > Soil > Coastal area > Acid sulfate soil | place: Finland: Risofladan, Vaasa | collected... | reverse complement strand
ACAGCACTGACTTACGTAACCATTTAGATTTCAAAATTCCCAAACCAAACGCGGCATCCACTTCAAAATCCTGGATGTGCAACCACGACTTTGCGCCGGCAAGGCGCGAAACAAGTAAAGACACAGGTGCACACATGAGCGGTGGTTCAATGGATATCACCACATCGGGGTTCCAAAGTATTTGCATCAGCATCACCGGGAAGCTGCTGATCGCAAAACTGGCAAGATGAATGAGTCGCTTAAGACCTGACGGTTTGGCGGGAACCCACAGCGGGCAACGCAAAATATTTACCCGGTTCAATTCTTGATGATCATAACTCCATGCTGAGTAAGCTTTGCTTATACGCCACTCGGGATAATACGGTGGCGCGGTCACCACCCTTACCTCATGATCATGTGTGGCAAGCCACTCGGCCATTTCACCTGTATATTTTCCAATGCCGGTAAGTTCTGGTGCGTAATTTATGCCTACTATCAGAATGCGCATGCTAAATTTTGCGAGCGAACATAGCCAAGTAGTCGCCCCGCTTTTTTAACTTACCTAACCAGAACAAGGAAAAGACTTGTATAACTGCTATTTGCCAGCACCCTGGGATAACAAAATTTCGGGGCAAGTTCACTTTTGCTCAGACAGTCTTCGATACTGATTTAGTAATGTCACAAAGATCACTCCAAGTACCAGCCCAACTAAAGTACCCAGCAAGACAATCATTGGCACTATTGGAAAGACAGGCCGATTAGGTGTGTAAATAGGAGAAAGAAGCTTGGTCGGGTGCCATTTAGCAAACAGTATTTCATCATTCATACTATCTATGCGCGAGTGCAGTGATGTCAACTTGTCAAAATTAACAAGGTATTTAATCGCACCATCAATATTTTGACCAATGGGGCGTAGTTGTTTTGCTTCATTTACATATTCTTCTTCTAATTGCTTGACCTGCTGTTGCTCTTCATTTTGCGTAACTTCAATTATCCCTTGCTGCTGAGAACTAATCATATTGAACAGAGCCTTGGCACATGACTTTGCGCCTTCAAGATTGCTTGAGCGTACTTTTATTTCTATTGCGTCAGCAACACCCCTCATCACATAAGCTTTAACCCGCCCGTTCATATACAGGCCAACATTTTCACCTTCTGTTACTTCGCATTCACGAAGTACAACATCTGTATAGGCAGTGGGAAGTTTTAATCTCTCCACAACTTCTATCGTCGGTTCTATACTGCCACTGCTGTACTGCGCCATTTTGATTTGCATAGTCGATTCGTATTGCGCTGGTACAATCAGAACAAAAATGGCAGATGATGCCAGTCCCAAAACACCAAAGAATGTTATCGGCTTCCAGTTTTTACGAAAAAGATGGAAGATATCCGCAAAACTGATTTCCCCATTTAAATCAGTTCTCATTTTGCTTTGCTCATTCATTTATATTGCTCCACGAAAGAATTCCATTGAGTTTTACACGGCATCTCGCCAGAGGTTGTAGGTGAAGTCGAGTCAGAATCCTCAAGCTGCCCTACCATGACATAAAATTGAATTCCCCGGCACCGCCAGCTCGCGCATTGAGGCCCAATCCCCTGTACGACAACTAATCAATAAAGTCTGCCACTTGCGCCTTGCCGGAATAAAAATCAAAGAACGAGCCTTCGAACCTAATTACAATCATTCCAACTTTCTCATTGCTTCAAACAACGCATCCATCTCAATAATCTCACCAGTTTTAGGCGAGATATGAAAATTCATGGGTCGGAGAAACTTGAAACCATGCCTCTTCAATAATGCCACAATCATCTCAAATTCGCGCTCCCCTTCATAGAGGTTCGAAAATGATACTTCCATCAGCACCCACCGAACCCGTTCCAAAAACACGCTTGCCCCAGCGATAACTCGGTCCTCAAAGCCCTGCACGTCGATTTTCAGCAAGATGGGTTCTACCAAAACCATGCCATCAAACAAAACATCCAGCGTGGTTATCGGGACGGTTATTTTCTCTATCACCACGGATTCAGGAAAAGATTCAATACGATCCTCGCCAAGCGGCAGCAGTGAACTCACCTGCGGATCTAGATTGATGTGAAATGTCGCGGTGCCAACGCTGTCACCTACTGCAGTCACACGCACGTTTTTGGCAACCGGCATACCGACGTTCTTGCGTAATTGCTCGGCCACCTGCGGATCAGGCTCAACCGGGAATACCTCCGCATCGGTGAAAAGACGGCTCGAAGCCACTGCGAATTGCCCGACATTCGCGCCAACGTCTACCACCGTCTTAGGCTTAACGCCCGCCAATTTTGCCCGGGAAATGATCTGAAACGCGGCGAGTGAAAACTTCGGCCACTTCAATAAGGCTGAAAGCGCCCCTGGTGTTTTAAGTAATTCTAAGATTCGCAATATGCGGGCAATCAAGGGTAAGCACTCCGTTTCATAATAAGGATGAATAAAGCTGGATCCACATAGGCATCACCACCTCCCAGCTATAACGCTGCTGAACTAGGCGCCGGCTGGACAAGCCACGATCATGCTGCTCCCGCGCGCTCCAAGTGCAGGCAGCCTCCAATGCCCGGCTGAGAGCATCGACGTTCGGATCAACCAGCATACCACCGCCCATCTCCCAATCATGCAGACCGGTTTGATGGGTCGTAATCGTCGGCAAACATCGCACCGCCGCCTCTAGGTTGACGAGGCCAACCACCTCCGAATGCGATGGCGCAGTTAGCACCCACGCCGTATCGATCAGCTTGCGCTTTTCCTCGCCAAACAACGGGCCGCGAAACCGCACCCGTTCTCCTAATTCGCATTCATCGACGATCGCTTTCAGCATAGACAAGTAGGCTTGCGACCAAGCCGGGCCGACCACATCAACCGACCACTCCTTGCTGATTTTCGCGCTCGCGAATGCGCGCAACAGCACATCAACCCCTTTCTTTGGCTCGATCCGACCAAGAAACAAAATGGTCTTGCCGCGTTCGTCTTGCGGGCAATCCTCCGTATCACTTACATCGATTGCATTAGGAATCACCTCGATGCGGTTGTTCGGAAACAGTCTCGCCAAGTGTTTTTGCTCAAGTGGCGTGATCGCATGGATCACGCTCGCCTTGCTCAACGCCGGATAAGCCAGCGCCGACCAGTAAACCCGCTTTTTGGCGCGAATCTTCCAGCCCTGTTGATCCCAGAGCCAAGGTTCCAACATACCGTGTGCCGTGAATACAAACGGCACACCGGCTTGATGTGCCGCACGTGCAGCAAAATACTGTGGTGCCGACCACGCTCCATGCACATGAAATACCGGCGCATCCCCATTGGATGCCTCTGCCAGGCGTGCAACACCTACCCGCAACCCGCGTCCCCACGACCACAGGCGCCCTAGGCCAGTTGGCGGAAAGGTAAACACCTCCACACCCGGCGGCAGCTCGCCCGGGTCACCCGTAGAATGAACAATTTGAACCGGGATGCCGTTTCGCGACACTCGTTCCGAAAGCTGGTGAACGACCGCCGGAACACCACCGGCTATTCTTGCTACATCCTCGGCAACATACACCACCCGCAACTGACCCGACATGTTCAAGAAACTTCTCCTTGAGCCTGCAACCAGTCAACAGTCATGCGCACACCTTCCTCCATCGAATGCGGCAGCGTACCCACCACAGCTCGGAGCGGCTCCAGATCATGCACCATTGGCGTGAGCAGGTTATCGAGACGAAACGACGTTAACGGAGGATTTCGCCAGCCAAGCGCCTTCAGACTATCACCAACCCATGCCGCCGGGCGGAGCACACCAATAGGTACCGTCTTAATAGGCTTTACCCCCAAGGCGCGCTGAATCGTATTGGCCATCACCGCCACGTCGATGGGAGGATAGTCGGCCAGATAAAACGTCTTACCGGCCACAGCGTCCGCCGGTGCGTCCATTAGCCGGACAAGTTCATGAATCGTATTGCCGATGAAGCCGAACGACTTGAGAATCCTGGCAGAACCTGGATGCACATATCGCCCATGTGCAATGGTTAGAAAGAAAGTCTTGTAGGGCACGTCAAACCACGGCCCCCAGATCGATGTCGGACGCACAATCAGCGCAGGGCATGGCAAGCGAGAAAGGGCATCGCGAACAAGCCTTTCCCCAATCACCTTGCTTTCACCGTAAGCCGTCGTGGGACAATAATCGAACTCATCCCTGGGTGCGTAACCGATGCGGCACACCAAACGGGAAGAAGCAAAGATCAGACGCCGCAGCGAAGTTGCGCCTTCCACCGCAGCGATGAGATTTTCCACGCCAACGGTATTCGCTGCATAGTCATTAACCGAACGCCCATCCAGATCGGTGCGCGCCGCCATGTGGAAAATGACCTCAGGGGCAAAATCACGCACCAGGGAACGCAACCCGACACCATCAAGCAAATCCCCGCGCTGCCAAAACGAGTGGTGAGCACTATTGCGGGGCGCGGCAATATCAAGGTTCAACACCTCATCGCCGCGTGACGCAAAGAGCTCTACCAAATTCGTGCCAATAAACCCGGAGCCACCGGTTATGAGAATGCGCAACTTGATTACCCCTCAACCTTAGCAGAGCATCTGGTCGCTTCCATATACAGCGACTCCGGTTTGTATTCATTGCCCGATTCATCCATGTCGAGCCCCAGCGAGTACCAATCATCAATCGCACTATGATCAAAACTACGCACGCCGGGATCAGTAAATCCGCAAGACAGCAACAATGCAGCGAAATTGAAACGGTCGTACATCCACTGGTGGGTTTCTCCCCGCTTGCGCGCATCCCCAAGCAGTAAATTTTCCACAAAACGCCGGAGCGGGGGCTGAAGGCTTGTGCCATGTGCTTCGCGGCGCGCCGACATCAGCAACAGCGGCTCGAACAAATTGTCGTGCTCGCCAATAACTCGCTTATCCTTTTCACAGATTGCAACATGGTCAAGATAGTTTCGGCAGTAACGCTCGAAATCGGGCACCACTACACGGATCAGACCTCCAGGACGCAACACCCTCGCACACTCCCGGATGAACCCGTAGGACACATCCCGAACCAGATGCTCCAGAACGTGGGAGTGATAAACAACATCCACATTTGCATTTGGAAAAGGGACACCACTCGAAAGATCATGCGCTTTCAGGTTGTTTGGCATATTTTGGAAACATCGCAAACGATCACCGTTTAACATCACGGGGGCAAGCGCTCGGAGGACGGGATTGGAACGAATGCGCAGCAGGATTGACCAGTCGATGTTGACGACCGAAGGGTGTGGACTTGTCTTAGTGCCGCAGCCAAGATTCAGCATTTTTATTGGTGTTTGTCGGGCGATTAGGGTCGTAATCAGGTTGGGTGTTTTCTGGTCGCAAGCAACCCAAAAGTATTTTTTACCCCAAGTCTCTCACCCAAGGGTTGCCAGGCATCACTGTGGAAACTGCAATACTCGAAAAGCTCGCATTCAAAACCCTCTGCAGCCAACGCCGCGCGTATCGCGTTCTGGTTCACACCGTCGCGTACCGCATGATACTCGGTGTTGTCGTGCAGCGACTCTGCCGAATAAAACCCGAACATTCTACGAATCCGTCGCCATATCCCCCCGAGCAGATCACCCTGCCCAAGGCGCCATGCGGTGTAGGCGGTCCAAGACAACAGGGCATCGCGGCGAGCAATAGAAGGCTTCCACATGGGGTCTTGGAAGCAGAAAAAAACGCCGTTTTCGGACAGCAGTGCCGAAGCGCGCTGTACAAGATCGACATAATCGGGAATATGGTGTAGCAATGAGTTGGCGACGATGATGTCAAAACGCCGATCCTCCCCCATCACAACATACAAATCGGCGCATCGCAACTCCAGTTGGCCAGGCAGACCGGCACATTTGACTTGTAGTTGTTCCAGCTGCTTCTCCGAAATATCCACCGCCAGAACGCTGGCCCCGAGCTGCAGGAAGGGCCGAGTGACCGTGCCTTCTCCTGCGCCAAGATCGAGAACCGAGGCCGGACCAATTATTTGAGAGGATGCCGTCTGATAGGCAGTTTCTACCAGCCCTGCATAGAGATTGCGGATCGAGTCGTGGCGCAGGTGCGGTGCGATGGATACGTACCGCCCCATTTCCAGGTTGTTGTATGCATCTCGATTAGCTGTAGATGCAAGGCGTGTATCTTTCATGATTGACGCCACCCTATATGGGTATATAAAAACCCCTTGACCCAAGCGCCAAGTAAAGCTCGGTAGTAAAGAAGTGAATCTCCTTGTATGCCATGCTTGCGCCTTGCCTTCCGTAAATCGCCAAGCGCACTATATGCGTTCGCTGGGTGATTTGAAATTCCACCCATCTGCATCGCTGCAACGGTGACTGTACCAACATACTCCGCGTCATGATCAATCAGATAGCGCATCAGAAACTCGTAGTCCGGCCCGTAACGATAATCTTCGTCAAACACGCCAAAGTCTTTAAACAACCGCTTATTATGAAAGACGCCCTGATGCGAAAAGTACATGCCATACCATACGAATTTGCGTTGCACCCATTCAGAACTTAGAGCGCGCAAGGCCATGCCATCACCATCGACACCAATAACCTTACCGTAAACCACCAAAGTACGAGGTCGGGCTGCCTCAAGAAATGGGCGCATCTGTTCGATTGATTCCTTGCACCAAAGATAATCGTCTGCGCCTAGAAACAAAATCCACTCACCAGAAGCATGACCGATGCCTTTGTTCCAAGCATGCGCTATTCCGCGATCAGACTTACTTTCCCAATATGCCAGCCGATCAGAGTAAGAGTGAATAATCTCCACCGTGCCGTCCGTTGAACCTCCATCGATCACGATCAGTTCGATGTCAGAGCCGGTTTGAGTCATCACACTGTCAATGCAGCGTGTAAGTGTTGCACTGCCATTAAAAACGGCAATGATGATGCTAATAACCATGGCTACCGGCTCCCGCGTGGCTTGATTCTATTTTTGCAATAAAAAATGCACCCCAAACCGCTACCCAGAAACCAGGGGATTCTAATGGACTTTGAAATATTCCAAACAGTCCAAGGAACATTAAAGTGTTGAGAAGGTACAGGCTTGAGAATCTACCATGCCATATATAACGACTGTAACTTTTGTTGAGCAGTCGCCCATAGAAAAAACATCCCCCAATTACACCAGGCCATCTAAAGTCTTGGAATAATGAATAAAACACAGTGTAGTACCCATTTGCATATATAGTACCCCTCACTTCAGAAAAACCTATCGGAATAAAGTAATTTTGGTAGATGCCGTTTCCCATCGCCACAGATTCAAGCTTTATACCGACCAAGGCTAGCGGATAGACAAAATAATTGATTATCCCTCCTAGGCTAGCCTGACCAAATGTAATAGCATCATTTAGCCGCGACATCGGGTTGTTAAGCTCTAAGTCAAGCAGGGAGAAGCCTAGCGTGTGGTACCAAACTGCAAAATACTTCAAAGTTCCCAGCAAACCCATTTCACTTGTTCCCAGTCGTTTTTCACTGAACCAGGCCAGCCAGTAGATAAAGAACAGCGCGACAAAAAAAACAAAATGTTACTCAACCATCTGCCCTTCAATATGAGCAGCGGATAGCCGCGATGCTGCGTACGGAAGATCCAGCCGTATAACATGCCAATAGCCATAAAATAAAGCGTGGTTCTGCCGCCTGTAGAAATTGACTCACTAATAACCAGCAGGGTTACCAGGGCTGCCAGCAATCTTTCGATACCACTTAACTTAATCCCACGACTTTGGAACCACAATATGCCGCAAAAAATTAGTGGGTCGACAATATATGCATATGCTATCTGTGTGGTGGGTGACTCAAATAGTAGACTATGGCCCCATTCCCCTCCTATAGCCGCGCCCCGATATTGCAACCAGTTGCCAATTTGGGCTTGTAAGTTCAACCCTTTTATTAATAATATGGATACAGGGACAACCGCAACGATGAGGAGCAACGCCAACAAATAGCGCGCAATTCTTTTGTACAATAAATCGTTTGAGTAATCTATTAGTTGGAAGGTCCTATATTCTCTGCCCGACAATGCGCCGCTTAATAATGAAATCATCCCAATTGCGATTAGGCTAACTAAGTAACCGCTTGGTGAATCTATCCCAATAATATCAACTAGTGCCACGACGAGCCAACCACACCACCAACCAGTAATGATTGCGATGGGATTCAGCCATTTACCATAACGATACCGGCATGCCATGATAGCCGCAACTGCTAACAGTCCGACGAGTAAAGCAAAAAAGTAACTCTGTTCCATATTAGAAAGCATCAAGATTTATAAATACCTGTTTAAACCACAATATGTTTCCGTAGGATCAAAGTCTGTGCAATGTTTAGAAAGCAGCTAAACAACCACCGGCTTTAGCCGTGCCTTTGCGGACTGAAAAACCGGTTAACCTTGCCGTTTAATAAAAGCGGATGGTGCTAGACCACGAAGAGACCTACCAATTCAGCCTCAAAGTGTTGTGCGTTCGCTGCAAAGTCACCATTGCCGCAAAACATGATCTCGACACTGCTCCTGATTGATTCAACGCATGCGGCGGCGGCCAGCGCCAAATTTGATTCAAGTTGAATTAAACCAGTAAATATTTCGCGGTGCTCACTCAATACGATAGCAAACCCATTCAATTTCACCCTGCGATCTGATCACTGTGCTTCGTCAAAACCATTTCCACTGCATCCCATACTTTTTGAACAGAGATATCTTGTATGCACTTCATGGGCTCGCCCTTTTGCCGCGGATATTGACATTGCCAGTTGCATCCATAGCATGACATAGGCTCTGCCACGATGATCGGGAGATTACCATTTTTATCCGGCACTTCAATTTCGTATGGGACAAATCGGCCAAAATGGCCACCGCCCAATATACAGACAGCGGGCGCATCGACAGCCGCCGCAATATGCACGGCACTGGTATCGTTTGTTAGCACGATGGTTGCACGACGCATAACTTCTGCCAGCTCGCCAAGGGTAGTCTTGCCTACCAAATCAACAACTCTACCGGACAAACTATCAATCAAGATACTAGCACGCACACGATCCTCTGGAGCGCCCACCACCACAATGCGCAAGCCAGAAGCAACTAACCGACCCCCCACCTGGATGAAATTATCAATGGGCCACATTTTTGCATCCCAGCTTGATGTGGGTACAAGAACTGCATAAGGCTGTTGAGGCAACCAAAAGATCTGTTCAGATGGCGCTCGCGGAATTATCGGTAATCGAGCCTGAAAATCAGTGTAACCCAAGCCGCGCATAAATTCTGCATTGCGCTTTAACTCCATCAATTGAATGTGCGTTGCAGGAATCAGGCGTGTGTACCATCGGTTGCTCCAGGCCTTAAACAACGGAGAAATATTACTGTCATCACCTGCTGAGCCAAGTCGCTCAACCGCACCGCTGGCGCGCACCAGCGAATCACCTTCTAGGATCGACCGCGAGAAAATGGGTTGAATGGCAATCTTGAACCCAGCCATACGAATACGCCTCAGCCAGTGCAAGCGGTACGGAAAATAATTCCTGAATCGACTTACATCAATTTCCCATACTTCTTCGGCCACGCCCATTTCCCTAGCCCAGCTTGCCCACGTCTTATTTCCCAGCAACACGACAGAATAGCCTTGAGTATGGTAATGGTCACACAACGCCTTTGCAGCATCCAGCCAAATAACAAAATCGCCAATTGCGTCAATTTTAACAACAAGGACTCTAGAATCTCGTACATTCGAAGGATGAAACAATAATAAAATACCATCGAGCGATAGTATTAATAGAGTTCTAAAAGCGCGAATTATATTTTTCAATAAACTAGACACGAGCCAATGATTTTATTTCATATGAAAATATCCGGGGACTGGGTGCATGGTATGCACTACCAGTTACTTTATTCCAAAATGCCAAATCTGGTATGATTACCAGAGGAGAACTTGGTAATCGAAGACGATGTGCATTATTTTCTCGGTGTCGCCATTTGCTCGTGATCTGACCAAGTTTTCGGAGTTAGTCTGCTCCGTAACAAAAATGGCACCAACCTATTTGCCCTAATCATCATTTTCCACAATGTCTGATTGATTGGTCGGTCGGTGAAAAGATGATAGGAGGCACCGTTGCTCACCAAAAACTTTCCTCTTTCCTTGGCAAGCTTTTCCAATGTTCTAATTCTGAAAAAACCAATATGTTGCCCATGATTTTTTCCGTAGTACCACCAATCATCTTGCCCCGGTGCGGGGTCTGCAATAATTTCTGTAGAAATTAAGACATTCGGAGCAATCTTCAATATCTTATCCAACTCTTCAGCTGGATTTACAAAATGTTCAAATGCTTCAAATGCTGTCACAAGATCAGTAGTTTCATTTGTATGCTCAAAGCCACGAGCAAGAAGGTTGTGGCAATATCGGTCTGACCACAACGCATTGATACCATAGTCACGCAACATACGAACCAAAATCCCATAGCCACCGGCACAATCAACCAAAGATCCGTTCAATTTCCCCATCATCAGCATCGTAGCCAGAACAATCCTGGCGTTAGCCTGATTGCGTACCATAATTCCAGTATCACTATCGTTTATCGCTTCTGCATAAGCGCGATCCAGCCAATAGGGTGTTTCTGTTTGAATGTAGCCACAAAGCTGACACTCATAGTACTTGACCTGATTATTTAACAGACGGCCCGTAAATATTTCTTTGGCGACATGATTGCAGGCACGGCAGATAATTTGGAATTCGCTATTCATCTTGGCTCAATGCTATGAACGCACAAATTGACGCAACTTAGCTTTTACACGCTGATACAAAGTCGTTTCACAGAACTGATTAAAAAAGCGCCGATCCAAAGTTTTGGCTGCGAATACCCATTCTGGATGCCTTAGAGGAAATTGCATTTCTTCTTCTTGCATGTTTGACAGCACACTGCCGCCTGTAGTGTGCGTTGCATTCTGACCAAACCCAATATTGGAGATCAAATTTCTATTAGGCAACACCGCAACTTGCCCATTCAATCGACAGGCGAAATCCCATTGATAGTCCCATGTATCCACCTTGCCCTGATAACCCTGCTCAAAAATTCTACCCCAGTAATCTTGCTCTGCTTGTGAGCAAACCCAATCAGCTAGCCGGCCCTCATCCCTAATTTGTGGCCAGCTTTTCATATCAACATCGTAATTATTTTGCCAACGATCTCGCCACGACGCCCAACCCCAAATGTGGCAATTATTTGAGAAATAATAGCTGTCATTATTTATGCGGTGACCAAACTGGAAATTGATTCCATTGATCTGTGAAATGCGTTGATCGTGTCGATACCGCCCCAGCAATTCTTCACAAAACCGAAAGAATGTGGGATGAGGCAAACAATCATCTTCCAGAATAATCGCTTCTTCGACTTGATCAAACACCCAATCAATCCCGCTCGATACCCTGCGTTTACATCCGAGATTGATTTCAGAAAAGTTGGTGAGTACCTCGCACACCCAATCTACGCGATCGATAATGGCGCGTGTCGCTGCCACCCTATCTGCCTCCCCTACCCGACTGGCTCGTGGACCGTCACCCACCACCAGCAACTTAGGTGGCTTTGCTTTGGCGATTTCTGCAAAAACTCGCTCGGTGGTATCCGGCCGGTTGAAAATGATAAAAGCGACAGGCGTATTCAGCTGGAACTCAGACACTCAGTAACCTCCTGAAGTAGGCCACTGTTTCGTTCAGACCATCTTCTAGTTCCACTTTTGGCGTCCATCCCAGTTTTTCTTTGGCAAGCGCGATATCGGGCTGCCGCTGCTTGGGGTCATCGGTTGGCAGGGGGTGATAGGCAAGTTTCGATTTACCTCCAACCAGTTGCAGCACCTTTTCAGCCAATTCCAGCATAGTGAATTCATTCGGATTGCCCATATTGATCGGCCCAGTAAAGCCAGTTTCTGTATTCATCATGCGCACAAAGCCCTCGATCAAATCATCCACATAGCAAAAACTTCTGGATTGACTGCCGTCGCCGTAAATTGTGATGTCCTCGCCCCTGAGAGCCTGAACAATAAAGTTGGAGACTACCCTGCCATCATTCGGATGCATTCGCGGTCCGTAGGTATTGAATATCCTAACGACCTTGATATCTAGATTGTGTTGACGGTGATAATCAAAGAACAATGTTTCTGCACAACGTTTGCCCTCGTCATAACATGAACGCGGACCGATAGGATTGACATGCCCCCAATAGCTTTCCGGTTGCGGATGCACGATTGGGTCGCCATACACCTCGGAAGTGGATGCCTGGAGGATCTGCGCTTTTATCCGCTTGGCAAGGCCCAGCATATTGATCGCACCATGCACGCTGGTCTTGGTGGTTTGCACCGGGTCGAATTGGTAATGAATCGGTGAAGCTGGGCAGGCCAGGTTGTATATTTGATCGACCTCCACATACAGCGGAAAAGTGACATCATGTCGCATCAGTTCGAAATATGGATTGCCAACCAAATGAGCAATATTCGCCTTGCTGCCAGTAAAAAAATTATCGACACACAAAACATCATGACCGTCTTTGATTAGGCGGTCGCAAAGGTGGGAGCCAAGAAAACCGGCACCACCGGTAATTAACACACGATTCATAGTTGATTCCCTAATCTAAAGCGGCTCAATGAACTAATTTTGCTTAAATTCAGTTTTTAGTTTTGCCACAATATTTTGATAAGCAAATATTTCACAATAAACAGGATTGTAATTTTTTATTTGGATAAGGCCGTCTTGCACCATTCTATAAAAATCGTAGTTGGGCAGAAACTCCCAAAAGTCTTTAAAGAAAACTCTACTTATGGTATTCATTTCATTAAATTCGAAATGTATTAAATCCACTTTGTTTTGTCTAATATACGGCTCAAAACCTTTCAAAACTTCCAGTTCATGTCCCTCTGTATGGTTTTACCCCGTTTTCACGGATACTCAGTTAAGAGCGGGTTGATGGATATTATCACTGTTTAAGTGTCGCATTTTTCTCTGGTTGTAGAACCTCTCGATGTAATCAAATATGTCGGCTCTG
>Ga0307375_10004662_pt1 | contig 13031 bp, 9 predicted proteins | sample TR1MG_FD_202531 | JGI IMG/M metagenome (GOLD analysis project Ga0307375, IMG submission 202531) | Soil microbial communities from Risofladan, Vaasa, Finland - TR-1 | ecosystem: Environmental > Terrestrial > Soil > Coastal area > Acid sulfate soil | place: Finland: Risofladan, Vaasa | collected... | reverse complement strand
CACGGGGTGGATGGGGATGGTCTTGAGGAGGTGTTCGCCGTCTCTGCGGAAGTCGTAGATCGCTGCAATGCCCGAGTTGGGTGCGAAGATGGTATCGAGCGCAGTGCCCATGCGAACTGCTGCGACGAGTGTGTAGACGCCTGTAGAATCGCCTCTCTCGTCTCCTGGAATGAAGAGCGCACGACCGAGCGGAGAGCCGATCGTCACCGCGTCCTCCTTCAACAGATTCTCTTGTTTGTACACGAATGTCGTAAAGTCTTCCGTCTGATGAGGGCTTCGGCGACACGCGACGTAAACCACGATGCCAACACGACGCTTGCGAGACTCATCCAACAGGTTCTTACTACCAAAGTCGCGCATCACATTGTTCATGTTCTGAATCATCTCCTTCTGTTGCGCCACAGTTGCATCCTCAGATGGCCACATGCTGTCGAAGAAGTCTTCTTGGCCATTAGCAGAGGAAGACGAAGAAGAAGAAGAAGAAGCAGAGGAGGAGTAGGAGGAGGAAGAAGAAGAGGCAGCGGCGGCCGCGGCGGCTACGGAGGACAAGGCCATCGCTGCACCTCGAGGACGATGTTGAGGATGATGTCCCAATGATTGCTGCTGTTGTTGTTGTTGTTGTTGCAAACCGTGATGATGGTGGTGAAGAGAGTGCTGCTGCTGTTGTTGTTGCTGTTGCTGATGGTGAAGATGTTGAAGATGTTGTTGTTGAAGATGATGATGATGCTGCTGCTGCTGCTGCTGCTGCTGCTGATGGTGATGCATTTGAGTGATGCCGATGCCAGCAACAGATGAACCAGCAGCGCCGCCAGAAGCGCCTCTGGGCATCGCAATCCAAGTGTCTTCCTCATTCTCCACTCTCTTCGCCTGCTTTCTCCTTCTCGGGTAGAGCGACGATGCACCTGAACTTGATCCTCCGTTCGGCGCCGAAGATGCTGCAGCGGCAGAGGCAGAAGAAGAAGAGCCATTCGCCAACGTGGAAGCAGCGGAAGAAGAGGAAGCTCCAGAACCGGAACCGGAGGTCAAAGAGCCGCCAACGTGCGTCGGTGAAGCCGCGCCTCCAAACTCATCGTCCTCGTCGCCATCGTCGCCCTCGCGCTCACGTTTGCGACGTTGCTTACCAGAATTGTGGGTTCCAAAGAGAGAAGACTGACCTCGAAGCACAACTGCACCACCAGATGAAGAAGCGCCTCCACCTCCATCGGCTCCATTTGCCCCATGATTCACCGACACCGACGCCTGGAACACCAACTGCTTACTCAATTTGAACAACTTGATGATCAGCTCCGCGCACGACTTGCCAGTATCGGAATCCAAGGCTCCAACGGTTGTGCTTTCGACAATGAAACGGCTTGACTTTGAAGAACGATTTCCCGGCGTCCTGGGCGTCCGAACGGCATCTGTCATATCTGTAAGCGCAAGATGGATATCACCGGGACCAAATCGACCTGGAGCCTCCACAACCATCTTCACCTTCTTACCAACGCCCTTTGTCACTCGAATCTGCTCTCCGGGGATCACTTCTCGCCACTCTCCCTTACCTCCACGAATCTTGTGATACATGATGCATTGAACGGGGCCATTGCTATATATAACCGAATGCGGCGGCCGGAAACAAGACGAAGACAAGACGAGAAACGGAATATGGAGGACAGCACAGAGAGAACACACAGAGAGATTTGGCCACGAGACACACAAAGAGTCAGTATCATGTCATTGAATAAGATGCCCGGAAAATGATCGAAATTGGTGAAACTCGAGAGAGGAAGATTAGCAAACAGATTTGCGACTCAGTAGGAGGGTGCTGTAGGCCTCTGCGAAGATGGTGCTCAGACGTCATGGAGGCCATGAGGGTTTCCAAACTCCGGACTAGGCGCCGCTGGCTCTCGGACATTCGTAGTGACGACGATCAAACCCTTCCGTAGGCGTCAGTGTTGGGGTAGCAGATGGGGGTGTTGTAGAAGGGAGTGAATGGATCATGTGTGTTTGTGTGGGTGGTCCACTGCAAGCGCTGGGCGCCACATCAAGCGACTCTGTTCGTTGTCGCGCGTTGAGCCGCGTGTGTTGAGTGATCGAGTGTGGCGTTGTGTTGTGTGTAGTGATAGTGTTCCGACGGGAGGTGGGGGAGGAGTCGGGCCGAAGCGCAGAGCGCATGAGGGAGGAAGGAACGCGGGGGCGGGTTCGCCTGGGCCAAAGAGGAAGAGGGGGAGAGAAAGGCAGGAGAGAGAGAGAGAGAGCTCGGGACGCCGTTCTTGCGAGCTCTTGGCGGCTCCTTGTCGTGTGTTGTCTCGGTAACCTCAAAAACGAATGAAAGAGTGGCTGTAGAGTGAAAAGCGAAGAGTGATAGGAAGAGGGGAGGAGGTACGTACGAGGCAGAGTCGGATGGATCCCAAGAAGGTGTCGCGGAAGGAGCGGTGCTGTTGTTGCCGTCCGAAGTGGCGTAGAATGAGTTTGGGTTGTGTCCCGATATCGGAAGAGGTGGGCGTTCGTCGAATATGTTGTTGAGTGGGAATACAAGGGGTGGGACTTGAGTAGGACGCGTAGAACTGGAAGGACGATCTGAGCCAGGCGAGCGCTTCGGTTTCTCCTCCTTCAGCTGTGCTATCGTCGACGCATAGACCTTTGCAGGCAGTTTCAACAAGGGTATGGATGTTTGCTGCTTCGACACGTCGTCTTTAGATTCATCCATAGACACATGGGACTCTGAGGACGCAACAATCGCTCCCTCATCAACAGGCACTTCACTCTCTTCCGCCTTCACTTTCGACATCTCTGCCTTCTCTCCTGCTTGAGCTCTCGACTCGGCACTCATTTTCCAAAAGCGAAACTAGGACCTCACCCAAGAGATCAAGGAATACACGCAAGTTCGCAACCTAATGCACAAAACAATCGTTTCCGCTTCACTATGCAACTCACCAGCGGCAAAGATGCTAGAAAGATGCGCTATCACCCACTGCTCACGCGATCTCAAGACTCGACGAGACGCCACAGGGGATCAAAGGCTCGCAAACGGGGACGGTTGAAGGCAACGAAGAACTCTGCCAAATGCACACCAAGATGACCACCAAAGTACGAACTTCTAGTCTTGCTACGCGAAAGACGCACAGATAAACCAGATCAAAGCTAATGAAACGCGTCAGACCCAAATACGAGTGCTACAGAGCGGCCGATGCGAGCGGACAGAACTTTCCCTGCATGGAGGCCATGTATCACACGCTGCAAGTCAGTATATGGGGCATCAGAATAGAAAACCAAATGGGGGAAGTAATGGAAGGGGTACGGAGAAATGATAAGGACATACAGAGCACAAAGAGGGAGAAAAGCGCGGAGAGGCAAAACGCGCACCAAAGCAGTCTTTCACAAGCCAGAGAACGGTCCTGTCGTGGGGCAAGATGTACTGTGGCGAAGTAAGATGACGCGGCAGGGTATGAGTACAAGCAGTAACACAGCCGATGTCAAGAATGGACTGCCAGGTGGTGGAACGCCTTGACAAACCTCCTACACGCACAAACACACCCGGCCGAAGCGAGATTTGCTCGAGCTTCCCTGCCATTCTATCTCTCCCTGACTCGAATTTGCTTCGCATATACGACTGCAAGTAGAAGGGGTTATCTGAATATCCCTGTGATGGGGTGGAGAGAAGGCATTGGCAAGTGCAAGTCCTTGGCGAAAGAGGATTGGTTGTTGCTTTATGTACAGGTCCATTACATGGCCGTCGGTGAGAGAGAAAGAACAAAATACAGCATCTCAGAATGCTCCGTGAGCGATGAGAGAGGGAGGCAGGGGAGTGCGGAGGGTTCGGGGGTGACAGGAGCGTCCCAGGCGGCGCCCCAAACAAGGGAAGGGAGGTCCAAGGCTTGGCGCCACGGATTTCGCGTCGATTCGTAAGGCAGAGTTTGGTGACAGAAGGCTGGGGTGTCGAGGTCTCGATTGGGATTCTGAGGTATGAGGATTAGTGTGGATGAGGATGAGGATGTGTGTGGAGAGCGAAGGGAGAGGGAGGGCGGCCGGCTCGTGATCGATCGCTCGATCGAGTCAGTTACGGGAGGTAGGATCTCGTTTCTCCGTTGTGCAGGTCGTTGATGGCGAAGGTGCCGTCTGACTTTCTCGCGACTTCCAAGGTGTAGTAGCAACCAGAGGCACCGAGGACTACCAGAATCTTGCGCTCTGAGCCAACATCGTCGCCGGTGGAGGGCACGAAAGCACAAATGGAGTGCGACTCGGGCACGCGATGCGATGCCACCGCTCTCGGTTCGCTCGTGCCCGTCAACATGCCAAAGTAGGATGAAGTAGCAGAAGTAGATTCCAAATGGAACACATGCACTGTGCCATGATCAGAAGTACACGCAAGGAAGGCTGAATCCGCACTGAAGGCCAGGCATTGGATGGTCGCGTTTGTCGTTCCTCTGCGATAGGTTGTCATCTCCTCATTACCAGAAGCCAAGTTGATGATACGAATCAGAGTACCTTTACCGGACGTTACAGCCAAACGAGTTCCACTGGGATCCAAGGCAATCTGCTCAAGCGCAGAATCGGTCACAACTTTGCTCCGCTTTCCATCGGGGTTCTGAGAGTCAGAACACTGCCAACACACCTCACCAGTTGTAGTAGATGGGAATGCCAATACAATGTTAGAAGAAGTAGGCGATAGGGCAACCAAGCCAAGCTTCACGCCGGCCGTATCGTATTGTCCAATCAGGCGCAGGTCCTCGAAGTTGTAGATGTAGATTTTCGTCTCCAGCGCAACCACAATGCTACAATCAACCACATAAAGGTGATATACATGACCATGGGAGTACAAAAGAGACATCAAGACGTCAGTAAACGATCATAGAGAGCGGAAAGGGAGCAAAGGAAAAGTCCCACGCCAAGGTGCATCAGCCAGACCAACCCTCACTTGCTTTCGGATGTCCTTCCTGCCCTTCCTTCGTCGCCAACTCCGAAGACAGTATCGACCACTGTTGTAGAAAAGTGCATGTACGTTGTGAAATGCCAAGTATCGAGGCGAACGCAGTCGGGTGGGGTCGGGAGAGGAGAGAGAGGCAGTGTGGAGGAGAAGCGGGGCTCTCGATGTGTTTCTCGGCTCAAAAGGACTGAATTGGCGTGGTGGGGAATTTCATGAGTGCCAGGGGATATGCAGAACGTACCGATCGCGGCGCATTTTGACGGCCTTGACGGGGCTCCTGAATTCCAGCTCGGCTATCTTGCGCTCTTGGTGGTCGTCCCAGATCATCACGCAGTTCGGCTGGTATCTCGGGCGGTTACCTCCACCCACCAACGCCAAGATATTGCACCTAAATAACATCTCCACGATACCGATGCCTTCATCAAACTCTACAGAAGGGAGAAAAGACCGAATCAGCATGTGAACCTCCATTTAACTCAAAGACAGTCACTTTTCCACCTCCAGACAGCTCTAAACACCGCCATACGTACGTCGCGTAAACCTCAAGTTAAGAGGATTGGTATCGCACACGAAAAAGCCTGTCTGAGTACCAACAGCCAAGCAAGTGTTGTCCTGGTTGAACGAGACGTGCAAAATGTCGTTATTCACGTTCGACTTGAGATCCATCGCAAAGTTTCAAATACCACTAGATACAACTACTACGCGCGGTCGTATTACCACGTCTTGAAGAGTCCCAGACTCCTGTACAGATCAACCTCTTCGCTCAGACTGCACGGAGCCTGAAGCAGTGCGAGCCTGCCACGCACAAACTCATGTCTCGAAATTTCGCTGAGACTCGGCGAAAGTTCAAAGGTCCGCTCAGGGGCCTCAAATCTGCCTCAGTGTGCCGAGTCTGATAAAAGGACGCGTGGGTATACAGTTGAAGGATCTTAGTATGCTACATTAGCAGGCGTTACAGCAGGAACTGAAAGCTGAATGTCTGCGGTTTGCGAGCCGCTTGCTTTGCGTCACTACGGCTCTGTCTACTCCTAAGGTGGCCACAGATGGACGAGGTTATCTATATGTCCGTTTTGAACGTTGTGGTGCCCGGAGGACTAGAATGTCTATTACCGGGTGATCTTGGACTTGGGAAAGTGTCGATCTCCTGCTTCACTCCATTCTGTTCGGCGCGATTAGAGGAAGAAGCAGATGATGTGTGTGTGGAATGGTGCATGCCGTGGTGGTCGTGAACTTGAGAGGCGGAGTGAGACAGAAGAGGCGATGGAGTGATGGACGGGTTGAGCGAGCTCTCTGTGAGTGGCATGATGTCTGCGGATGACATGGCGAGGTTTCGTTTTGGCTGGAATACCAACACCTCAGACGCTACTTCGAGAGTGAGTAGAGGAGTGTTGTTGTTGTCGCCGGAAGCGCGAAGTGTTCTTGATTTGCGGTCGCTCTCGTCGTCGCTGTATGAAGATGCAGAGTGAATGCTGGAAACGGTTGAAGATGACAGTTTGGAGAGACCTGAGGCACCGATGCTGACAGAAGAACCGAGAGAGACCTGTGTGGAACGCGGACTGCGAGGCTGTGATCGTCGTTTTGAGCTTAGTCGTGCGCTGGTTGGTGTCGAATCGGTGAAATCCGAAGCTGCGTCCTTCATGAACTGTAGAACAGCGTCTCCGACGTTGATGCGCTGTTGAATGATCTCGTCGAGCACCACTCTGTAGATGAACTTGTATTGATCCTCCGTCTGGACCATGCCTCTGTTTCTCTGCTTCCTTAGGCTCAGCACGATCTTCATGATGTCCACGGGAATCACGGAGCCAGGGCGCTGGAAGGCACGAATGTGCATCATGTCCTGCTCATCGTCGGAATCGTTCTCCTCCTCTTCCAGATCCTCGTCATCATAGTCATAGTCGCCGTCGATGTCATCATCAGTATCGAGGATCAAGGACGTTTCGTATTCAACGCTATCAGTACTTCGAGTCAACGTGTTTCGACCGGTCACTGTTTGGATTGAAGGACCTGCAGTCGACAGCGCAGCTGAAGGAGAGTGTTGCGAGGTGGGTGAGAAGTTTGGGTTGGGGTTGATAGAGCTACCATTGCTCGCCTGAGAATTGGGCACGGCTGAAGAGGCGGTCGGAGAAGTTACATCAGAGGGTGATGCAACAGAGTAAGGCGAAGGCGAAGGCGACGGAGACGGAGACGTCGTTGACACTTGTGAGCTCCCATTCTTCTGCTCGTACGCCTCGTCCTCGCTATATGATGGACTCTCTGAGTTGAACGCCTCTTTCGAAGCGGCATCCGTGGTGGCAGAGTCGGGAGTCGTAGTGGTGCTGTTTGCAGCCTCCAGCTGCTTCAGATGTTTGATGGCGTTCAACGCAAACACGATAGCGAGATAGGTGCCCGTACGACCAATACCTGCACTGCAGTGAATGACAACTGGACCTTTAATGCCGGCGACACGAGCACGACCACGATAGAAGTCCATAATGCGCACGAGATTGCGAATCGGTTCCGTCGATGAGGGCACTCCAAAGTCAGGCCAATCCTTGAAGTGTAGCTGAACAATGTTGCGGCGCTCATTTCCTCGTTTCAGTTCGAGAACGCGAATGGTCGTCTGTCCAAGAGGAAGAACGAAACAGAGAGAAGGAGAGTCAGTCAGTGACAGGGAAGAGGACATTGAATCGATCACTCATCACTCACTCAAACATGTCTTCTCAGCGTTGAACGTGGTTCTCCGAGTGGACGTACTTGTTCGGATTTGCGATCGCTGTAATCATCAGAACGATGAGGGAAGTGCTTTCCCTTGAGGAGAGTCACAGTGATCTCGTTGAATTGGAGAAGGCGTTTGGTGCGGTTCGGCCAGTAGCGATGCCCCTTGACTTTGCCATTCTCTGAGAGTCGCATCAGCACTACAATCATGCAAACATCCTGCGACACAGTACAAGAGAATCGAAAACTTGAGTCAGAACAGGGAAAGGGGAGCATTGGAGGCGGTCATGAGGGGACGAAGAAACGGTTCGGCCAACGAGAGAAGAAGGGCGAGAGGAGGAGGGACAGAAGGACACGCGAGAAGGTCACGAAAACAGCAGCGCACGGACAAACGCACGACCCTCCTTCCATGAAACGTCTTGTCGGGCGAGTGGCACGACTCGTAGACCTTGTAGTGACGTACTTGTTCCCAAACCATGCGCCAAAAGTCATTGAGCGTGTTTTGAAGTGGAGCCTGCGCACAGATGTAGTTGTCGTTCGTAGAATTGTCGTGACTCGCAGGCGTGGGGTCGGTCACCTGGTTTGCGTTTATGTAGTCCGATCCAGGTTCATTTGCACGAGGCGCTAGCTTAATGCGCGTTGATTCCAAGGGTAGCACATCCGTATATCGGTTCTTTGTCTTGTTGCATGGCAGGATGGCCGACATGTGATCTTCGGTTCGCCGCGTCGCTTGTCCAAGCCGAAAGTACTCCTCCTGTAAGGCCTTGTCGCTGATTTTGGGGTCTCCTAGACGCATACTGAGGTCTGTTATAAGAAACGAGGGAGACAGGGACAACAGATGGTCAGATGGCGCATAATCAAGAAGGGAAAGGGCAAACTCGAAGACGGATAGTTTCTCAATCCAGGTTCTGGCACCGCAGGCCAAAGCACCGAGCAAAGAGTCGTACCATTGGAAGACATGGTGTTGAATTATCCGAATAGAAGGGCAGATGTACTCGGTAACTTAGCACAGGGACAAAAACGAGGGCATATCGTGCTTTGTGCTGAAACAAGGTTGAGGGATGAGATGGATTTACGCAATAGCGCCTCCTCCTTGCACTTAGGTACTAGATTCACTCGCCACGCGTGAGACCAATGCCAGTGAGTCGGGTTCGCCAAAATTCGAAGGTATGGACAAGAGATGTTGAGGGCAAGAGGGTCCACGAGAGATTGGAGGCTCGCCGAGACGTCACTCACAGAGTGGCCAAAATCCCTCTTCTTTGGGCCGCAATCGCTGGCCATGATACCTACAGCAATGAGACCTGACGTTTCTGTACCGATTATCTGGAAATTATGGCTCAAGTGGTTCTTTCAGGGCGGAAAGAGAGCTTTCCAAGCACGTTCTATTTTAGGGAAAACCGTCACTGCAAGCATCCATCCTGATGGTTATGGTTTGCTGAGTATTGCGTAGGCGGTCCCACGGTATGGCCTGACAGCCATCCAGAACCTCTGAGAACCAGGAGAGAGGACAGAAGTTCCACTCGTTTCTGGACTATCCAGCCGCAGATCGGGCCACTTCCTGGCCCTGAATCCTGCTTCATTCGCAGGATTGAGGGAATATGGTGTGAATAACATGGGAGACCGGTTACCATGCCTTGTCGGAGGGGCGTCATGATGGCTGTGGGGACGTCACTTTGGAGAATCAGATTGGGTGTTCTTGGCTTCTTCTCCGAACCATGTCCTCTCATGCCAAAGGTTCCACCTCCCAGGGTGACCTATGTCGTGATTACGACAACTTCGGGAGATTCCGAACCTGCTGCAGGCAGACATTGAGTTAGCTTCAGGTTGTGTCATGAGGCAGATCTTGTCCCACGTTTTCTTCAATACTTGAGTATCAGGCCCGTTCATGGAACATCTCAGTAGTACAAAGTAGACTTGGTGCCAAATTTCAGTCTGAATGGGAGAACGTCCAACCTGCCATCTTGGAAGCCCGATCGAAGTGGATTCTATAGTCCTAATCGATCGAAGGTGTGATCTTCCTTAGATGATCCTCTTGGGGTGATTCGGAGGCGGGGTTGGCTAGAAGATGATGTGGTGGAGCTTATTTCAGGACATGGAGTCCATCCTCGCAAAGCTTTGGGTGGGTAGGCAAGGTTTGAGGGGGATTGTGTCCAGTCCCTATTTGGCATCCGTTGGAGACACATCCTCGGTCTTTCGTCCACTACTTCTTCTTTGTCTTCCTACAGTAGGTTTTCTGTTGGTCTTCAGAGGTAATCATCGCTATCGAATCCATCGAAGCTCAGAATTGCCACTTGTGCAGCGAACCGAAACCCATAGCGTCATGTTGAGCCCCAGCGCCGATCAAAGTGCCGAAGATGAGGCAGTACGTCATATAGTTTCATCTGTTACATCTAATTCCGATCTATTTTGCCGTAGTAGAGATGATGATTCGGCTAAATCAGCCTCACGCCGCTCCGAACTCTTTCCAGCCGATTCTGACCCCACCATTGACCGTCGTCCCCTGCTTTAGCTGGAGAGACTGCAAACAATCCACTATACACAACGAAGATCGTTCTGGGACAGCCGAGACACGCCCCTAAACTGGCAATACGTCGTTCCGGCCAGCGCGGCCATCGTCCTGCCCTCTAGTATGTACTCCTTGCTTGTCTTTCTCGTTTCGCCCCTCTATGTGTAAACACGTACAGGGTACTCAATCTTGACCTCGTCCTGACCTTTGAACCCCTTCCTCGTACGTCCGGACGGCTCAGTTCGCATCTTCGGCCAGCATCACTTCCCAAAGCAGCTCCCGAAGGTGTTCATGGCAGGAGTCTTCGGTTACCTCGCGCATGGCTTTTACCTCATTATCAAGAGCTCAGAGGCAACAACGCCAGTCTGGTATGAACAATCCATTGCCTTGGCGCAGAAGCAGAAGTAGAAGTCGAGAGCTCCAATGACGTGGCCAACGCCCGCCACGACAATCCGACTCCGACTCGTGAATCTTCCAAGAGCTCATGAACGAAACATGTACAATATACGCTTGCAGCGCACACTCTTTCTATCGCAACCACAGGTCAAACATCTGGTAATGTCATCTTCTCTCGTGTCTCTCCTTCGCATCGACATGCACTGCCACACAAGCACCGGATTAGAGATCATCATGCGATATTCTATGAAGAACGGACTCAAAGGACGGTGCCAGAGTCAATCACGATGTAGCAGGGGGAATACATAGAAAGGAGACATTTGGTACATTGCTGCTTGCCGGCAGCCGATAACTAGAATTGGCGCCTCTTTTGCGGATGTTCTAGCATCATTTCGATGGTTGGAAGGTTCATAAGTTGTTGGAGGGCGTCTTGGAAAGCATGAATTTGGACTTGAATCTGCTCCGCTTTCTTCGTCAGTCTATCGGCTTTTCTGTAGGCGCACATCCAGTTTGAATGCAAAAAAGGAGTATACGGGTTAGATTTCACATGTTCTCATGGAGTTTGCGCGTCCTAGAATCAGTGATGGAAGGCTAGAGTCGAATGACAGTGTATAGAGATCGAAACCGTCAGTTTTTATGCGTACGTATTCAAGTGGACTTCCATTTTGCCTATAAAACTGGATGCCTCATCCAAGGTCATCTCTGCATGAAATCCAAGGCCGATTTTGACGAATATGAAGCCTGTATCAGGACTTCGAAATGGTGGCGTTAGTATTCTCAGTCAACCGATGTCTAATGGTCGATTCTCAAGCTAATTGCAACATAATCGATCGTAAACGTTAGCGTACACTTTGGCCTGTGCATAGAACTCGGATCCAAGGTTGATGAGCGTGGTGAGGTCGACGAGAGCTTGTTCCTGAATCATTCTGAGGTTCTGCTTCAATTCGAGGCTTTTTCCAAGACATATCGATTAGCATTGGTTAGAAAGAGGAGTCGGTGGTCGTATTATGAGCGGTAGAGAGGAGGATACGCAGTACGCACTACGCAGTGAGCTCGTCGAAGACATTGTCGCGCTCCTGAAGAACGAGGTCCATGTCCACCTTCAGGCGCTCGTTGATGAACTTCTCGTGCATCGTGATAGCTTGATCGCGTTCAGCTTGAGTGAGTGGTGTGTGGGTGATGTCATCTTCTGCATCCATGGAGTCCAAAAGAGAAAGTGTGTGGAGCAGGACCCACGCCTTTGCTCTCCGACCTCTGGTTTGCAGTTTGGCTCTTACTGTGGTTTCGTACTGGTTCCATTATGTCGACTTCCGATTGCAATAAGATCGCTGCTGAGTTTTGGATGGGTGGCAACACGTTCCGAGTGCCCATGTCGATGCATGCGGAGCAAAGAGCTCGGCTGTGCTCGCGTTTGGAGAAGAAGGTTGCTAAGTCTGGTGTGGTTCTACTTCAAGGCGCAGCCACCATCACTAGAGATTCTACGGATCACGAGCCATTGGTGCGCCAGGAATCCTTCTTCCAGTACCTCTTTGGAGTCAAGGAGCCGGATTGCTTCGCCGGCATCGATCTCGCCACCGGCAAATCCCTACTGTTCATCCCTCGCCTGCCTCGTTCGTACCAAGTTTGGATGGGTCGCGTACGTTCTCTGCCTCTTCTCTGTGTTTCGCCGGTTCAATGCTCAGTTTAGAGCCAAACTAACGTCAGTTCGGCCCTCACGACCGTTTTTCCAACTCTTCACCCCTTCCCCCTTGCTCTCTTCGTCCTTACTAGATCTTGCCCCCTGAAGAGTTCAAGCCCATGTACTCTGTTGATGAAGTGCACTACGTCGATGAGTTGAAGAGCGTTTTGGAGGCGAAATGCGGCTCGGCCAAGTTGGTCTACGTGCTGCGCGGCGAGAACACCGATAGTGGTAACGTGCATGTGGGTGCTACCTTTGCTGGCATTGATTCGTTTACTGTGAATGAAGATGTGTTGTATGATGAGTTAGTTGAGTGTCGCGTGGTGAAGACGGCCAAGGAGATTGAGTTGATGCGCTACGTCTGCAAGATGTCCAGCGATGCGCATACGCACGTGATGTTGACGACGAAGCCCGAAATGATGGAATATCAGTTGGAGGCGAACTTTAGACACTTTGCGTACTATCATGGAGGAGCTCGTCATGTGGGTTACGCTTGCATTTGCGCTGGAGGAAGGAACGGAGCCACATTGCATTACGGACACGCTGGCGCTCCCAACTGCAACAACGTTCGACCAAACGATATGCTTCTGCTCGACATGGGTGCGGAGTATCATTGCTATGGTGCCGATATCACTCGCTCATTCCCAAGCGACGGAAAGTTCTCCACGCAGCAGAAGCTCATCTACAATGCTGTCCTGGACGCTCAACAAACGGTCATGAGAGCTTGTAAACCTGGTGTCTCTTGGCCTGCTATGCACAGACTGGCGGAGAAGGTCATTTTGGAGCACCTACTCAAGATTGGACTCGTGAAGGGATCGCTGGAGGACCTCCAAAAGCACTACGTCGCCAAC
>Ga0307375_10004661_pt1 | contig 13034 bp, 9 predicted proteins | sample TR1MG_FD_202531 | JGI IMG/M metagenome (GOLD analysis project Ga0307375, IMG submission 202531) | Soil microbial communities from Risofladan, Vaasa, Finland - TR-1 | ecosystem: Environmental > Terrestrial > Soil > Coastal area > Acid sulfate soil | place: Finland: Risofladan, Vaasa | collected... | reverse complement strand
GTATCACCAGCACATGAATCACCAATCGCGCGGCGGCAGAATTCACATAATCCATCACGATGTCGCGTATGCCGACCCAGGCGTGATAGAACAGGCTCAACAGGAACAACAACGTGAACGTGCGCACTGTCTGACGGGAGAACAGGCCGGTCCAATTGTTGTAATCCAGATTGGGCTGCATCAGCAAATATCCGGTGATTGACAGCAAGTACAGCGCCATCAATATTGCCGTGATGCGCTGTATCAGCCAATCGCGCAGTCCGTAGTGCGCACCGACCACGACACGTTTCACCATAGCTTCACTCCCAGAAATACCGTCAGCGCAAGACTTACCAACATCACTACCTTGCTGCTGTTGCGCGCCTGGGCGAGATTCCTCACCAAATGCAGGTCAACTGCGAGATAACGCAAACCGGCGCAAAAATGATGCAGGAGCGCCCACAACAATCCCAGCAACACCAACTTTACCAATGGGTATGCAAGCACGGTCATCAATTCGGTATAGGTTGCAATCGAATTCAGGCTGTACTGCAGCATCAGCAACAGCACCGGCAATGCAATGAACAGCATTAATCCAGTGATGCGATGGAGTATGGATACGATACCGGGAAGCGGCAATTTGATTTTATGCAGCGCGAGGTGTTTTGGACGTTTTTTATTCATTGAAAATCTCGGGCATGCTTTAATTTGAATAACCGACATGCTACACCTTTGCGTGACGGGAGAAAATCAAAATAGCCCGTGCGCTGTTATTTTAACAGGTGGGGGCTGCGCTAAAAATAGCCCTGAACACCCCGAACAGCAATAACCACAAGATGCAAACACAATGAGGGCATTACATTACCTGATCGGCTGCCGCCTGGTCGGAATGCAATTGCGCATTCTTCAACAGAAAGCAAACCGTTTGCCATCCCGAATTCGCTACGCCGGAATGTTGATCCAATCGCGCCTGCAAGGAGTAACATGATGTAACGTTCAGTAATGCAATGTTGTGCAATCAAACACACCACAGGGTGGATGGGGGTTGAATGATGACCGGGACAACGACTAACAACATGCTGTCTTTTCTGGATCCTGCAAAGCCACAGCCTTGGGCCAGCTTCATCGAGCAGATCGACCGCGTGGCGCCGCACCTCGGGAAATTCGGCTACTGGCTGGAAACTTTAAAATATCCAAAACGGGTGCTTCATGTCGGGATACCGATCCGTCGTGATGACGGTACCCTGGCTCATTTCGAGGGATACCGGGTGCATCACAATCTATCGCGAGGTCCCGGCAAGGGTGGTGTGCGTTTTCATCCGGGCGTGACCATGAATGAAGTCATGGCGCTATCGGGCTGGATGACCATCAAATGTGCTGCCCTGAACTTGCCCTTCGGGGGTGCAAAAGGCGGCGTGCGGGTAGATCCGGCATTGCTGTCGACGACAGAGCTGGAGCGACTGACACGCCGCTATACCTCGGAGATCGGGTTCCTGATTGGCCCGAACAAGGACATCCCAGCCCCGGATGTCGGCACCAACGAACAGACCATGTCATGGATGATGGATACCTATTCCGTCAATCAGGGCGCCACGGTGTCAGGCGTCGTGACCGGCAAGCCGATCAGTCTGGGCGGCAGTCTGGGTCGTCGCGAAGCCACCGGACGCGGCGTCTTTGTCACGGCACGCGAAGCAGGCTTGCTTCAGGGCGTGGCCATCAAGGATGCACGGGTGGTGATACAGGGCTTCGGCAATGTGGGTTCGGTGGCCGCGCAAAGTTTCGCAGCGGCCGGTGCGCGCATCGTGGCACTCCAGGACGCCAGTGGCAGTGTGGCCAATCCGGCGGGCATCGATGTCGAGGCTGCCATTGCATTAGTCAAAGCCGGTGGACAACTCGTCGACTTGCCGGGCGTTGAAGTGATCAGCGGGGATGATTTCTGGCTCGTGCCCAGCGAATACCTGATACCGGCAGCGCTAGAGAGCCAGATCGATGCGGCGCTCGCGGAACAACTCGACACCAAAATCATCGTTGAGGGTGCCAATGGCCCGACACTTCCGGAAGCGGACGATGTACTCGCTGCGCGCGGCATCACCGTGGTGCCGGATGTGATTGCCAACGCCGGCGGCGTAACGGTCAGCTATTTCGAGTGGGTGCAGGATTTCTCGAGCTTTTTCTGGTCCGAGCAGGAAATCAATGACCGGCTGGAAAAAATCATGGCAGCCGCGTTCCATGCAGTGGCCGATCTGGCCGCGGAACGCAAAGTATCGCTGCGCACCGCCGCCTTCATCATCGCCTGCACCAGAGTATTGGCAGCGCGCGACCGCCGCGGCCTGTATCCGTAAGCCGGGTTCTAGCAGGACCGGCGAAAAGCTGTTTTGCCGTTTTGCTACGTAGCCCGGGGCACGTATCAAAACCGGTTATATCCTGCACAACGGTTAACTGGCCAACACCGATACTCACCAACCCGACTCGCGTTCCGGTGTCGCCGTGATCTTGTGTACACTCAGATCGGTACCGTTGAATTCTTCTTCCGCAGTCAGGCGTATGCCAACTACCTTTTTCAGCACGCCGTACACCACCAGGCCGCCGACAAAAGCGATCGTCACACCGAGCATGGTTCCGCACAACTGCGACATGAAACTGACGCCGCCCCGGCCACCTAGCGCCTTGAGCCCGAATATCCCTGCCGCTAACCCACCCCAGGCACCGCACAAACCATGCAGCGGCCACACGCCCAGTACATCGTCGATCTTCCAGCGGTTCTGCGTCAGCGTAAACATAGACACAAACAGCACGCCCGCGACACCGCCAACAATCAATGCGCCGATCGGGTGCATCACATCGGAGCCCGCGCAGATCGCCACCAGGCCGGCCAGCGGGCCGTTATGCACGAAGCCGGGATCGTTCTTGCCCATCCACAGCGCGGCCAGCGTACCCCCCACCATCGCCATCAGCGAATTCACCGCAACCAGCCCGCTGATGTTACTGATGGTTTGTGCCGACATCACGTTGAAGCCGAACCACCCCACCGTTAGTATCCATGCACCCAGGGCAAGGAACGGGATACTGGAAGGAGGATGGGCCGAGATACGCCCTTCCTTGTTGTAGCGACCACGCCGCGCGCCGAGCAGCAGCACTGCCGCCAGCCCGATCCAGCCACCCACCGCATGTACCACCACCGACCCGGCAAAATCATGAAACTCGGCACCAAATGTCGTTTTCAGCCATGCCTGGATTCCATAATGATGATTCCACGCAATGCCTTCAAAAAACGGATAAACGAAACCAACCAGCATGAAAGTCGCCGCCATCTGCGGTTGGAATTTTGCGCGTTCGGCGATACCGCCGGAAACGATGGCCGGAATCGCGGCGGCAAAGGTCAGCAGGAAGAAAAATTTTACCAGTTCGTAGCCACTCTTTTGCGCAAGCTGTTCCGCCCCGGTAAAAAAATTTGTGCCATAGGCAATCATATAACCGATAAAAAAGTACGCCAGCGTTGACATCGCGAAGTCGGTCAATATCTTGACCAGCGCATTTACCTGGTTTTTCTTCCGGACCGTCCCGAGTTCAAGGAAAGCGAAACCGGCGTGCATTGCCAACACCATGATGGCGCCGAGCAAAATGAACAGAGTGTCACTACTGACTTTCAAATCTTCCACACTTCTCCCCTTTGCGCGTACCGCGGGCGGTACGTATTTTATTTTATTTAAAATGCCCTTCACTCCCGAAGGAGTATTCAATCTTGCCAGTTGTTGAAATATTTTTCCAGCCAGAACAAGCCAACGATCGTTTTACTATCGTTGATCTTGCCCTGCCGTATCCACTCAATCGCCTCCGGCAACGACAATTCGAATACTTCAAGAAACTCACCCTCATCCAGTTGGCGGCCCTGATGGGCCAATCCGCGCGCCAGAAAGTATTCCATGCGTTCGTCGGCATAGCCGATGCACGGCCATGCCGTGGTCAGGTGTACCCATTCTTTCGCGACATAGCCGGTTTCTTCCAGCAACTCGCGCTGTGCACACACCAAGATATCTTCGCCATGATCGATCTTGCCGGCGGGCAGCTCGATGAACTCGCGATGCAGCGGGTAGCGGTATTGCCGCTCCATCACCAGATTGCCGTTGTCCAGCATCGCCAGCACCGCCACCGCGCCGGGATGGGTGATATATTCACGGCTGCTGACCGCGCCATCCGGCAGGCGCACTTTATCCTTGAGCACCCGGATAAAATCACCGTCATACATCAATTCGGAATCCAGTTGCGTCTCTTTCAGATCCATTGCAATTCTCTTGTTAAAGTGCAGCAACCCTGTTTCATTCGCTGATTTTCGTGTCCGGCGGCAATCAGTTCTTTTTCACCACTTGCATCGCGGTCGCCACCATTCCGGCTATGTCGGCGGCGTTGCCGGGCAGGATCATGGTATTGCCCTGCTTGGCGATGTTGCCGAAGGCATCGACGAACCGTTCGGCCACCTTGAGATTGACGGCGACCAGGCCACCCTCGCTCTGGATCGCGTTGGCAACCACCTTGATCGATTCGGCGGTGGCGTTGGCCACCAGCAGCAGCGCTTCGGCTTCGCCCTGGGCGTTGTTGATGGCCGCCTGTTTCGAACCCTCCGACTCGCGGATCGAGGCGGTCATCTTGCCTTCGGCGATGTTGATTTCCTCCTGCTTCTTGCCTTCGGACTGCGCGATCAGCGCGCGCTTTTCGCGCTCGGCGGTAATCTGCTTCTGCATTGAGGCGAGCACCTGCTGCGGCGGTGTAATGTCCTTGATCTCGTAACGCAGCACCTTCACACCCCAGGTCGGGCTGGCTTCATCCAGCGCGAATACCACGGTGCGATTGATCGCCTCGCGGTCTTCCAGCAACTTGTCGAGGTCGCGCTTGCCACATTCCGAACGCAGCGCGGTTTGCGCCAGCATGGTGATCGCGGCGAGGTAGTTTGATGTGCCATAACTGGCGCGCGCCGCGTCGGTTACCTGGTAATACAACACGCCGTCCACCTGCACCTGTGTGTTGTCGCGGGTGATGCACACCTGCGGTTCGATATCGATCGGAAATTCGGTAAGACGATGACGATAGGCGACGCGGTCCATGAACGGAATGACGATGTTAAGGCCGGGTTCCAGCGTCCTGTTGAACTTGCCGAATCGCTCGATGACCCATGCGTTCTGTTGCGGCACGATCTTGATCGTTTGAAATGCCAAAAATGCCGCAAAAACGACCAGTACAATTACAAATATATCCACGCTCTTCCCCTGCTTGATGACTGATTAGTTGACGGCCCAAACCTACTCGATGATCAAGCGGCTGCCCAGGATTTCCTTTATCTGCCAGCTTTGCCGCGCCATATCCGCTGACGCCGTCCCGGCCAATTCCGCATCCCATTCCGCGCCGCGATAACTGACCCTTGCATGACGCTCGTCCGACCAGCGTACTGCTTGAACGCTCTGCCCGATGTCATAGGCGTAATTGCCCTGTTCCAGTGCCGGTCCCTGGGCCTGCTTCCAGCGATATATTCCAGCCACGCTAACCGTACAGAGCAACGCTGCGATGGCGGCCTGACCGCCCCACGCCATACCCAGATAAGCCGACAATCCGGCAGCGGCCAGGCCGAACGCCACCGCAATCAGATAGAACGTACCGCTGTTTATCTCGGCAATCACCAGTACCACTGCCGCCAGCCACCAGATCCAATATACCTCCATCGATCCACCTCGTTATTTCCAGACGGCGCATTTTGCCATGTTTGGCGTAATTGTTCGGTACACAAATGAAAACTTGTACCTGTTGCCTATCTGAATATCGCGGTTCATGCGGCCGCGGCCCGGCGCAAATTCAACCGAACCAGACAATGGTCTATCCATTGCGCGGTCAGCTTTTCCTGCACCGAATTCTGCCGCAATCGTGCTTTCAGTCCGGGGAAATCAACGCGATCCAGCGGCTGGTCCTGGTTGAAACAGGAAAACACGTAGCTGGTCTTGCCGGTGTCCGGATCGATATGGGCTTGCAAACACTGCGCGCAAATCTCCTTCATCATGCACTGCATCGGAGAATTGATCGAACCGATCGCAAAATGATGCGGCTTCAAGTAAGGTTGCAGCACCGCATGGCGGGCCGCGGCCACCGCCGCCATCATGCTGTCCGATCCGATCGCGATAATACGGTCAGTGTCGGCGAACGGTATCTGCTGCGTCCCGAGTTCGCCTTTCGCATAGGCAGCCATCGCCTCGACGATGTTGCCGACGAAGCTGTGATCCTGTGGACGTGAAGGCGCAAAACCGGGCTGATCGTCGCAGCACCAGATCACCACATCGGCCGCATTTTCGATCTCGGCCACCTTGTACCGGTCGATCAATTTTTTGTAACCGGCGAAATACAGCACTTTCGAACCGGCCGCGCGCAATGCCTGGCCTATCGAGAACAACACCGCATTTCCCAATCCGCCACCCACCAGCATCACGGTCTCATCCGCGGGGATCTCGGTCGGCGTGCCGGTCGGCCCCATCAACACCACAGGCTCGCCGGGTTTGAGCATCGCACACAGATCGGCGGAACCACCCATTTCCAGCACGATGGTCGAGATCAGCCCGCGCTGCGGATCGACCCATGCGCCGGTCAACGCCAGGCCTTCCATCGCCAGATGGGTATCATCAATCTGCAGCGCATGGGCCTCGTAATTTTGCAGCCGGTAAAACTGCCCCGGTTGAAAACTCCGCGCGGCCAGCGGCGCCTTGATGACGACCTCGACGATATTCGGCGTCAGCCTTATGACTTCGTGGATGGTGGCGCGTAATTCCTTATTGATCTGCGCAACAAACTCTGCATCCGATAAGTTCGATGCTGGGCGCAAACGATTCAACACTGCACTGACCGAGGGATAACCCTGCTTTGCGCCGCCCATCGCCTTGACCACGTTACCAAAGAAGGAAGGGTGCAGATCGCCGAAAAAACTGATGAAACGGCCATCGGATTGTTTTGATAACAACACCTGCGCGATCTTTGGTTTGGAGATGGCCGGTTCGGGACGCACCGGCGCACCGTCTTCATCGCAAGCCTGAAAGTAGCGTCCATCGAGTTCGAAATGGGCCGGATCTTCGCGGGCCAGCACGGTGTTCGGCTGGGTGCCGGCAGCAACCAGAATTGTGCGCGCCGCAACTTCGATCTCTGCACCTGAAAGCCACTCGCCTGTCTCATTGCGCAATTGTTGCGACATCCGAATAGCACGCACCGCACCGAATATATCGACCTCGATCCGCGTCGGGTTCAGTGCCTCGGCGAAGCTGATCCCTTCCTCGAGAGCTTTTTCCACCTCTTCATGGTTTAGCGTGTAAGAGGGACTGTCGATCAGGCGCTTGCGGTAGGCGATCGTGACCCCGCCCCAGCTTTGCAGCAATTCCGCAATGCGCGGCTCGCGAACTTCTGCAGCCGCATTGCTGCGCTCGGTTTCGATTGCCAATGCATGACCGAGAAATTCGTCGGCGACCTGGCACTCCTCGGCAGTCCAGCGCTGGCGGACCGCTTCCTCGCCCTTCTCGGCAACCAGGATCCGATAGCGATGCATGAATTTTTCCACCTGCACCGGATAATAGGCCAGCGATTCGGTGGCCGTGTCTATCGCGGTGAGGCCGCCGCCGATCACCACGACCGGCAGGCGTATCTGCAGGTTCGCGATGGAATTCTGTTTTGCCGCGCCGGTCAGTTGCAGCGCCATCAAGAAATCCGAGGCGGTGCGCACGCCGCGCGCCAGACCGTTGGGAATATCCAGCACGGTCGGCCGGCCGGCACCGTTGGCCAGCGCGATGTGGTCGAACCCGGAGGCGAATGCCGAATCCACGGTCAGTGTTCCGCCGAAGCGCACGCCGCCGAACAACGCGAACTGGCTGCGCCGCTCCAGCACCAGACGGATCAGCTTGAGAAAATTCTTGTCCCAGCGCACCGTGATGCCGTATTCCGCGACACCGCCAAACCCGGCCAGTACACGGTCATCCAGCGATTCGTATAATTCGGCTATGTCACGGACCGGGACGAATGGGACACGCTCACCGTTGGCAGCCACACCGCCGATGTGCGCAGGCAGCGGTTCGATTTTCAGGCCGTCGATACCGACCACGGTATGTCCGTCATTGATCAGATGATGGGCGAGCGTGAAACCGGCGGGACCCATCCCGGCGATCAGCACACGGCGGCCGGATGGTGCTTTCGGATAAGGCCGTTCCAGATGCAGCGGATTCCAGCGCGTCAGCAGACTGTATATCTCAAAGCCCCAGGGCAGCTCCAGCACATCCTTCAATGTGCGCGTCTCCGCCTGCGGGATGTCGACCGGCTGCTGTTTCTGGTAGATACAGGACTTCATGCAATCATTGCAGATGCGATGGCCGGTCGCCGCCACCATGGGATTGTCGACCGCGATGATCGCCAGCGCGCCCAGCGCATGGCCCTCGGTCTTGAGTTTATGGAACTCGGAGATCTTTTCTTCGAGCGGGCAACCGGCCAGTTTGACGCCGAAAATATTTTTCTTGAACGCAGCCACGCCGCCATCGGCGGGCGGTTTTTCCCTGAGTCCATGTGAACAGGAATCCTTGCCCTGCTCGTGGCACCAGATGCAGTAATTGGCCTGATCCAGCGCACCGGTGAGATCGGTTCCGGCATCGGTCAGCGCAAAACCCTCGCGGCGGCGCAGCCCATGTCCGCCACCCAGACGATAGGCGTTGATACCATCCAGGTTGATTGTTTCCAGCGGAACCAGGTGTTCAAAATCAAGCTTGGCTGGCACCTTGAACAGGATACCGCCGTGATGGCGCTCGCGTCCGGCCGGGGTTTGCACCGCCCAGGCCGCGTACCGCGTGGCGAGTTGCAATTCTTCGGCGTGGGCCGTTTCATCTGCCAGCCATTTCCCAACTTGCCGGGCATAGGCAAGTTCGCTGAACGGCGTTCCGATACGGGCAGTCAATTCGGCTTCAAGCGACAGGCCATCGATGGTTGCGGCTTCTTCGGGCTTCACCTTGGTCATCGCCCGGCGTTGCACGAACAGGCGTTTGCAACTGTACAGCGGCGCCAGTTCATGATGGCGCTCGGCCAATGCCTGTACCTGGGTTTCAATACCGAACAAGATCGCCAGAAAATCTTCCAGGTGGGGCGCCAGCGCGATCAACAGTTGCGATTGCTCCTTGTTTGACAGTTCGCTTGAGTTTAGCCGGGTGGCGTCGAGTTGTGCGCGCAATCCAGGATTGCCTTCTCCGAGAAATTCCCGGAAAGCAGCATCGATACGAATCAGTCCTTCACGTTCGTAAAGATCGTTGAATGAGAATCCATAGGCGAGGTTCGTGTTCTGATGACGCGCGGGGAAAGGTTGAATAGTTTGCATGATTAAAAAGTTTTTGGATTTGCACGTAATTGGTTGCCTGATTCCAGGCCATTAGGCCATGGGGAATATCTAGTGGGTAAAATTACCCGGGCCGGGCGTACCACTGGAATGTCGGTCATTTAACAAGGAGGCAATCCCTGCGGTACCGTTCCGACCGCCTCCTATTTCTATCCGGACTTGTAGAGCCCGGTTGTATTTCCGCCCTCTTTCTTGGAGTTATACATTGCCTGATCGGCATTCTGCATCAATTCGTCGGCATCCTTGCCATCTTCAGGGTAGATACTGACCCCGATGCTGCAATGGACGATCAATTCATGTCCATCGATCCGCATCGCAACCTGGAAAAAATCATGCAGCTTCCGCACCACAGTCATGGCCTGCTGGGGATCGTTGATCGAGTCAAGTAAAATGACAAATTCATCGCCACCCAGGCGAGCCACCGTATCCGCTTCACGCACGGCAGATTTTAGCAGGTTTGCAATGTTAACCAATACACTGTCTCCGGCCGCGTGACCCAGCGTGTCATTGATCTCCTTGAAACGATCCAGATCAACAAACAGAACGGCAAGATGCTTGCCGGTACGCCGCGAACTGACAATGGCATGTTCCAGACGATCGAAAAATAGCCTGCGGTTGGGCAAGCCGGTCAGCGTGTCGTGCCGGACCTGATGATCAAGCGCCTTGCGATGCTCGTCCAGCTCGGAAAGATGCGCCACGATTTGGGTCTGCATATCGTGAAAGCTGCGCGACAGCAGGCCGAGCTCATCATTACGGGCTAGCGGCATCGTTCTGACGGCGTGATCTGTCGAGAATTTCCTGATTGCGTCGACCACGACGTTCAACGGACCGGTGACGATGCGCGATACCAGCGCGGAAAGGATCAACGCAAGCGCGCTGAATACCAGGATGATCTGCAAGGTGTCCCAGCCCAACCTTGATGTTTCATGCGTGATGCTTGCGATCGGCTCGGACAACCCGAGAATCACGAAACGTTTGTCTATCGTGTCGCCAAACGGAAGGCGGACAAAGGCTGCGACATGCCCATCCTGTTTCTGCGATTCATCGTAGACATGCGTCACGACATTCATCTTCTTGCCATGAATCAGCGACAATACCGGCTTGAACGCATCCTGGATCAGGATGCGCTTGCCGCGATCAAAGCCGAAAGTCTTGCTCGGATCCGGGTTTATCAAAAAATCACCCGACTGGTTGCTGAGGTACAGATTATATGAACTCGGCAAATTGCTTTTTAACAGCTTGGCCAACCCGTTCAGATCGACATTGATTGCAATCAAACCGAGTCTTTTGCCATTTTGTGCAAAAACCGGCGTCGAAACCGTCACGGTCGGTTTATCCCTTCCCGAATGAGCATCCTTTTCATGGTTAATGGTGATATCGGACAAAAAGATATCTCCCTTGGCCAGTCGATAAGTCCCGACAACATATGGGTAGCCTCCCCGCCGCTTTAAATCACCGCCCTGTACTCTTGTCAGTCTATTGCCGTTACGATCGACACGGACCAGTTCCTGACCGCCCATGTTAATGGCTATCAAACGGATCTGAAAATATTCCGGATGCGCGGACAACATTGCAGCGAAGGTATCGGCCAGTATCTGTTTATCCTGTTCGCCAGTCTTCTTATCCTGAGAAAGAAAAACATTGCGGGACAGGGGGAGGGCGGCCAGCAATTGCGCGTCTTCGGCGATCACATCAATGACGATCTTCATGTTCCGGCCCACTACCTGAGTTGCTGTCAGCAGGTCGCGTTCTGCCGCCCGGGTCAGCATATTCCGGCTGGAGATGTAGAAGTAATAGCCGGTCAGGATAGTTGCCAGGATACCGAATGCGGCAAGCAAAATTCCGAGCTTAAAACCGATAGTTGGTTTCATATGATCAGAGAGTCTCACGATCCTGGAAACATTACCGGGAGATGAGTGCGGGTGAAGAAGGCCAAGTCTGGCGATCCCTATTGGACATATCCGGGCATGTCAATGAAGCCGCACCTGTCCGAATCGCCTGCTCGATTTCTGACTTCAATGGTGTTACCACGCTTGGCCTCCGGTATTATTCGTTGTTACACAATGAGTTCAGCGAACAGTTATTGCGATTTTCCGAGCGGCGAAGAATTTTCTGGTAACAGGCAAGCGCCCGGCCGCTCAGCAACACCAACTCGAGCAGAACTTGCACGGCATAGGCAGCGGGCACAGGTGCAAACGGAACTTTATGGGCGGCAGACATTGACAGACAAGCCGAGTAATTTGCATGATCGGAAATAACCCGTGCTGATTATACATCCCGTTGCAAATAGCCTACTGCATCTAAAATCTGCATACGCCAAGCCTGCCGGGAACAGCACCGACTTGTACAATATTGCGCTTTCAGCCCTTCACTATCACGCCTGGTTGCACCGTGCTGATTCGGGGTAGAATTGATCATCGCCTCCTCGCAACACGTCCTGATGGGGATATTTCGTATGAGTCGCAATATCTGGCTGGTTGCCGCCATCAATGTGATATTTCTGTTTGGTTGCGCATCACAACATACAGCCGAAACAATCAAACTGAAACATGGGCACACCCCGTCTGCTGCAAAGCCGGCTGTGCGACCGGTGATGTCTGCGGATGGATTGATCAAAGGTGAAATCGTTGGCACGCCGGCCCCTGACAGCAAATTCTCCCGGCTGCAAATCGGCATGACACTGAAACAGGTGATATTGCTGATCGGTCCGCCAAACCGCTCTGATAGCCGGATTACGGGCAAACAGTACCAGCCATTCTATTTTGGCGGAGATACCCAGCGCACCGAGGCATATTACAACGGCGAGGGACATTTGACCTTTTCCAATATTCAACCGGACAACAGCCCTGATACACTGATTCGCATCACGGTCAGTCCCGATATAGTCGGAAAACACTGATTCGATGATCAAGCAGCATCCAGTTTTTCCTGTTCCGGGTTGACAGACGATACAGAAAAAAACTACATTTCTTCACTCTGGATTTCATCCATTCCAGCCTCAACAACAAATCGCAATTCGGGAGTCCACATGTCCAACATCGAATCTGTACTGAATGAGAAACGCGTTTTCGACCCTTCAGCCGAATTCGTCAGCCAAGCAAATGTCTCGGGTATGCAGGCATATCGAGCGCTTTGTGCAACTGCCGAACAGGATTACCCGGGGTTTTGGGCCAATCTGGCACGCGAAACTTTGCAATGGAAAAAACCCTTCACCAAGTCCCTCGATGAAAGCAATGCGCCATTTTTCAAATGGTTCGAAGACGGCGAGTTGAATGTTTCCTATAACTGCCTGGACAAACATCTCACCAACCAGCCTGAAAAGACCGCGATCATTTTCGAATCAGATGACGGCAAGGTAAGCAAGGTCAGTTACCGCGAATTGCACGGGCGCGTCTGTCAGTTCGCCAACGGCCTGAAATCACGCGGCATCAAAAAAGGTGACCGCGTCATCATCTACATGCCGATGAGTATCGAAGCGGTGGTTGCAATGCAGGCCTGCGCCCGTATCGGCGCGATCCATTCGGTGGTGTTCGGCGGGTTTTCTGCAAAGAGCCTGCATGAGCGTATTACCGATGCGCAAGCTTGCGCGGTCATTACCGCCGATGCGCAAATGCGTGGCGGCAAACAGATGCCATTGAAACCCATCGTGGACGAAGCACTCTCCACC
>Ga0307375_10004655_pt1 | contig 13042 bp, 6 predicted proteins | sample TR1MG_FD_202531 | JGI IMG/M metagenome (GOLD analysis project Ga0307375, IMG submission 202531) | Soil microbial communities from Risofladan, Vaasa, Finland - TR-1 | ecosystem: Environmental > Terrestrial > Soil > Coastal area > Acid sulfate soil | place: Finland: Risofladan, Vaasa | collected... | reverse complement strand
CAGCAGTTCGGTGATGAAATCGTCGTCGCTCGTGAACGCGCCGCGCGCCGCCAGGCCGCCCGACTGCGTCCGGATCACGTTGATGTCGCTCAACGCGCCCGCCTTGTTGCCCGTGAAGTACTCGGCCTCGGCCCGCAGCAGGATCAGCTCTTCGTTGCGGATGACCGGGATCGAACTCGTGAGCGACGGATAGATGGTGTACTGCCACCCCGTCTTGATCCCGATCGTCGGGTTGGACGGCCCTTCGGGCGTGACCGCCGTGACCTTGGTGAGGAAGCGGTTGTCGAGGCTCCCGTCGGGCTTCGTTTCGACGCCCTGGTCCACGCGGGCGTGCGCCAGGATGTAGTGGATGGGGTCGCTGATGCCGTTGGTGGCATCGCCCGCCGCCTGCGAGAAGATCTGATACACGCCGGTGGTGAACGAGCCGGACGTATTGATGAAGGACTTCCCGAGCGCGTCCAGCACCTGCTGGTAGCAGGTAGCGCTCAGGGCGGTGCAGCCGTCCACCCCCAGAGACGCCCGGTACGCCAGCGTGCGGGCGAGCAGCCCGGCTGCGAACTGGGAGAACGTCGCGGGCGTGTCGAACCCGCTGAACCCCGAGTGCAGGGCGAAGGGGAAGGCGCTCCCCCCCTGGCCGAGTTCGGTGATCGCAAGGTTCAACTGGCCCACGATGTAGCCGTACACCGAATCGCGCGACACGAACGGCTGCAGCACCGTCGGGTCGTCGGTGATGGCCACCGGGGCGCCCACCTGATTGCGCGTGTCGATGATGTACAGCATGTCCAGTGCATCGAACGTGTCGGCGAAGCCCAGGGCGGCGTTCTTCTGCGCCTCGGTGAAGGCCCCGGACGGGGCGCCATCCACCACTTCGCGCATCTGGAAGGCATCGCGGCGCGCCACGAAGTAGCCGGTCCACAGAGCGCCCCCCCCGAAGCTGGTGCCGTTGTTCACGTCGGCGGTCAGCCAGCCGGTCGTGCTGCGGCCGTCCGTCGGGAAGTAGTTGTACGATTCACGGCCGAGTTCGCCGACCCCGCCGACAAAACCCGACAGCTGGCCGCGATCGTCGCGCTCGACGCCCGCGGCGAGCAGCGGCACCACCGAGGCGGGATCGGACAGCGCCGACGCCACGGTGGGGCTTTGGTAGTTCGGGATGTTGAGACGGTCCGTGTTGCAGGCGGCCAGGCTCGCCAGCAATACGCCCGCCGTCAGTCCCGTAAGATAGAAGTGCCTCATCGAGAGTGTCCTCGTCGTGATGCGGTTGGGATGGCTCGTCAGGATAGGCATGATCACCAGGCCACGTCGAAGCCGAAAAAGAAGCTGCGCGACGGCGGATAGGGCGCGAGATCGACGAAGTGGTCGACGTTCTGGGCGCCGAAGTTGCTCACTTCGGGATCGGCGCCCCAGTACTTGGTCCACGTGTGCAGGTTGCGCCCGCTCACGTTCAGCCGGGCATCATGGCCGCCGAAGAAGCGCCGCGACACCGAGGCCGGGATCGGATAGGCGACCGTGATCTCGCGGAGCTTCACGAACGACCCATCCTGGATGTAGGCGGTGGAATTCTTGCCCGCGTTCCACGTGCCGTACCGGTACGACCCGAGGTTCGGGTACTTGGGATCGGGCGAGGGCTTGTTGTAGTCCCACGCGGTCTGGCCCTCGTCGTACAGGTTCTGCGTGAGGTCGGACAGCGACCCGCCCTTGCGCCAGTCGAGCAGCGTCGAGATCTCGAGCGGGCCGACCTGGAAGTCATTGCCGAACGACATCTGGAAGTCCGGATTGCCGTCGGCCACCACGGTGTCCACCACCGAGCCGTCGGCCCGCTGCTTGTTGCCCCAGATCAACGTGGTCTTGTATCCTGGCGAGATGCGGCCGTGGCCGTACGACGCGCCGAATCCGGAACCGCCCACCACGAACGGCGCCACGTTCGACGGCAGCGAGATCATCGTGGACGCGTAATGGAAGAACGTCGTGTGCGACGTCCACGTGAACGACCGGTTGCGGATGGGGAGCAGGGTGAGCCCGAGCTCCACGCCCTTGGTCTGCATGTGGCCGCCGTTGATGAACGTCGACGAATATCCGGTCGTCGTGGCGAGCGGCGCATTGAGCAACAGGTCCGTGATGTCACGGGTATAGAGGCTCGCCTCGAAGCCGACGCGCTGGTCGAACAGCGTGGCGTCCATGCCGTACTCGAGCTCGCGCATGCGTTCGGGCTTGATGTGCGAGTTGCCGAGCGCGCCCGGCGCGCCGAGCGTGTTGGTACCGCCAATCACGCCGTTGGGCGAGATGACGATGTCCCGCTGGCCGTATCCGGGCTGGTTGCCGGACACGCCGATGGCCGCGCGGAGCTTGATCTCGTCGGCGTGCGGGAAGAGGTTCGTGAACCGGTACGAGGCCGCGCCCGCCGGGTAGTAGTACACCTTCTGCGGATCGCCGTTCACCGAGCTGCGCTCGGCGCGCACGTGCCCGGAGAGGGACAGGTGTTCGTTGAAGGCGAGCACTTCCTCGCTCAGGAACGTCGCCAGGTCGCGCACGTCGGACTTGTTCTGCGTCAGCGTGGGCGTGCCCTGCGTGAAGTCGGTGACGCCGGGAATCAGGCCGCGCGCGAGAATCGTGTACTGGTTCAGATAGCGGTCATCGTACTGGAGGCCGCCCGACGTCGTCGCCGACGTGATGCGGGAGAAGAGCCCCTGGCCCGGTGTCCACACGTGTACCGCGCTCAGCATGCCGTTCAGATACTTGCTCGTGGCCTGCGCCTGCACCGTCGACCCCGGCGTGGCCGGATAGTCCAGCCGCTCGTACTCCAGGTAGGGCGGCGAGTACGTCTGGCCATCCTGCGAGAAGCTGTCGAACCCGCCGGTGGCCTGCAGCGTCAACGACTGCCGTTCGGAGGTATAGGCGGTGAAGCGCGCTTGTCCGGACCCGAGTTGGCGCCACACGCTCTCGTTGCTCGACATCCCCTGCAGCGTCTGGAACGGGTTCGATCCGGCGCCGAACAGGAACGGGAGAATCGGATTGTCCACGTAGTGCCCGGACGCGTCCTTGGCCTGCAGGTTCACCACGGGCGGCGTGTACGCGAAGCCGTACAACGGCGACACGAAGGAGTTGTCGTTGTTGGAAATGCCGCGCGCCGTAACGGAGCGGAACACGCTCAGCGACGTGCTCGTGGTCCACCGACTGCCGAACGCCTGATCCAGGTTGAGCCGCATGTTCTGGCGGGTGGCGCCGGTCGCGACTTCCGTGCCCGGATCGTACTTGTTGCTCACCGAGGCGTAGTACTTGGTGGTGTTGTTGCCGCCCGTCAGGCTCCCGTCCGTCTCGTACGCCAGCTTCTTCTGGCTGTAGAGCGCGCCCATGTTGTCGTAGTACGGGCACGCCGAGGTCGACGAACCGGGGCAGTACTGCGCGGACACCGTCGCGTCACCCAGGACCGCCGTCAGATCCGCCTGCGTGAAATGGCGCTGTCCGAGCACGCGGAGCGGCGTATAATTGCCGAACTTCTGCGTCAGATGAAACTGCGGCGCACCGGCCGCGCCACGCTTGGTGGTGATGATCACCACGCCGTTCGTGGCCTCCGATCCGTAGATGGCGCTCGCCGCCGCCGACTTGAGGATCTGCACGCTCTCGATCTGGTCGGGATTGAGATCCGCCAGGCGGTTCACCGCGTTGTCCTGGCTCCCCGTGGCCCCACCCCCCGCGGCGCGCGTGACCGCGTTGATGCCCGACGAGATCGACACGTTGCTGATGATCGTCCCGTCCACCACGAACAGCGGCTGGCCGTTGCCCAGAATCGACGTGACGCCGCGAATCTGGATCTGGCCGCCACCGCCGGGGGCGCCACTGTACATGTTCACCGTCGCGCCGAGCACCTTGCCCTGCAGGGCCTGATCGACCGACGCCGCCGGCACCGTATTGAGGGCGTCGGCCGACACCACCGACACCGCCGTGGCGACGTTCCGCCGCTCCTGGGTCGTCGCGGCGCCCGTGACCACGATCTGGTTGAGCTGAATGGCTTCCGGCGTCAGGATGATGCTGAGCACCGAATCCCCCGCGGCCACCGAGACAGCCCGCGGCGCATAGCCCAGCGCCCGGACGTTCAGGCGAAGCGCACCGTCGGGCACCGCCAGCCGGAAATCACCTGCCTGGTCCGATTGCGTAGCCTCACGACCTCCAACCACCGAGAGCAACGCGCGAGGTACCCCTTGCTTCGTATCCACGTCAACCACCCGCCCATGCAACACGCGCGTCTGGGCCTTGGCAGCGGTCGCCAGGACGAGACAGCACATGAGGCTGAGGATCGGCCACAATTTCCTGCGCATCGGTGCACCTCCAAAGGCGTACGGGAAATGGAGCAACGGCGACTACAGCGCGCATCAGACACACCACGAGCGCGGATCCCCCACGCGGGCCTACGCGTGAAGCACCGCGACGGGTGGGTGTGGGTCCAATCGAGAGGGAAATACCGACAGGCTACGAACTGCTATCGAGGCGGGAGCCGTCCGGCGCCGGCGTGACCCCGGGGAAGGGGCTGCGGCACTCAACCGGCCGTAGTGTGTCGGAACGGCGTGGAAGGCGGGACAGGCGGGACAGGCGGGACAGAAAGGAAGACAGAAAGGAACGGGAGGGAGGCAATCTGTTGACCCGTTAACCGATTCTTTGTGCGCATGAGTCACATTCGACTAGGGCCTTTGTACATTCTTAATGTGCGTGTTCATCCCACCGCTCATCCCCGCGACGTCGCACGCCGGCCGCACCACCACCGCGGCAGATGCGCCCCCACTGCCGGGGATGGCCGTGGAGAAACGCCGCGGCATCGGCGGCCGGTGGGCCCCGTCGCAAACGCCGTAACTTTATCCGTTGCCACGGTTTGCCGAATTGACATCACGCCCCGGCCGCCATAACTTCGCGCCCAGTATCCCGGTGGCGACCCCCGCCACCCCTTCACGCCAGCGGCCGACCCGGTTCCGCATGAATCAGACGACAGCCGACTTCCTCTCCACGGTGCCGCTGTTCAGCGGCCTCGATCGGACCGAACTCCAGCGCTTCGGCGAACTCACCCGCGAGAAGTCCTATCCGCGGGGCAGCGTGATCCTGTTCGAGGACGACCCGGGCGACTCGCTGTTCGTGGTCCGCAAGGGCCGCGTCAAGGTGGTGCTCATCGGCGAGGACGGTCGGGAGGTCATCCTCGGCGTCCTTGGCGTGAGCGAGCATTTCGGCGAGCTGTCGCTGATCGACGACCGCCCCCGCTCCGCCCACGTGATCGCCATGGAGGACTCCGACCTGCTGGTGCTCCGCCGCGAGGACTTCCGGGCCCGGGTGGAGTCGAGCCCCTCGGTGGCCTGGTCGCTGCTCACCGAGCTCTCGCGCCGGCTCCGCCGGGCCGACGACAAGATTGGCGGACTGGTGCTGCTCGACGTCCCGGGCCGCATTGCCCGCCTGTTGCTGGACCTGGTGGACGAGGCCGGCGGCGCCGTGATCGAGAAGGCGCTCACCCATCAGACCATCGCCCAGATGATCGGCGCGAGCCGGGAAACCGTGTCGCGCGCGATGAAGGAATTTCAGGACGCCGGATGGATTGCCGTGGAGCGGCGCCGCATCACGGTGGCCAACCGGACGGCGCTCGAGGGTCGCGCCCGCGTGCGCGTGTGACCGCAGTCACCGGCCGGCCGTGACACCCCGCGTAGCCGCAGGCCTGGCGTGCGCCCCATTCTTCTGCTGACGCACCGAAACCGGCGGACATGAGCTTGCGACTTCAATTCTGGGGCACGCGCGGATCGATTCCGAGCCCAGGCCCGCAGACGGTGCGCTACGGCGGCAATACGCCCTCCGTGGAGCTTCGAACGTCGGACGGCTGGCTGATCATTCTCGACGCCGGCACGGGGCTGCGGGAACTCGGGCGATCGCTGATCGCGCGGGCCAACGGAGCGCCGATCACCGGCGACATCTTCTTGACGCACGCGCACTGGGATCACATTCAGGGGATCCCGTTCTTCGGACCGATCTTTCAGCGAGGCAACCACTTCACGATCTGGGGGGCCCAGACGCTCGAGTCGAGCATCGACCGGGTGGTGCGGGACCAGATGTCGCCGGTGGTGTTTCCCATCACGTTCGAAGAACTGGACGCCACGATCGATTTTTCGGAGATTGCGCTCGAGCCGCAGTCGCGGCACGGGTACCAGGTGTCGGCCTATCCGGTGCGGCACCCCGGGGGGGCCCTCGGGTATCGCTTCACGGAGACGCGGCCGGGCGCGGGAGCGCTGGTCTACATCTCCGACAACGAGTTGGGCACGGGCGGCAAGTACGACACCCCCGACGGATGGCGGGCCGGGCTGGTGGCGTTCGCGCGCGGGGCCCGGGTGTTGGTGCACGATACGACGTACACCACGCAGGAGTACGATCAGTTCCGCGGGTGGGGGCATTCGACGTACGCCGACGCCGTGGGGCTGGCGCTGGAGGCGGGGGTGGAGCGGTTGGTGCTCTTCCATCACAAGCCCGAGCGCAGCGACGACGAAGTGGACGAGCGCGTGGCCGAGTGCCGCGCGATGGTGCGGGACCGGGGGGCGCAGCTGGATGTGGTCGCGGCCGCCGAGGGAATGACGCTGACCGTGTAGGAGTGCAGGCAGGCGCGTGTCTCGGGAGGAGACTATGAAGCAAATCGTTCGTATGGCGTGGGCGCTGGTGTTGGCGGGCGCGTTGGCGGCGCCGGCGGCGGCCGCGGCCCAGGGCGCCAACAAACCGGTGGTGGCCGTCCTGAGCTTCGACAACAATTCGATCGGCAAGGACGCCGCCGATTACAACGGCATTGGCAAGGGGATCGCCGACTTCCTGATCACCGACATGGCGAGCAATCCCAGCGTCGCCTTGGTGGATCGCGACAAGATCCAGCAGGTGCTGCAGGAGCAGAATCTCGTGAAGCAGGGAGCCGTGGATCCGCAGACGGCCGTGCGCGTGGGCAAACTGCTCGGCGCCCAGTACATGGTCACGGGCGGATTCATGAGCGACGGGCGCGGCACGATGGTGCTCACCGCGCGGTCGATCAACGTGGAGACCGGGGCAATCACCAATCCCCAGCGCGTCCAGTCCAGAACCGACGACGTGCTCGGCCTCATCGCCCAGTTGTCCGGCAAGGTGTCCAAGGACATGAAGCTCCCGGCCATGGATCACGGCATGGGCGCCATGGACAACAAGAAGATGGGAGACGTGGGCGCCAAGCCGCAGCAGAAGATGGACCTGCGCACGGCCATGCTCTACGCCAAGGCGCTCGACGCCAAGGACAGCGGCGACAACGCCAAGGCGGTCACGCTGTTCCGCCAGGTGCTGGACAAGTTCCCCGACTACACGCCGGCCAAGCAGAACCTCAAGAAAGTCGCCAAGTCTGGCGACTGACCGATCACGTTGCATATTAGAGTCGCCGGCTGCCCGCACCACGGTGGGCAGCCGGCGACTCGGCGTTTCCCCACCTGACCGCCCCGCATGAAGCCGTTGTTGATTCTCTCGGAGGGCCGGACGCTGGGCGGCATGCCGCTCGAGGCGGACCCGGCCATCGAGGTGCGCCGCGTGCGCGCCCTGCCCGACCCCGCCACGCTCGATCCGAACCGCGCCGCCGTCATCGTGCTCGACCGGACGCTGGTGCGGGCCGCCGGCCCCGACGCCGCGGCCACGCTGGCGGGCCTCGCCGCGCGCGCGGCGCTGATTGCCGTGGGGGACGAGGACGAACGGGAGCCGGCGCGGGAGTTCCCCGCGCACCTGCTCACCAGCTTCCTGTCCCCCGACGCGCCGGCCTCCGCCGTCGCCGTGCAGCTGCGCGGCGCGTTCCGCCACGCCGCCACGATCGTGGACGCCGACCGGGCACGGTACCGCGAGGAGCGGAGCCGCCGCGAGTTGGCCGACCTCACGCGCGTGGGCGTGGCGCTGTCCACCGAGCGCGACCTCACGACGCTGCTCGAGATGATTCTCAGCCAGGCACGGCGCATCACCTGGAGCGACGCCGCGTCGCTCTATCTGGTGGACCGCAACGCCGACGGCACGGCGGCCACGACGCTGCGCTTCCGGCTGTCGCAGAACCACTCCCTGCCCGACCTGCCGTTCAGCGAGTTCACCGTTCCCATCGACCACTCCAGTCTGGCCGGCCACGCCGCCGTGACCGGCGAGCCGATGGCCATCGAGGACGTGTACCTGCTGCCCGACCACGTGCCGTATCAGCAGAACCGCAGCTTCGACGACAAGTTCGGCTACCGCACCAAGTCCATGCTCGTGCTGCCGATGAAGACGCACCGCGACGAGGTCATCGGCGTGCTGCAGCTCATCAACCGGAAACGGCGGTTCGACGTCACGCTGTCGTCGCCCGCGGTGGGGGAGCGCGAGGTGTTGGCGTACGAGCCCCACGATCTGGAGCTGGTGTCGGCGCTGGCGGCGCAGGCCGGCGTGGCCATCGAGAACAGCCTGCTGTACGAGGACATCGAGAAGCTGTTCGAGGGGTTCGTGACGGCGGCCGTCACGGCCATCGAGTCACGCGATCCGACGACGTCGGGTCACTCGGGACGCGTGGCCACGCTCACCGTGGGACTGGCCGAGGCGGTGAACCGCGGGGGCGCCGGCCGCTATAAGGGGCTGCGGTTCAGCGCCGAACAGATTCGCGAGATCCGGTATGCCGGGCTGCTGCACGATTTCGGCAAGGTCGGCGTGCGCGAGCAGGTGCTGGTGAAGCAGAAGAAGCTGTACGGCGCCGACCTCGACCTCATCCGGCACCGGTTCGCGTTCCTGCTGCAGCGGGCCGATCTGCAGTTCGAGCGCGAGCGCGCCAACTACCTGCTGGAGTACGGCACGGCGATGTACGATCAGGCCGTGGTGCGGCTCAACGAGGCGCGGCGGGCCAAGCGCGCCGAACTGGAGCGGTTCCTCGACGCGATCGTGAAGGCCAACGAACCGACGATCATGCCCGAGGGCACGTTCGACGAATTATACGAGATCAATCAGCGCGCGTACCTGGATTTCGACGGCGAGCAGCGGCCGCTGCTGCACGACGACGAACTGCAGTTCCTGATGATCCGCAAGGGCAATCTGGACGAGCGCGAGCGGCGCGAGATCGAGTCGCACGTGACGCATACGTACCGGTTCCTGGGACAGATTCCGTGGACGCGCGAGCTGGCCGGCATTCCCGCCATCGCCTACGGGCATCACGAGAAGCTCGACGGGCGCGGCTATCCGCGGCAGGTCAAGGGCGACGCGATCCCGGTGCAGACGCGGATGATGACGATCTCGGATATCTTCGACGCGCTCACGGCGACGGACCGGCCGTACAAGCGCGCCGTGAGTCACGCGCGGGCGCTGGACATTCTGTCGATGGAGGCCAAGGAGGGAATGCTGGACGGCGAACTGCTGGGGACGTTCATCGAGGCGGGAGTGTTCCGGGCGGTGGAAAAAGCGAATGAAACGGCGGGAATGGCGGGAACTGATACCTGAAGGCTCAACGCTGTGAGCTGACAGCTACGAGCTATCAGCAACGGCGCTGGGACGTATCGGGGCGCACGGTCGGCGGCTGGGGCACGGCAGGGTCCCCGCGCCGTTGCTAATAGCTCACAGCCAACAGCTTGCGGCTTTGCGCCTTCAGTTGGTGGGGCTGGGCGGTTCGCCCCACCCTCCCCCACCCGGTGTCTCGATCGTCACCACATCGCCGGGCTTCAACTCCATCCGGCACTTGGCCGGGATGGTCTCGCCATTCAGCGCGTTCCGCCCGCGCATGCCGTCGCCGCCGCCGGCGGCGCCCCGCGGCGCCGTGGTCCGGCGCTCGGTGATCAGCGTGACCGTGCACCGCTCCAGCGCCCGGTATCGCCGCACCACGCCGTCGCCGCCGCGATGCACGCCCGCGCCGCCCGACCCGCGCCGCACGGCGTACTCCTCGATCCGCAGGGGATATGTATTCTCTAATGCCTCGATGGGGGTGTTGAGCGTATTGCTCATCCCCACGTGCACGGCGTCGGGGCCGTCGGCCCGGGCGCTCGCGCCCTGCCCGCCGCCCAACGTTTCGTAGAACGTCCACCCGGCGCCGCCGAAGGTGACGTTGTTCATCGTCCCCTGCCCCTGCGCCGCCACGGGAACGCCGGCGTTGGCCAGCGCCAGCATCAGGGTGTCGGTGATGCGCTGCGACATCTCCACGTTGCCCCCCGCCACCGCCGCCGGCCACCGCGCGTTCAGCGCGCAGTCGTCGGGCACCACCAGCTCGATGGCCCGCGCGATCCCCTCGTTCGTGGGCACGTCGTCGTCGAGCAGGGTGCGCAGCACGAACACCGCCGCCGCCCGCGTCACCGCGATGGGACAGTTGATGTTGCCGCGCGCGATGGGCGAACTGCCGGTGAAGTCCAGCCGCAGGGTGTCGCCCACCGCCTGCGCGCGCACCACCACGGGCACGGGATCGTCGGTGAGGCCGTCGCCCTCCAGCGCGTCGCGCGCCGTGCTGTCGAGCGCGCCCAGCGCCGCAACGCGCGCCCGCGCCCGCCGCTCGGTGTAGTCGAGCACGGCGTCCACGGCCGCGGCCACCCGCGCCGCGCCTTCCCGCACCATCAGCCCGCGCCAGCCTGCGGCGCCCGCGGCGCACGCCGCCAACTGGGCCCGCAGATCGCCGCGCCGCTCGTCGGGCGTGCGCACGTTGGCGAGAATGAAATCGAGGATCATCTCGTCGAGCACGCCCCGTGCCACCAACCGCACGGGCGGGATGATCAGCCCTTCCTGCACCAGCTCGGTGGCGCCCTGCGGCATGCTGCCGGGACTCATGCCCCCCACGTCGGCATGGTGCGCGCGCACGGCCGCGAACCCCACGGTCACGCCGTCCTGCGCGATGGCTTCCACGAGCGTGAGATCGGGCAGGTGCGACCCGCCCCGGTAGGGATCGTTGAGAATGAACACGTCGCCCGGCGCGGGGGCGCGCGCCATCACGGCCCGCACCGACTCGGGCATCGCGCCCAGATGCACCGGAATGTGCGCCGCCTGCGCCACCATCCGCCCCCGAGCGTCGAACAGCGCCGCCGACGCGTCGCGCCGCTCGCGGATGTTGGGCGACAGCGCGCTGCGCACGAGCACCGTACCCATCTCCTCGGCGATCATCGCGAACGCGTTGGCCATCACGCTCAGGTCGAGGACGTCGAAGGCGCTCATCGCGCGCGCTCCAGCATCCAGCCGCCCATGGGCAGCGCCCGGGCGGTCCACCCGTCGGCCACGAACATCGTGGCATCGGGCAGCCCCACCGAACACGGCCCCGCGATCGTCGCCGTGCAGGCGCCGCCGCCGTCGGTGAGCGACGCCTCGTCCCACGCCACGCCGCCCTGCCGCGCCAGCCGCGCCGCGCGCGGCGCATCGCTGGCCACGCAGCGCACGCTCACGATCTCCACGTCCACCGGCAGGTCGAACCCCACGCGGCTCCGGTGCAGGCCGGCGAACCGCGCGCGCACGGTGTCGGGCGCGTCGCCCGGCTGCGCCGCCACGTCCAGTTCGTGCCCCTGGCCCACGAACCGCGCCCGCAGGAACCAGTTCCGCGTCCACCGCGCATCGGCGTCGCAGCGGGCGTCGGCGTCGCGCAGGGCAGTGTCCAGCGCCTCGGAGTTCAACGCGCCGGTGCGCTGCATGACGCTCACCATCCCCTCGCGCCGCTCGGCGGTCATGGCCAACCCCAGCGCGCTCAGCACGCCGGCGTGCGGCGGCACCAGCACCTGCGCGGCGCCCACGATGTCGGCCCGCGCGCAGGCGTGCAGGGGACCGCCGCCGCCGAAGGCAACGAGCGTGCACTGCCGAGGATCCACGCCGCGCTCCACGCTCACCCGCCGCAGGGCGCGCGCCATGCTGGCGTCGGCGGTGGCGATGATGGCGCGCGCCGTGTCGCCCGCATCGCGGCCCAGCCGCCCGGCCAGCGCCGCGATGCCGGCCCGCGCGCCCTCGACATCCAACGTCACGCCGCCGCTCATGCGCGCCGCGCGAATGTTGCCGAGCATCACGTGGGCGTCGGTGACCGTGGGCTGCGTGCCGCCGCGCGCGAACGCGATGGGACCCGGCACCGAGCCGGCGCTGCGCGGACCCACGCGCAACGCGCCGCCGTCGTCGATCCAGGCAATGCTGCCGCCGCCCGCCGACACGGTCTCCACCAGCACCCGTGGCAGCGCAATGGGCACGCCGGCCACTTCCCCGCCCGGCTCCACCAGCGGTTCGCCGTCGAGAATGAGCCCCACGTCGGCGCTCGTACCGCCGATGTCGATGGTGAGCCCGCGCGACAGCTCCGCGGCGCGCAGCACCGCCGCGGCGCCCACCACGCCGCCGGCGGGGCCGGAGAGCGCCAATTGGGCGGCGCTGGACGAGGCGTCCGCCGCCGTGCGCATGCCGCCGCTGGAGGTCATGACGCCGAGCGCCGGCAGCGACATGGCGCGCAGCCGGTCGGCCAGGCGGCGCACGTAGCGCGCCACGCCGGGCCGCAGATACGCTTCGGCCGCGGTGGTGGCGGTGCGTTCGTACTCGCGGATCTCGGGGAACACGTCCGACGAGCAGACGACGTCGAGACCCGGCAACCGTTGGCGGAGCGCCGCCGCCAGCGCCTGCTCGTGCGACGGATCGCGATACGCGTGGAGCAGCGCGATGGCGACGATGTCGGGCGCCAGCGCCTCCACGCGCTCCACGGCGTCGGTGATGGCCGGCGCCAGCAGCGGACGCAGGACGCCGTCGGGCGAGATGCGCTCGTCCACCGGCACCACGTGGTCGGCGGCCACGAGCGGCGGCGGATGGTGCCGCGTGAGGTCATACAGCGACGCGCGCACCTGCCGGCGCAGCTCCAGCAGGTCGGTGAACCCGGCCGTGGCGCACAGCGCCACGCGGGCGCCGGCCCGCTCGAGCAGCATGTTGGTGGCCACCGTGGTGCCGTGCACCACGCGGCTGAGATCGGTGCGGCCCAGCGCGCGGAGCGACGCTTCCACACCCTCGCTCTGGTCGGCGGGGGTGCTCAGCACCTTGCGCGCTTCCACCGTGCCGTCGGCGTCGATGGACACCAGATCGGTGAACGTGCCCCCCACGT
>Ga0307375_10004654_pt1 | contig 13042 bp, 8 predicted proteins | sample TR1MG_FD_202531 | JGI IMG/M metagenome (GOLD analysis project Ga0307375, IMG submission 202531) | Soil microbial communities from Risofladan, Vaasa, Finland - TR-1 | ecosystem: Environmental > Terrestrial > Soil > Coastal area > Acid sulfate soil | place: Finland: Risofladan, Vaasa | collected... | reverse complement strand
TGCCCTTCGCAGCGGCGCGGAAGCCATTCATCCCGGCTATGGATTCCTCTCGGAAAATGCCCGCTTCGCGCGCGCCTGCGAGGAGTCTGACATCAAGTTCATCGGCCCGAAGGCAGCGTCCATGGAGATGATGGGCTCCAAGACGAGGGCCCGTCAGAACATGAAAAAGGCCGGAGTACCGTTCGTCCCCGGAACCGACAAAGGCCTGGAAAACTTCGAGCAGGCCGAACGTTTCGCCGCGCAGATCGGCTACCCCATCATGCTGAAAGCCGCGGCTGGCGGAGGCGGCAAGGGGATGCGCTTGGTGCGTTCCGCTGCCGACCTCAAGTCCGCCCTCGAAGCCACGCAAAGCGAGGCCCAGCGCGCCTTTGGTGACAACGAGGTCTACATCGAGAAATACATCGAGAATCCGCGCCACATCGAGATGCAGATTGTTGCCGACGAGCATGGCAACACCGTTTACCTCGGCGAGCGCGAATGCTCCGTGCAGCGCCGCCATCAGAAGGTGCTGGAAGAATCTCCTTCTCCCATCGTCGACCCGGACATGCGGCGGCGGATGGGCGAAATCGCGGTGCGTGTCGCGCAGGCGGCCGGATACACCAACGCCGGCACGGTCGAGTTCCTCGTCGATCAAGACAAAAACTTCTACTTCCTTGAAATGAACACGCGCTTGCAGGTGGAGCATCCTGTGACCGAGATTGTCACTGGGCTCGACCTCGTGCACCTCCAACTGCGCATTGCCGCCGGCGAGCCTCTCCCGTTTCGCCAGCAGGACATCAGCATGCGCGGCCACGCCATCGAGTGCCGTGTCTATGCCGAGGACCCCGACAACAATTTCTTCCCCTCGCCGGGAAAAATCACACGCCTCATCTCGCCCTCTGGTCCGGGCATTCGCCGCGACAGCGGCATGTACGAAGGCTGGGAAGTTCCGCTTGACTACGATCCTCTTCTGGCCAAGCTCATCGGTTTCGCCGAAACCCGCGAGCAGGCCATCAACCGCTTGCGCCGGGCGCTGGTGGAGTACTTCGTCGGCGGCATCAAGACCAACATCCCGCTCTTCCGCCGCATTCTGCTCGACCCTGATTTCCAGGCTGGCCGTCTCGACACGGGGTTCCTCGAACGCCTGCTGCAAAAGCAGCCTGTCGCCGATGATCGCACCAGGGAACGCATTCCGATTGCAGCCATCGCGGCGGCCATTTTTGCGGCGGCCGATCCCAAGCCCGTGCTGGCGCCCGCTGCGGGAGCAGCGACAAACTCACGAGACGGTGGTCGCCCAGCAACCGATCAGGCTTCGGACTGGAAGCGCACCGCACGTGCGGAGGCGCTGCGCTAGCGGCGGAGAAAATATGATCTACGAAGTCAGCATCAACGGAACCCCCCATCGTGTCGAACTGCTGAAGGGTGACAAAACGTGGACCTGCCGGGTCGACGAGAGCGAGATGGAAGTCGATGCGGCCTTCACCGCTCGCGACGTACTCTCCATCCTCATCGGCGGCAAGGCCTTCGAAATCAAGCGTGAGTACTCGCTCAACGGCGAGCTGCACGTAGTGATAGGTTCGGAACGCTTCTCCAGCGAAGTGCGTGACCCGCGCTCACTGAAGGCGCGACGCGCAGCGTACGCCGGCACGGAAGGTCCCGCGAAACTCACCTCGCCGATGCCGGGAAAAGTCGTACGCATTCTCGCCCCTGAGAACTCGGAGGTGGAAGCCGGGCAAGGCGTTATCGTCGTTGAAGCCATGAAGATGCAGAACGAACTCAAGTCGCCAAAGAAAGGTGTTGTGCGGAAGATCACCGTGGCGGAAGGTACTGCCGTTAACGCCGGCGACACGCTGGCGATCATCGAGTAGCCAACTCGAATCACAAAATAAAATGCCCCGCGTGCTGCGGGGCATTTGTACTTACAGACCTTCGTCTCTACTGGTTGGAGCCGGCGTTCTTCAGAATATCGTCGGCGAGGTAGTTCTCAATCGATGCGTTATTGCGCAGCGATTCGTAGTAAGCGCTCTTCAGCAACTGCTCGCGGCGATCGCGAAGCTGCTCGCGGATGGCCTGCTGCACGCGCGGATCGTTTAGTTCGCGCTGTCCCGCCGGTTCCTTCGAAATCAACTTGATGATCCGATAGCCGAAAACCTGGTGGGTGCTGGGATCGAGCGCCGGAAGTACCGCCGTGTACTGGCCGGGCTTCAGCTTGGAAATCGCCTCGAACGCCTGCTTATCGGACTTCAACGACGATTCCGGAATGAACCCCAGGTCGCCGCCCGTAGCCGATGTCTCCGGCTGTTCGCTGTAGTTCATCGCCACCGTGGCGAAATCCTCGCCGCTGTCCAGCCGGTTCACCAGCATCTGGATTTTCTTCTTCGCCTCGGCCGCATTCTGCGCCTTGTCGTTCTTCAGGTTGCGAACCTGCGGATTCGGCTGCGTCGTTACCAGGATCTGGGCCAGGTGATACTGCGGCTCGATCAGGTTGAACTCGGCCTTGTGCTGGTTGTAGTAGTTCGTTATGTCGGCATCGGTGATGTTGATCTTCGACGTGATCTCTTTGTTCATCACCTTGTCGATCGTGATCGAGCGGCGCAAGTCGCGCTTGAAGTCGTCGAGCGTGATGCCGCGGTCCTTCAATCGCTGGTCGAATTCTTCCTTGGTGTAAGGCGCCTTGATCTCGTTCAGCTTGCTATCCACCTCTTCGTCGGTGGCCAGAAGGCCGAGCTTCTCGGCGCGCTGCATCAGGATTTCGTTGTCGATCAACTCGCGCAGAATGCTGAGTTTCAGGCTCATCGCCTGTTCTTCGGAGGGCTGTTGCGGAGCGCCCTGCGTCTGATTGCGATAATATTTATCGACTTCGGCGCGTGTGATCTTCCGGCCATTGACGCGCGCCCACACTTCGTCGCCGCCCTGCTTGCCTTTGCAGCCGAGCACAACCAACAGGGACACGGCCGCCGTCAACATCAGCGCCATCCCTATCCATTTTGTCGTGCGATTCAAGTGGGTCCTCCCCGGGATTTCGACTCCATCGCGCATCGCGCGTGGTGCTGAAGAAACTATTTTACTTCGAGCCGCTCTTGGCAGCCGCCGGTGCACTGGCGACTGGCGCAGACTCGCCCGCATCGGCAAGGGCCTGGTCGAGCACGGCCTTGAAGGCGTCTTCGGATACCGCGCCATCCATCTTCATCCCGTTGACGAAGATCGAGGGCGTTGCCTGCACGCCGAGCGATTCAGCTTCCTTCATCGAAGCATCCAGCTGAGCATGTGGCTGTTCCTTGATGCAGGCGGCCAACTTGGTCATGTCCACTGCGTGGCGTTGGCCCATCTGCGTCGCAATGCGATCTACTTCCGCCTCTTGCACGGTCAGCGGACGCCCTTGGCCGGAGATCGACGGACCGTTGCCATGCACGTAATCCGTAAAATCCCAGAAAGCGCCCGAGCTCAGGACAGCCAGGCACTCGGAATCGACGGCCGCGCGTCCCGCCCACGGATGAATCTCTACCAGCGGGAAGTCCTTGTAAACCACCTTGATGCGGTCGCCGTAAGTCTTCAACGTGTCGACAATCGTCTCGTGCATACGCGAGCAGAAGGGACATTGGTAGTCGTCGTAGACAACCACCAGAACCTTCGCGTCCTTGTTTCCTCGGTATGGACGGCCCTTGATGTCGATCTTGTTCATGATATCGGCGTAGGGGTCCTTCGTGAGGTCAATCTTGCTCACCGACATCAGCGTCTTGTTGTCTTTGGAGATAAGAAAATCGAGGTCCTTCGTTTTCTGGCCAAGCGAAAGTGTGACCTTCAGATTGTCGTAACCCGTAAACTCGCTGGGGCTGCGCTGACCCACCGCGATCTTGACGTACGGAGGAACTTGCAGCGTCGAACGAACCTGCTGTTCAATACGCAAATTCAAATTTGCAGGCGGGGCAGACTGCGCATGGCAGCCCACCGCCAGCAGGCTCAGGGCGATAAAAAGACGACGAAGCATAAATTCCTGTACTTGCTTGAAATCGAAGGACATTACGCACAAATTATCTCATGCGCAAGGGTCTGCCGACAGAGTTTTCCCCCGGAAGTGGTAGCCCTGAAAATCTGGAGGCAACGGCCCAGTGAGGCCTTCAGCCCGGTCGGGTAGCCGAAAGCTACTCGCGGTTTCGGGACCGCATCAGCCCCTGCGGTGCGTGACCTGCTCGATCGGCAGAAGTGAATTCATCGAGCCCGAGCGGAATCCTTCCATGTCGAGCGTGACGAACTTGAATCCGAGTTTCCGGAAGGCCGCCGAAATACGTTCAAAGGTCTCCACCGTGAGCACGGCAGGCAATTCGTCGCGGGCGATTTCGATCCGCGCAATATCGCCATGGTGGCGTACGCGGAATTGCCGCAGACCCATGCTGCGAAGGAAGTCTTCCCCCTGCTCCACTTGCAGCAGGTTTTCCCGTGTCACCGGGCGTCCATATTCAATCCGTGAAGAGAGGCAGGCGGAGGCCGGCTTGTCCCACACGCGCAATCCCGCCGCCTCGGCCAATGCGCGAATGTCCCGCTTGGTAAGCCCTGCATCCAGCAGCGGTGCCGACACGCCATGCTGCCGCGCTGCCTTCTGTCCCGGACGCCAATCTCCCTGGTCATCCACGTTCACGCCATAGGCCACGCTCATCCACCCGTGCTCGTCGCGGAAACCTTCCATCACCGTGAACAGTTCGTCCTTGCAGTGGAAGCAGCGCATTGCGTCGTTGCGTACGTAGTCGGGCTTCTCGAGTTCGTCCGTCCGTACCACTTCCAGCGGGATGTGCTGTTCTTCGGCGAACGCGATGGCGTCGTTCCTCTGCGCCCGGGCCAGGCTTGGCGAATCCGCCATCACGGCCAGCATATTTTCGCCAAGCGCCTCATGCGCCGCGTATGCCAGGTAGGCCGAGTCCACGCCCCCCGAGTAAGCCACCAGCAGGCGACCACTGGCTTGCAATAGCGAATTGAGCCGCGCGTGTTTCGCGGCAAGCTCGGCGGAAAGAATCTCTTCGCTGTTCAACGACGAAAACCCCGCTTCCAGTGTACGATAATTTCTCCCCTCTTCAGGCAAGTTACCGGAAACCGCCGCGGAGTGGTGCGTCTACCTTGCATGCGTAGTGTCTTGAAAAATCGGCCATTGCGGCTGCTCTTCGCCGCCAACTTTATCTCCATGATTGGCAGCGGGATGAACTCTGCCGCCGTGATCTGGTACATCCTCCAGGCCACCGGCTCGGAAAAAGTGCTGGCGGCCCTCGTCGTCATGCAGGCCGTGCCCACGCTCCTCCTCATGCCTTTCAGCGGAGTCATCATCGACCGCGAAGACCGCCGCCGCATCGTCATGCTGCTCGACATTGCCCGCGCGCTCATCATCCTCGTCGTGGCTCTGCTCTGCTTCCACGGCTCGGTCCAGGTCTGGCAATTGTTCGTGATGAACATCCTGGTTTCCACCGGCTTCTGGATGTTCTGGCCCACGGTGAACGCGCTTTTGCAGGAGCTCAGTTCCACCTCGAACCTTGCCGAGTCCAACGCCATGCTGCTGGCGGGCTTCCAGGGCGGATGGCTCATCGCCGGAGCCATTGTCGGCTTCGTCTACAACAAGATCGGCATCGGCGGCATTCTGTTTCTCGATGTGGCGAGCTACGGATTCTCCATCGCCTGCTATGCCGCCGTGCGCAAGGGCCGCCACGTCGTTCACCAGCACAACCCCGAATTCGCGCACCACAGTCCGTTCAAGCGCTTCTTCCACGAGATGAAGGATGGCCTGCTCTTCGTCAAGGATCGTCCGTATGTCGCCACCATCGGCACCACCTGGGCACTCTTTGTGGCGGCCATGATGGTCACCAGCGTTGTCACCGCGCCCATCAGCGACAAGATTCTCCACGCCGGTGCAACCGGCTACGGCTGGCTCAATGCCGGCTGGGGGATCGGAGCCTTCCTCGGTTCACTGGTTGCCGCAAGGACATTGGAGAAGATGGGAATGCGCCGCGCGATTGTCGCTGCCATGCTATTGCTCTCCGCCTCCATGTTCGCGTTGCCCTTCGCGGCGTGGATCGGAGTCGCAGCGGCGTTGTTCTTTGTGGCTGGAACGGCGCGTGGCATCGGCGGCATCGGACTCAGCAGTTGCATCATGACCGTGGTGCCGCGCCACTACATGGGTCGTGTGCAGAATCTCTTCAACGTCCTCGCCATCATCGTGCAGATCGCCATGGCCCCCATTGTCGGCGGCACGGCGCAGGGCAAGGGCCTTATGTCGGCTGTGATGATTATCGCGGCGATGTACCTGCTGGCCAGCTTCAGCGGAGTGCTCTCCGCGCATGGCCCTGCCATTGGCCCGCCCGTCAAGGACGATGTGCCGAGCGCTTAGAGCAAATCCGCGGAAGGTGTATCCCTTGGTAGAGCCGGGCTTCAGCCCGGCGTTGCAGGGATCAAACAGATGGGGCTTCAGCCCCTGGGGTACACCAATTTGGGAACCGCCTTAGAAGAGTCTTTCCTGTCGACGCAGGTTCCCGAACGTCCCAATATTCAGCAGCGTAAACGCGAAGCGGAACTGGTTCTCATTACGCACCGAGCCCAGCGCGAAGCGCCTGTATTCCACGCTCACGCCGCAGCAGTCCCAGTTGTAGGTGGTCTGCACCGCGCCGTATTGCAGGAATCCGACGTGTTGATCGAACCCGATGCTGCCGCCTGCGCTCAACCCTCGCTTGTTGGGATGTCCATATCCCACCAGCGCGCGATATTGGTTGAAGACTTCGGGCGTGGGAACCGGCGTTCCGTTCGAATCCACCGCCTGTCCCGGCGCGCGCAGAAACGCCTGGCTACCGCCAACAAAGAATTCGCCGATGCGGTAGTCGATCATCGCCGTACTCGCGTTGATGCGGCCCTTCTTGGTGTCGTAGTCCAACTGCCACTGGATATCGGTGTTGGCCGAAGTCTGCACGCGCAGCTTGGAGACAATTGGCGACCAGTTACGCTCGTCGGTCAGGAACGCGATGCCCGTCAGGTCGTCCGTGGTGGTGAAGACGTTGCGCGTGCCTGGAATGAGTGCTCCGCCGAAGTCCGAGTTGAAGAAATATTTCTGGCGAACGTCCCAGCTCAGTATTTCGCGCGTGCTCGAACCTTCATCCTCGCAGCGAATCGGCACGGCCGCCGTGCCGGGGATGAACGCTCCGGGTTGTTGCTCGTTTTCCGATCCCTTCGGCAGCAGATCGCAGCGCGGGTCGTGTTTCCCTATGTGCCGCTTGGCATAGAACCGCTGTGTAAAGCCGTACTCCAGTTCGCTGGTGTCCGCCAGTATGTCGCGCCCGTCGAACAGAATCGTGTTGTGGAAGTTGTTGATGCCTGTCACGTAGTTATAGGAAATCAGCGGCTCGATCACGTGCTTGATCTTGCGGCCCATCACTTCGTGGGTAAACACGCGTTCCAGCGCTGGCGGCCGCAGTTCGACGCTGCCTTCCAGTGCCCGCCGGTTCAGCCCGTCATTGATGGCTGCTCCCACCGGCCCCTGTCCGCTCGCAAGTTGTTTCGTGTAATAGGTATCGCGCAGTCCAATCTCAGTGCGCAGTCCCCACCCCTTCCACACCAGCGGCAGTGACACCCGAGGGTTGAGGTCGAATCGTCCAACCAGTCGTCCGGTCGTGAATCCGGGCTCGCGGCGCGAAACACCTTCCGCAGTCGAATCGAAGCTCCACATCAGCCGAGTATTATGTACGCGGCGTTCCACACTTGAAATTTCCAGCGACGGCATGTGCAGCATCAGGATCTGGTCGCCGCGGTTCGTGCTCTGGAAGTTCTGATATCGCGACGCCATCAGGCCCAGTGAATACCCGTTGATCGCCTTCGACACAAAGGCGACGGATTTTACCTCCGAGTTCACTGCTTGCGAGAACGACTCCGAAAAAGCCAGCCGATACAGGAACGAACTCAGGTAATTGATGTCGCTGACGGCGCGAAAACCATTGGGCAGGGCGACATGATAATTCAGTCGGACATCCTCGCCGCTCTGGTCCTGGTGCGACACCGGCGCCCCCCGGTCGATCACTCCGTTGTAGCGGAAGTCAAAGTCCGAGGTAGCGCTCGGACGGGCCCTAAACTCCGCGTGTTGCGCCCAACCGCGTGACGACCAATACTCCCCGCCCAGTGTGGCGTCCATGCTGCGGTTGATCGCCCAATAGAACGAGTCGCCGAAGATAAAGCCCTTGCGCGACGACTCCCCGATATTCGGCATCAGGAATCCGCTCTGGCGGCCAAGTGTGTCCACCGGATGCGTCGCGTAGGGAAAGTAGAAGACCGGCAGTCCGTGCAGGCGGAACGTGCTGTGATACATCTTGGCGCCCTGGCCGGCCACCACGTCGACCTTCTCGGAATCAAACGTCCACAGCGGATGCGGCAAGGTGCAACTCGTTACCGTCCCGTGGAGCACAATGAAGCGGTTGCGGCCCGTCTTGCGGACTTCCTTCCCCGTGAACATGAACGGGTTCGACGAGGTCAGCACCACGTTCTTGCCACGGAAACGCGCTCCAATGCTGCCCACCACGTCGTAGAAGACGCCGGTATCGCTTTGCAGATTATAGGTTCCCCGTGTGGCTTCAATGTGTTCGTCGCGAGGTCCGCCATCCAGCACTACTTCGCCGCTGGCGTTGATGTCGCCCGTGGTGCGGTTATACAGCACTTCATCCGCGCGGAAGATATAACTGCGGTAGGTGATCTCAACGTCGCCCCGCAATTTATACAGGTCGCCGAGTTTTTCCTGCTGGCGCGCGCGAATAATCACTTCCTCCGACGGAAGGATGCGAACTCCAGTCTGGAGAGGCGGTTGCACGAATTTCGTGTGGACAGTTTCCTGCCCATGCAACTGGCTGGTAACTAGCGTTGCGAATAGAAGCAGATGACGAACCGGCCTGGCTGTGATAATCAATCGAATGCGAGAAGTCATTAGCGCGCTTCGGTCTGCCGTTCGGCAGGCCTTAGGGCAAGGTAGCACGGCCTTCCGTAGGAGCGAAAGTGTCTCGACGGAGACAAGCCGTGGCGCTCGTGACCTCGCTGCTCTGTGGTTCTCTCAAATCGGAAGAATGCCCTGTCCCTTATGTGGCGAACAGTGCACTTGCTCCGCGCCGGCCTCCCGCCCTCGTCCTCAGGATTTGGGAGCGCGCTACGGCGACGCCCTTCGTGTGTCCACATCGTCTTCCGTGGCGGCAGACCGCTACGCCACCGCCCCAGGGGCCTGTATGCAACCAGACCACTCCGATCAAGACTCCGCGCCGCAGCCCGAAAAATGGCGCAATGAAGTAGCTTCGCGCGTGAACCATTACCGCGTCCGCCGCCGCCGCAAGGTCGAGGGCAACTACTCCATGCGGCTCGACTTCAGCACGCGCGCCGAAAGTGCCGCCGCATTGCAGGAATTCGAGGCGCACGCCCTCGCTGCCGAGCAGCCCCGTCCCCGCGAAATCTGCGACACCAATTACTACCGTCGCGCCAACGCCGAAGTTCTCGCCGTCGCGTCCGCATCCGTTCCAGTCGCCAGCGCCGCTGCAACCGCTCCCGCCATGGAGCCCGAGGTGCAGGAACCGCTGCCGGAGTCGGCCGTGGTTCGCGATCCGGAGCCCGAGCCGCAGGAGCGCGCCGAGGCATTCCCCGAGCCGGTTCCAAGGCCGCCTCTGCCGCAGACGAACGTGATCGTTTTCCCCAGGCCGGTGATGGAGCCGCCCTTGGCTCCCACGCCGCCCCGCGATGAGCTGGCCGAAACCATGTTCGATAGGCCGCGCATCCTTGACGTACCGGAGGGCATCGTGCCGACTATCGACGGGCCCCTTTTTGCAAACGTCCATCTCGAACCCGAGGAGCCGGAGAACTCCCCGCAGACGGCCAGCGAGTTCAGCATCGACCTGCCATTACAGGTCGCGATGTTGCCGCAGCGTGCCGCCGCCGCAGTCACCGATTGGGCGATCGTGCTGGCTGCTTCGGCTGCTTTTACCGCTGCCGGTTGGAAGACGCTCTCCGTATTGCCGCACACCAAACCGTTTCTGGCGGTGGCCGTACTTCTGCCGTTGATCTTCTGGGCCCTGTATCAGTACCTGTTCCTCGTCTATGCCGGACGCACGGCTGGCATGATGACCAACCGCTTGCGGCTTAGCCGTTTCGACGGCGCGCGCCCAACCTGGCGGGATCGCAAGCGCCGAGCCATTTTCATGATGCTCTCCTGCGTCTCCGTCGGTTTCGGATTCCTCTGGGCGTTGGTCGATGAGGATTCGCTCTGCTGGCATGACCGCATCACCCGCACCTTCGTCACCCAGGACGAATAGCTCGCATCCAGTCCAGCAAAAAGCGCGACCCCATCTGGGCCGCGCTTTTCAGTTACGCATGAATTAGCTTTTCTTCTCTGGTGGCGATTCAGGCGCCGCCGGTGGAAGCTCCGTCCGCTCCACCTCGCCCTTCAATTCCGCTATTACTTTGTCGCGCTCCGCTCCACGCATCTTGGCATCCAGGTCCTCCAGCGCCACGCCGATAATGTTGTAGTGGTGCAGCGACGCCAGTTCCGGCACCGCCGAAGCCTCCAGCCACAGCTTGTGCAGCAGTGCGAGGTCCTGAGGACGCAGTCGTGGCGTGTGCGGTCCGAGGCGGTATTCGTGCTTGCTCCCGTCGGCGCCCACCAGCTCAAGTTTCAGCCGTGGTTTTGGCTCCGGCAGGCGCTCCCACGCGTCACCCGTCAACTTGCCCTGTTCATCCACGCTCAATCTGTTGGAGAGACCGCAGACAATCTTTGACGACTCCAGCCGTTGCGCCGTGGCCACGATTCCTTCAAACACGTCATTCGTCGGAACCACCATCAACGAGACGTGCTTCCCGGCCTTTTCCGCCACTTCTACAACTTTTGTAAATAGCTGCTGTTCGTAATCGTCAAACAGCTCCTTCGTCTCGTACTGCACGTTGCCGCTGAACGAGTGCTCCCGGTGATACAACCGCGCCGTCATCACCACCACGTCCTGCTTGCTCGTGTCCGTATTGTCCAGCACGTCCCGCAGGTAGTAGAGATTGCGCGGATCGCGAATTGCTACCAGGATGTTCCCCGGCCGGACGTTCATCGCCTCGCGCGTCAGCAGCGGACGTTCCGCGACCCGGAACTCATCCACCGTCCCGTGCTCGCCCGGTTTTCGCCCGCGCTTCGTGATGCGTTCGGAGAGCGTGAAGACTCCGAACAGGATGACCGAGAACGATACGCCGCTGATTGTCGCCAGTGGTTTCGTCGCCAGGTTGACGAGCGCCGTGGCGAACAGCACCAGCGTGATCAGCGCCAGCCCGATCGGCAATTCGATCTTTCCCACCTTCAGATTGCCGGGCACCTTGAACTCGCGATTCTCAGGTTCGGTGAACCGCAGCACCGTGACCGCCAGTCCCTTGAAGGCGAAGCTCCAGATGACGCCGAACGCGTACAGCGCCGCCAGCAGATAAACATTGCCCCGGCTGATCAGAATTGTGATGATCTGTAACCCGACGATCAAATTGATCAGGCGGTGGCTCGTCCCGAAGCGTGAGTGTGGTTTGCGGAACCATGGCGTCAGCACGCCGTCTTCGCTGATGCGGTTCAGCACGCCGTTCGCGCCCACGATTGCCGTATTCACCGCGCCCGACAGGATCAGCACGCCCACCAGCACCACGAATCCCTGGAAGAACAGTCGCAGCGTATACGGCCCCGCCACGTTCATTGCCAGGCCGCTGATCAGGTTTGCGTAGTAACCCGGCCGCTGTCCGTCCGGAATAATCATTACCGCAAAGAACGAGACCAGCGCCGTGAACAGCAGCGAGTAGACGAATATGACCAGTCCCGCACGTTCCAGGTTCTTCAGCTTCGGGTGCTCGATCTCGCGGTTCACCTGCGCCAGCGACTCTTCGCCGCTCATCGCCAGTACCGAGTGTCCAAAGCCCACCAGCATCAGGATCAGCGGAATCTGTGCCAGCCAACTGTGCTTCAGCCACCCCAGCGTTTCGCCATGTGTCTGCACATTGGCCCGTAGAATCGCCGCCGCCGTCGGCATCGGCGGCAATTGGCGTGCCGCCGGATGCAGTAGGATCGTCAGCAGGCACCACCCGATCAGCATCACCACCATGATCGTCGTGATCTGCATGATGCGCAGTGCCTTCTCGCTCGACTCGTGGATGCCCTGTGTGTTCTTCCACCAGAAATAAATCGTCACCACGATGGCGAAAAACGCGGCAAAGTAGTTCCCGCTCTCCCCGGAGAGATTGACCGGGTGGCCAAGGTGTTTACTGAGATCGGAGACAAAGCCGGCAAAATACTGTCCAGCCGAGACTGCGCTGATCGGTCCCGTCAGCACGTAATCGAATAGCAGTGCCGACACCGACAGCTTGGCCAGCGATCCGCCCATGGCTTCCTTCACCACGCGATACACGCCGCCGCGGACGAACATGCTGCTCGACTCGATGTAAATGGAGCGCACCGCGTAGCTGAACAGCATCACGGCCAGGATGAACCACGGAGCGCTCTTTCCAATGACCTTTTCCGCATCGCCGCCCACGTAATAGGCGGAGGATGCAAGGTCGGAGAGCACGATGGCGGCAGCCCGCCAGAAGGAGATGAAGGTCAGCATCACCGTCGTGGCAACGAAGACCTTGATGGCTGGGCGTTTAAACTCTTGAGCGTTTTCCGACATAAAAATTCACGGACCCGCAGGCCCGCGCTACCGACCTGGTCAGAGGATTTTCAGCGTGCAGACAAATGGTGAGATCTCATTTGTTGCGGAGGGCGTCTACGAATGGGCACCCAGTCTGAATCAATCGAAAAAGGCGGATCGCGTGTGCTTACTTATGCATTGTCAGCGTTGCGCGGCAATTCCGCATCACCACTAAGTGCCATTTCGCGAAAGACAGCTTCTCTCCGCCACTCCCGTCCCACCTGTTGAATCCCCTCCACTCCTCTCTGCTACCATCAATGTTTATGGCGCACGACGACAGTTCTCATCATTCCGGCAAGGTGCGCGTCCGCTTCGCGCCTTCGCCAACCGGACAGGTTCACGTAGGCAACGCCCGCACCGCTCTCTTCAACTGG
>Ga0307375_10004652_pt1 | contig 13043 bp, 10 predicted proteins | sample TR1MG_FD_202531 | JGI IMG/M metagenome (GOLD analysis project Ga0307375, IMG submission 202531) | Soil microbial communities from Risofladan, Vaasa, Finland - TR-1 | ecosystem: Environmental > Terrestrial > Soil > Coastal area > Acid sulfate soil | place: Finland: Risofladan, Vaasa | collected... | reverse complement strand
GGGAGGAATGTCGTGAAGAGGATGTCCGGGGACAAGGCCAGGGGGTAGGCTCCGCGGTTCGGATCGAGTCCGAACTTCGAATCCAACCTCACGGCCCAATCGTGCATCTCGCACATCAGATTACGGAAGGTGAGTCGAAGGCCAACGAATCCTTCATCCGAAATGACCAGCGAAAGCTCGTATCCGAACGGAGGAACCAAAGCGAGGAGGAGCTTGCCTTGCCTCAACCTGCGTTGGACAAACCATACCATGGAGGATGGCAGTGTGGCTCGAAGAGTTGAAACGTACCTCTCCACATCTTCAGAGAGCTTGCTGGAGGTGCACAGCGGGGTCCAAGTCGGTTCCGGTTGGGGCAATGAGGGCGGAGGGATGAGCGACGAATGAGCAATGGCGACGGTGCTCTGACTGGAAGGCGACGAATCAGTCGAGCTTGTAGAGAGAGAGAGGCATTGGCACGAGGAGGGGTGGAAACAGTAATGGGCTTGGAAGGCGATGCCACGTCATTGCGGGGTACGATCATGTCGGTACGGGATTTCGGGAGCGCTTCGACGGGGGCGCGCTTCTTAGGAGGCCCCTGAGGCATATCATCATCCTCATCATCGTCATCTTCAAAATCAGTGCTATGCAGGGAGATGGAGGCCCAATTCATTCCTCGCGCTGCGCACACAGTTCTGAATACTCAAAGCGTACTGATGACAATGTTTCGAGACATTCTCCTCTATAGCAATCGCCATCAAAGAAGACACACCATATTCCGATTTAGCCGGTCGAGTTCCGTCCTACCGGTTCTTGTCCAGCCTCCAACACCGTGTATATTGATGCTACACAGATCCTACTCTGCCTATTACGCCTATCGTACAGCCAGAACCACAGATGGCACTTCATCCAATCATCTATCCTGATCATGGACTCTCTGAGGACGAGGGCGCGTGGGCCAAACTTGCAGATGGATGGCCTTCTAAGGTCGCAAAAATGATAGCCAACTTCAACAAAAGCTCTTCTATGATGTCGGCCCTGGAAAAGCGCCAGACTGTTGCTTTGATTCCGCAGCTGAAATTGTTGGACTGGAACGAGGTGGACCGGCAAATATGAGGCGATCTCTCGCTTGATTGAAGTTGCCTCGGACACTGAATCCAAGGAAATCATCGAATACAATCTGAATGATGATGAAGAAGTTCAGATGCTCGAGTTGCATCCGATAGCTTGAGCTCCAGCCTCTTCTCCATGCGAACTTGATGCAATACTTGCCTCTGTACTCAAATATGGTCAATCCTAATCTCCAGTATTTATCTCAAATGAAGAAGAAGAAGAGGAATGGATGGAAGTGGAGAGCAGAGGGGGCGAGTTGAGAGTGGACAAGAGTCGAAGGTCAGTTTCCAGCGTTCAATGTATCGTCTCAAGGTATTCTGAAAAGAAAAAAGGAGTGAAGTCATGCTAAAAATATGAATGAGCAAGGCTATATGCCGCAAATCAGACGAAGAAGGGCAGAGGGAGGGGGTGACGGGGAGGTGAATTCACAACGCCGCTACAGACCATTACAAGGATCTATAAGACGTACTATTGTGTTATTGTTCTGTAATTGGGGCATTCATAGCTTTTCTAAGAAGTTTTAGGATGAATATCGGCGATTCACACGAGAAAAATGAGGAACAGATCCAGAGTCCAAGCCCGACACGCAACGTACCTCTGCCAGGCAATGAGGACTCAATACCGACTTAATCGTATGAAGGAGGCAACTGATGATCTAAGATCTCGTACAGAACAACAATGACAGCAAGATTGACGGACTGGAGACCTCCAAGATAGCACACTAAAAATAGAGAAATGCATTCACTCTTTGTAGCAGAATTCTATTTCCCATTTGGACAGCTGAGCAAGATCTTCGGGGAAAAGGCTCTACTGCACTAGTCCCAACCTCACTCCAATGCTCGTCCAGACCGGCATTGTTCACGGCGTAGCCAAGCGCACTCCTGGATGGACTCTCCACGAGGTATGTCATCTTTTCACTTCAGACATTCCAACCCAAATCGTTCATTGACAGCCCCTAACCGCACTCCTTGCTGATCGGGTCCAAAAAACTTGTGATCGGTATTCAGGGCCATGGACCTCGTTCTTGGTCATATTCGGTCGTGTTTACTGATTCCTTCGCTCAGCCTCCAAAGATATTTCTGGCTATTCGACTGATCGATGCTCTGAATAGGAAGGGGGCGGACTTTAGGTTCGCAGTCGAACCGCGCTTCATTACCGACTCGTCTTTCACTGTCACTGCAAGTACTTGGAACGATTCTCGAGTCTGGTCACTTCAAGTAACATGGATAGCAATCGATACTCGCTTCTCCAATCAATTTGGTTCGTTTCTGTGCCTTCAGAACCCCCATTTCATGTCGCTCCCTGATCCACTTTGCTTACCCTCGTTCGTCCTTCTTTTTGCCTCTTTCACTCTCTTTTCAGGCTCCATGATACAAGTAGGCTTTGAGAAATTCCACAACACAGATCACGGGTTCACGTTGAACATTGGTAGTGGCGAGAGGTCGATTTCGCGTCGTTTGGCGTTCGAGAGCAAGTTTGGCGGTTCTCCTCAGGTGTTTACCGGCTTTTCCATGATAGACGCGATGAATGGCGAGGGGTATGATTTGCGCATCGAATCCCTCTCAAATGATGTCGATGAGTATGGTTTTGACGTCGGTGCGAAGACATGCGCGAATGGAAAACTTTGGAGCGTGCAAGTCTCTTGGATTGCGATCGATCCGCGTCTTCTTCGTGGCATACCTCAGGAGGAAGTATCTATCTATGGTTCTCGGGTCAAGACTGGTGTGCACATACAGGGTTACTCGCTACATCGAGGCGATGGCGCGAGACACATCGATCGCCACATCCCCTTCGAGCCTCCGTTTGCTGCCCCGCCTCAGGTGGCCACCTTTCTCAGCTCTTTCAACATTTTGATGAGCCCAGATAGGAATGAAGATGACGATGAGGACGACGAGGAGGAGAGCGACGAAGAAGTCGCCGCACCGAAGCCTGCAGGTGGTCAATACAAGGGCGTGGACGCACGAATTGTGGCAAGCGATGAGCACAGGTCGCAGTATGGATTCGACTTGAGATTAGGAACGTGGAACGACTCCAGAGTGTGGGACGCCTCGGCAGCTTGGATCGCCATCGGTACTCAGAGACAAGCTAGAATCGAAGAGGAAGAGGAAGATGAAGAGGAGATAGGATTCTTTGATGACGAAGATGATGAGGAGGAAGAGGAGCAAGAGGAGGAGGAAGAAGAAGAGGACTTCCTCCCGCCAAGAGCCAATCCTGTTCCAAAGAGGCAAATTTCAATCCCAATCATCATTCCAGATGGAGAAGGTGACGATGAAGCAGAACGAAGGAAGGCGGCTCCACCGGCAACGAAGAAGGCGAAGCTCGAGGAGGAGAAGGAAGAGGCGAAGATTTCGAGCGTTCCACCACCAACAGTGCCATCTGCTGCCGCTCCTACTGCTCCTGCTGCTCCCATTGCACCCGCCACCAAGAAACAACCATCAACTATCGACCAAGACAAGGAGTGTAAGGTGTGCATGGATGCAGTCATCAACACCGTTCTCATCCCCTGCGGACACGTTGCCCTCTGTTTCGACTGCGCTACTACTATTCGTGCTAAGGGTCATAAGGAGTGTCCCATTTGCAGGAAGAATGTCGAGTCCATCGTCAAAACATACAGGGGTTGAGGCGTTGGAGGCCACGTCTCCGAATCGCAAACTCCATCTCTCTTTGTGAACATAGTGAACATGTACAGTGCGAAATAGCTTGATTATGACAATTCATCAATCTTTATGCAATGCGAAGGCATCAAACGACGAATCGAGAGTGAGCAGAGCGCGTTCGATCGGGCCGGCGTCGCGAACTTTCCACACCATGCAGAGAGTCTCAGCGAGTGATTTGGGTTGAAACATCTGAATAGAAATGATTGGAAGCTCAACAAACAGGCAAAAGAGAACATGATGCCAACCGAGTCTCTCTCATCATAGGGGTGTAAACTCAGGGATTCTGTTGGACGAATCCCCTCTTTGCTGCTGAAGTCAATCGCCGCCCTTTGCGGCTCGTTCACTCCAGCTGGTCCACTCCGCTGGGACCGCTCTCTTCTTACTCTACTCTCGTCTTCTATTCTCTCTGCACTTGGTATCTATTGCATAGCCGAGGCAAATTTCCACGACACAAGGCTTAAACGCACGCTACGAAATTCGTGAATGAGTCGACGATGCCTTTCCGCTGCTCAATGATGTCCGTCTTGATACTGGCCCTACTTGCAACATGTACGCCTCGTCTTTACATTCAATCGATCCCACTTCCATGGCATCTGTGCTGATTGAATGATGGAAACTGACCTTTTTCTCCTCCGCAGGCTCGCTCGCCAGTTCTGCGCATGGTGCGAGTTCTGTCGACCGCTACCAGTCATTGGAGCAAGGTAGATCTTTCATTGTTCGTATGGTCATGCTACCGTCCACACAATCGCAGTTTGTGACGAGTTGCGCGGAGTCTTTCGCTCGCCAAGATCCCGCTGCCCCCTCGCCGATAAATAGCGCTTCCAACGTTCCCAACGCTACAGATGTCGCGACTGTATTCGTGATCTCTCAAAATCAACTAAAACTGGCGGTGAACACGACGGATCAAGTGCAAAAGGAGATGATCTTGAGCGACGGTTCGCATCTCATTTCAATGTTGACGAATGGTACCCAAATCTGCGAGAACCCGTTGCTTTTGAGTCTTATCAATGGAAACGCGGCGAATGATCTCTCAATTTGGTGGACGATCACGGAAACAGTGGCGGTCGACTTTTACAACCGCGTGCCCATCTTCTTGCCACCTGGTCGCACTCATTCCATCATTATCAACACTACTCGATTCCCTCTATCGAATATGCTCATAACGGAGACTACAATCAACAACCGACATGGCGCAGCAGACATCGCTCAAATCTTCGTCAACAAGAACCGATTGGCGACGCCTTACGCCCATTTGCACGAATGCCCAACTGCCAATACCACTCTCCTTAGGCGAGGCGAACCAGTTACTCAATACGTCGTGGTTATCCCCCCGGACATTTACGCCTCCAACCCGCCTTCGTTTGACGATCAACCTCCCTCCTCTCCCATCTCATTCGATAGTCACTTCAATTTGAAACCGACTTCTTTGGGTGAATTGGAACAGTACGCGATGCAATCATGGCAGAGCGATTTTGGCGATTCCGTTGCTTCCCCCGATTCTTCGTTACAACCCCTCTACGCGTCCCCCGAGACCCCATTTCACGTTGGAAGGCCATTCTTCTTCATTTGGATTGAGAATACGAGCAACTTTACGCTCAACTACACGATCAGGGTGACGCAATCGATTCAGGATCATTTGGACCTCACTTCTGGCCCCATTTCCTACACTTCCCCTTATCTCTTCACTGCTTTCTTCAATTTCTCAAAGGAGGATGTCTTATCTGCCATGGATCAGGTGCAGACCCCCGACGATAGCAGAGGCATGGTGGAGATGATTTTCGACTTGACGACGTTCCAGGAGACGTTTGTTTCTCGCCGTCCGGTTACTTACTTGGGAATTGGATACTATCCGACTAGTCTACATTACAATGCGAAGGAGCAGGCAATCACGACTGATGATCCGAACAAACCGCTCCTGGAAATTTTCATGCGGTTCCATCATCGCCTCAACATCACACTCATCCCAGATGGCACCATATTCTACTTGCGACTCGATGGAGTATCCTATTCTCAAAAGGGATACATCTTTCAGCCAATGATGATTCGACCTAAATCGGTCCATCCCTCGAGTCTCCCCTTCCGCGCCAACTTCACCGGTCTCTCTCAAGAATGGATCGTCTTCAACTTTGAGCCTTCTTCTTCTTCTTCTTTATCAACATCAACAACATCATCATCTTCGTCATCTCTTGACGTCCTCGGCTCCCTTCTTCCGCCTCAACTTTCCTCTCGCTTCCTCCGTGCCTTCTTCTCCGTCGATTCTGGTATGAACCCCAAAATACAGGCCTTTGAGTCTTCAGGATACTTCCCAACCGAGCTGAAGCATGACAGGAAGTTCAAAAGGGAGAATGAGAACTGGTTCGTGCTCTGTTATGAAATGGACCTCACGAAGCACACTTCCGTCTCGCTTTGGAATCCATCTGCTTTTACTTCTCCCATGGACGTATACTTTTCGCTGCGAGAGACTGATGCGTGTATGGTGGAGTTGACGCCGACAATACCGATTCGAAGAGGAACGCTCGTTATCCTCATCACCTTGGGTGCGATCTTAGCTCTGTTGCTCATCTTGTTTGCGTTTTACTTGTGCGCACGACCAAAGAAGACGGAGTTTTTGACAGCAAGCGAAGAGGAGGCGGCCAAGATCAGAGCGATGAGCAGAAGCCACGCGGACGTTCAAAACGCAGAGGCGGCAGACTACGACAAGGTGCCGTTCCTCGTCAGAGATACAACCACCGGATACTACCACGAGGACTACGATGATGATGACGACGGATTGGAGAGCGATCACGATGGACTCATCAGAAGAAGAAGCAGACAACACCAAAAGCAACGAAGCGGATCTTCGTTCGCTGCCGCAGCGTTCGGAGGCAACGAGTACCATTCCATTTCCGACAACGATAGTATTGGATCGGACTCTGAGTACTACTGAGCAAGGAAGGCGAGTGCGAGTGAGATGTTGTTGTGAGAGAGAATGGACGGTGGGATGCTCCAACTCGGTGAGAGCTCTTCAATACCGCCTATTCACTCTGCAGATGCGATTCTGTCCCATGTATGTGGAATAAAGAAGAACAGGTGACCAACACTGAAGCTGATTCATGTTTCCTCATCAGGCTCGTTGAATTGAATCCCAAATTCTCACCCATAGAAGCGAATAGACATGAAATTGAAATGGAAAAGGTTGGCAGATAGGATATGGGTTTCATTGAGGAGGAGACACGAGGACACAAAACGGAGCTAGAACGAGGGATGCTCTGGCGGAGTGTTCTGGTTCTCGGTTCGCATGTTGTTGAGTGCAAAGTATGAAGTGTTTGGTTTGGATGTGCGTTTGAATGCTTGTTTAAGAAGAGGAAGATGAGCGCTTGGCCTTGATGAGGTGTTTGAATGTGTCGACGAGCTCCTCGAGATCTTGGTCCACTTCAAAGACTTCGAGCGCGCCAAATATCGCCTCGTTGCGGTCAATGATGAGGTCCTTGAGAGTGGACTTCTCATCGGAGGTGATGGATCCCTGTTTGTAGCAGAGGGAGACGAGGAGGAGAAGTTTGGTGGTGGGCGGTGCCTCCTCCTGTCCGGTCGGGTGTTGCAGTGTCGATTGATTCTTGAGTGCCGATTGAATGAAGACCTTCAATCCAGCAATCTCTCTCACGAGTGCATCCATAGACGAAGGGTGTAGGGCCATGGGGACAGCGGAAGGAGCGAATGTCGTCGCATTGGAAGGGGAGGGTCCAGGGCGAGCACCCATGCCAAACGCAGAAGGAGCAGCAGAGGAGGATGCTGGAGACTCCTCGGACTTCTCTCTCTTGCCCTTCTTTGCAGCCACAGTGAACTTTTGAGGTACAAAGAATCCTCCTGCAGCAGAAGCAGATGTTGATGATGATAAAGTGGAATCGCCAAAGGACGTATCAGGCTGCTGAGAAGGTCCGCCGAAAGCGCTCAAATCGAAGTGTCCTCCAGCGGTCGAGGTGGCAAATATTCCGCCTCCCGTGGATGCGACGCCCGTATCGGTCATGAAACCACCAGTGGTTGGCTTACCAAAGGAGGATGATGGGGAAGATGGCTTCTTCGGCGACTTGATCTTTGATGGACTTGAAGAAGATGAGTCCACGAATTTCGATGCAACTTGACTCGGTTGCGCGGACCACTCTCCAGGTACGTATCCCTGGTCCTCAGACATGCCTCTCACGTTGGTTTGGTTGGTGGAGTAGGAGTTGAGATCCCAGACGGCCTGTACGGGCGGTGGCAGTTGGAAGGAGCCAGTCATGAGCGGTCTCGCAAATCCTCCGTCCAAGTCCTGGTACGCCGGGTTGTTTCGGATCCACTCGATCTTTGGTTGTTTGCTTCCATCTGAGCCGGTGATGTCGAAGAAGATGGTTTCGAACAAGTGCTCCGCCTTTTTCGTGGGTTGTTGCTGAAGAACGCCCTTCCTCTGCTCCTGTTTCATCTTCTGAATCTGTCCAAAGAACTGACGCTTGTCCTTGATCCTCAGGATGTGCATGATCGACTTCGAAGTGAAATTCGGACCCCAGGGGATCTCCAACTCGCCATTGTAATCGGAACTCTCCTGAGACTGGATTCTGAAGTCTGTGTTCTTGCCACCACCGTTGCCTGCGGAACGAGAACGATTCAACTGAAGTTGGCTCAAATGATCGTAGAGCAGAAGCTTGCTGAGACCATACAACTCCTTAATGCGCTTCGTAAAGATTTCCGGATTCACGCGCGACTTGTCAAGATTCGGCACCGCCACAGCAAAGCCACGTCTACTATACTTGTAAAGACGCTGCTCATACGTCAAAGAACGACGAGAGATGTTCACCAAGTTGTAACCCTTAGTGAGAGCGCGCTTGAAACGCTCCATGCAGTAAATGTTCTTACCATCGAAGCCAACAGTGCAAGAATCGATATCGAATCCAAGTAAAACCTCAGCAGGAGACTTATATGCACGAAGGACCACTTGGACGTGACGATAGGGATGAGTATTCAAAATGGTCACCGCACGCGCAGTACGAATCACATCACCCTGGCAACCAGTATTTCGAACAATCATCGCATGAATCTCACGAAGCTTGGCGTTCGCCGTCTCATCGGTATCCAGACCATACAGGAAGAGATCAATGTCCGAAGTCGTGTATCCAGCATTGTCGGCCACCAAATTACCCAAAATAGCGCCTCCAGCACAGAAGACATTCGTCCAATCCAAACCATTCAAGATTCCATTCGTAAATGTGGTCCAGCGAGTGATGAACTCGTTCTGAGAGACGATCGCCTTTCCGGTCAACCCAAGCTTCCTGCACTGCGTCAAAACCTTCGGCACCTTCTTCTGCAACATCACAACACACAGAAAGGAACACTTTTCGTCAATAACATCCTTCTCACAAGAGCTCATAGAAGGCCAAAACCTGAGTCATTCTCAAGTCCTTCCCGAGACAAGCATTCAAACGCACCTCTTCTTCATCCTCAGGTTGGAAAACATATTCATTCTCATGTTCGAACACATTCTCCAGCAAAAGATGAGCATCGCGCAGTTCAGTGTTGCTGGAATCCTCGGCGAAGAGGTAGCGGAAATGATTCTCCTTCTCTATCAGCGCTTTTTGAGCAGCTCTACAGATAGACGGCAAGATAGGGTGTAAGAAGGACTGAGGCACAAAAGGAGACAGAGAAGAGAGCAGCAGAGCAAGAGGAGGGAGAAAGGATGGCAAAGGAGCCCAAAGACCTGAAGAGTGGCGAGCTGACCTCGCCCAGAGGAAAAAGTTGGAGAAGAGGGGCCGTTCGCGAACCGAACAAAGAACGCCTCCCACTACCTTTGCAACACCAATAAATGGAGCGTACGTCATAGTAGCGGGGCTCTCGTAAGTCGGAGCACCAGAAGACATGGCTTGCAGCGAGTGGAGCCTACTACAGGCAAAAGCAGACTGATCTTGGCGAAGAGGGCCCTGCTGCCGCGGTCCGCTCTTCACTTGAAGCTGACACGTTTCTCTCTTCTCTCCAACTTCCCGGAAAATGCGAGCTACGCATCTCCCCACATCAGAGGTCTCCTACTGAGCTTAGGACCTCCATTGCACTCCAAAATGTAAATTAATACCAGCACTCTTCTCAAACAGGAGGGATTAGAGTCGATGGAAGGGAGATTGGGAAGGAAGAGTTAAGGCAGCGCCGATGACCGTTTCCAGGCTCTCTCCACCCCTGAGGTTCCCTGATCCAGAGTGGGATCGACTTTAAAGGGTCCTGTTGTTGCGCTGCGAGAGAATTGCCCGAACTGGCCGCAACAGAGGACGTCCAAGTGCTCCGCCTTTTCGCGGAATCGCACCCAGGCTCTCTCTCTCTCTCTCGTTCTCTCCACAGACGGTGGTGGGTCGAATCCGTCACTCTCTATTGCGGCCTTGCCCTCGTCCTTTTGGTTCTTCTTCACTCTGTTCCGCCCCTCTTGAGGTGCTTGTTCGTTGTTTGGTGCCTCCTCCATCATGGATCACGTGCGTTCAGCCTGGGTTGGCACTGAAGAGTTCCCCTTCCAACTCTGGCGTCCTGGTATGCGTTTGCAGTGTCCTCCCAAGTCCAATTTCCCTCAGGATCTTCCCACCATCCTTGGTTTCCGATTGTATACGAAGTGCACTGAAGGTTCTATGATGATTGGTCAGCTAGAAGGTCGCGCCGAGACTCTGCAACTTGATGAGGAGGAAGAGGCCGAACTCGCACGCCAAGAGTACTTCTACTCGCAAAAGCAACTTGATGCAGAGGTGGACAATCTCATCTTCGCCGTCGCATCTTCAGGTACGCCCCCTTGTGCTGTCCTTTCCTCAAGCGATCTCAAGTCTTTCCCCTAACTCACTCTGTCCCTTCAATAGGCGAGAAACACGTGGTCATCAGAATGGAAGACGTTGGAAACTTCGTATTGGCTCACGAGGATTGTATTTTTGTCTGTTTGAACGCTGCTGTGGACTTCATTCTGCTCAAGACTTTTCTCAGTCGCTCTCCTTCTCCGGCCTCCAAGAGTGGCCAACTTTCCGAAATTTCGCCAACTTCGGCCAACTTGGGTAAGCCAGAGGACAACCTTGCGCTCGACGCTTGGCATCTGGTAGCTGATGAATGTCGACTTCGTGACTTGTATATCTTAGATGGATTAGTGAGGCTTGGTTTGGAAGATGGAAGAACATTAGCGAGACCTATCGAAGCGATAGCGAAGGAGTTTTCTGGTTTCCAAGCGCTTCCCGTGGCTCTCTGCTCTCGCCGTCTCTCTCCCTCCGTGAGTGCCCTCTACTCTCATGTTACGATCGCGCCCTACGAAGATACGATTGTTGGCGGAGCGATAGCCGATGTGGTGATCTTACAAGCGAGTTACAGCACAATGCTGTTGGTTGCTTTGCGTCTCTGTTTTGAGCATCATCGCGATATGTTTTCCGTGGCGCCTGTGCAATATGGTCCTCTTAGTGAAGGCATTCAAGTGAAAGGTTCAATTGTCCTGTACGACATCACGAAGAACGGTATAGCGATCGACAAATCATTGGCCCACAAAGTGCAGTCTAAGTTGGAGTGTCGCTTGTCTAATGCTGTGGAAGTGTTGATGAGTGACGATAGAACACGTGGTATCTTCCAACTGTCTGTCTCAGGCGATGGTTCCTTGTATGCGGTTCGAGATGGCGCGAAGCCTAAGATCGATGTTTCTCGCTTGGAAGAGCTTCTTTCTGAGACTGCTGCTGAGATTACGTCTAAGTATCAGGTCGATATGGTTATTCCTCGAATTGCCGGCGGTGGCTTGTCTAGAGCGCCTAGAACATGGAGTGAATTTTCGCATCTGTCTGACTTCCTTAAAACTTGGATTGACATGGAACAAGCGGCACATTTCAATGCGTTTCTATCTCATTTGAAGGAGGAGAGAGCGCACCCGCAATACACGATCATGGTGAGGAATGGCAGGACTTCGGCTCAAAATCCTCCGATCCAACAGACGCCTCGCAAGGGTGGCTATCGCGAAATGTTCCGCGCAAAACCTGGACACGTTCTGGTGGCTATCGATTACGAGTTCATAGAGCTCTGCACGCTCGCTGCGGTGTGTTTGGCAAGGTATGGCAATTCAGTGCTCGCTCAAGTCATCTGTCAGGGCGTAGATCCCCACGCATTCACAGCTTCGATGATAGAGGGCGTGTCTCTTCACGAATTCATGGCTTGGAAGACTAATGCGGACCCGATACTCAAGGCAAAGTTCGCTTCCCTCAGGCAAAGAGCGAAGGCCGTCAACTTCGGCATCCCAAGTGGACTCACAGCTGCTGGTCTTTCTTTATATGCAAAAGGAGCATATGGAGTGGAATTATCGCAAGAGGACGCAGAGAAGTTCAGAACAACACTGATAAAGGACATTTACCCCGAACTCTCGAAGTACTTGGAAGAGGGCGACATTCAACGCCTATCAGCCAATTTGGGCGTTCCCGTGAGGACGATTGTCAACACCTTCACATTCAAGAAGAAGGGTCCGCTTGGAAGAGGAGGAGGAGGACCAAATCCCGCAGAGAAGATGGACGCCATCGAGGGCGGTATGAGGAACATCGTCCGAGGCAATCGCTTTAGAAAGAGAGACGGAAAGGAGTACAATGCGTTTTTCGTGAAGAAGGTGTGGAGTGGACTCAAGAAACTGGCGAGAGACCCGAAACTCTTTGGCATGATTCACGAGGCTCAGAAGGCGAATCAAGGTAGCGAAGAATTGTACAAGGAACTGTTTGGAAGACCCGTCACCACACTCACTGGAAGAGTACGAGGCAAAGTGGGTTTCACACAGGCGTGCAACACGCCCTTCTCTGGACTCGCTGCAGATGGCGCAAAGCTCGCCATGTGGAACCTCTACCTACTTGGATACACCATCGTTGGGTTCATCCACGACGAAATACTACTAGAGATACCGGAAACGCAGGATGGAACGTACGACGCGCAAGCAGAGGTCATCAAGAACGTCATGATTCAATCCATGAGAGAACTCACAGGACCCATTCCAGTGGGAGTACAACTATCGGTGAGCTACGTGTGGTCAAAGGAAGCGTACGCTGTCCACAACGACAAGGGACAACTGGTGCCGTGGGTATCGATGAAGGATCCGACCGATTCTGCTTGAGCTTCTCCTCCTCCCAACTCTCTCCTTCTCTCTTCTACTTGTACATTAACCTCTAATGTGTCCAATCTCACTGTAACTAAACCTCAATCTTGAACTGCAAGCAATGCCCAGTCCGAACGACCTTGTCAAAGTGGCCATTGTTCTCCAGGCCATTGTATCTTGTGCAATGGGCTCTCCTTAACTTGATAGAATAAGTATGTGTATTTACA
>Ga0307375_10004650_pt1 | contig 13045 bp, 11 predicted proteins | sample TR1MG_FD_202531 | JGI IMG/M metagenome (GOLD analysis project Ga0307375, IMG submission 202531) | Soil microbial communities from Risofladan, Vaasa, Finland - TR-1 | ecosystem: Environmental > Terrestrial > Soil > Coastal area > Acid sulfate soil | place: Finland: Risofladan, Vaasa | collected... | reverse complement strand
GGTACGGTACACGACGTTCTTAAGGAACATCTCGTGATCGATGAATTTTTTGTATATCGTCTTCAATGCCGCCTTCTGATCATCGGTCCCGACATCGGTTGTGTGTGACATGATTTGAGGGGGGGCAACCACGCTTTTGAAGATTTCTATAACCTGAGAATCAAAATTCTGGACGTTGCCGCCGGCAACATCAGTCGCCTGGGGCGGCTCGGTAGCCCTGGCCAAGCCTGTTGCAAATATTACGAGAATGACCGTTAAAATTTTAATCGCATTCATTTGATAGGTGAGTAAAGCAGGTCGAACTACTATGTTCGAATCACATGCCAGAGCGCTCATTACTGTTTCCCCTTTGATCTAACCAATCGTAATTTTTAGGTTCGCCATGTGGGCGTCATGTAGGCAATACTAAAACCGCGCCCTGCCCCAAGCAATGTATGAAATTGCTGTCGTGTCGACAGCGGATGTTTCAACTTCGATATCGTTTACCTGCTCATCGTGCTGCGCGCGTTTGCGCGCCTATCGAAGTCTTATTGATGCTAATCTAATCGGGTTACATGTCATATCCAACCGTACCCGATGAAAGGCAATATGCAGCGGACGAACGGAAGTTTTCAAATGCATGGTCTTTCCCAAATGCATTTCCCTAATGCAGAAACAACGTGAACCGGATCTGGGCCTTCAATACCGGGTCGCTGATCTTGTCGCGCTGGAAGTCGATCTGATCCAGCGCAATGGCCGGATGATCGGCCAGAACGCGGGCCACGAAGTAACGTATCTGCGAGTACTCTCCCTGCACCGGATAATCCATCCCATACTCTGTCCACAACTTATTATGCATATCCGGATGGTACTCGGCCTGCTTGAGGCTCACTCCGCTGGCTTCAGCAATAGCATAGATCGATGCAAGTGTGTCCGTCACATCCTGCCCGATCGGCAATGAATCGAAAAATGAGCCCAACTCATTCTGCCGACCACCCAGACTCATGGTTCTGCCCTGCATGGCTGTTTTCGCGCGAGCCGCGTCCAGATGGCTGTGCATGAACGACACTTCCTGCTGCAAAGGCTGCAATACCAGCATCTGAAAAATCCCCGCCAAGGATAGCAATACAATACCGGCCTTTCCCTGCCAGCCCAGCTGTTCCCTGAATTGATTTAATTGTTGCTTCATGATGCTTTCATCCAGCGCATCGACATCGTAAATCCGACCGGATGCTGCGGGTCGTCGCGTTTTATTTCGTGGTGCAATAAAAACACTTCAGAAAACGGTTTTGTTGTCCGTAACCGGGCCACCAGTGTCAGGACTGCCGCGTAGTCCTTGGCCTCACCCTGGATCGTCAACAGTCCGGTTTGCACATCCGGTTCGAAGGACAGGATCGCCACATTCTGTCTGGTGACCGATTCGATCCCTGCAAAGAAGGTATCCCAAGGAATGGAGAGTCGATTGATGATCTGGCGTGCATGCGCAAAATCCTTATCGGTGAACATATTTTCGGTGGGCTTGTAACTGGACACATCCATGCGTATCCCGGAAATCCGCATCTCGCGGTTCATCGCATCCCGTTCGCTTTGTAGCTTGTCGTACGACACCCCCATTTCGACCAGCATCGCTACTCCAATCAACAGCAATACCCACGCTGCCGTTTTGCGCGGTGGATTGGCCGGTTTCTGATAATCCAGTTCGAGCCGCCGCATCACAGGACACCGCTCATCGCCATCGCGTACAACCCCTCATCTGCTGACGGAAAGCCATCTGGCATAGCCATATCGAGTGTGCTGAATTCATATCCCAGCGCAGGCAGGGCCGATAGCTTTTCACCTGAGGAGGTATGCACATAAACCGTTTTGCAAGGCTCGGGGAGCGATCCTGCGAGATTTTCGCGATCAAGCAATATGGGCAGTTCGTTGATGCTGTCGTGACACACGCCGTTGATTGTGACGAACTCTCCGCCGCTTATCAGTGCCAGCAGCGAATAGCCTGGTTCGCTGATGACCAGCCAGGCCGGATCGCTTTTAATCGACTTATTACAGGAATTGAATACCTGCATCAGATAGGGTGAGATCGAGCGCAGTTTAAGTTTGTGCGTGGTACACGTTTGCCGCAATCCCTCCAGCAGTGCGCGATCGACCGCGCTGACCAGGCTGGGCATACTGGACTTGCCCTGATGAATGCGCAAATCCCAGAGATTGGCCGCCGTTCCATAAATTTGTATCAATGAGTGCCGGGCAAACGCTTCCTGCGCTGTATAGCTTTTTAGCTGAGCATTAAACGAAATGGTTGCAAACCGGGCCAGTCGATTCGACAGCACGATATGCACCTCGGCATTCTGCCATTCCGGTAGATCAAGCAGTTGTGTGAGTCTATCCAACGCGGCTTGCCAAGACGGCTGTTTGCCGTTAGCTATAATCGCCTCGTCGTGTTTGGACAGCAATTGGGGCTTCAGCCCGCGCCCCAGCTTCAGCAAGCTGATGCGCGCCGGGCTGATGGCAATGCAGAGACGGTTACGCCACGAAGGTGACACGATTGATCTCCTCCAGTGTGGTGACGCCCTGCTCCACCATATCCAGGGCTGCCTCGCGCAGCATCCGGGTACCGTTTCTTCTGGCCACTTCCTTGATCTGTTCTATAGGTGCACGATTGCTTATCAGCCCGCGCAGTTCATCATTGAGCAACAGGATTTCTGCAATCGCCTTGCGTCCTGCAAAACCCGTTCCCCTGCATTGCCCGCATCCCTTACCGCGTACGAACTGATAATGTCCCACGGATGCCATGCTTAATCCCGAATCACTCAGTTCCTCATCGGTTGGCACATAAGATTCGGCGCAGTTCCGGCAATTGATCCGCACCAGCCGTTGCGCCAACACGCCATTCAGGGCTGCGACAAAACTGTAGGGATCGACCTCCATATGAATGAAGCGGCTCATCACGTCGAACACGTTATTGGCATGCACCGAGGTAAATACCAGGTGGCCGGTCAGAGCAGACTGTATGGCGATTTGCGCGGTTTCAGCATCGCGTATTTCCCCGACCATGATCTTGTCCGGATCGTGGCGCAGGATGGAGCGCAATCCCCGCGCAAAGGTCAGGCCTTTTTTCTCGTTCACCGGAATCTGCAGGATGCCCGGCAACTGGTATTCGATCGGATCCTCGATGGTGACGATTTTGTCCCGCCCCTTGTTGATCTCAGTCAGGATCGCATACAGGGTGGTGGTCTTGCCACTCCCCGTGGGGCCGGTCATCAGCAACATGCCATAGGGCTCGTTGGCGAGACGGCGGATTTCCTTCTTTACCTTTGCCTCGAACCCCAGGCTATCCAGACTGAACCCCTTTAACTCGTCGGACAGCGCTTTTTTGTCCAGTATACGCAACACCGCATCTTCACCGAAGTTGCTGGGCATGATGGATACGCGGAAATCCACTTCCCTGCCATCCAGCATTGCCTTGAATCGCCCATCCTGCGGAGTACGGTGCTCGGCGATATCCAGTTCAGCCATCACCTTGATACGCGAGATGGCCTGCTCGGCAGTCTCCAGACCTCGGACTTCGCCAATCCGGTCCAATACCCCGTCGATGCGGTTCTTGATAACCAGACCATTGGGCGTACATTCCAGATGAATGTCGCTGGCACCGGCCTTCAACGCATCATACAAAGCAGAGTTCACCAGCCTCACCACCGGGCTGCTATCCTCACTGATGGAACGCAGGGAAATATCCTGCTGTTCTACGTTTCCACTGTCCGTATCGGAACCGAGCAAAGCATCGTCCACCGCCCGAATGAGATGTTCCTGCTGGGAAAGGTACGCCTGCAAATCGGCATGATGCACCAGCCGCCATGATTCCGGGTTGGTTACCATACCCTGTGCCCAGGCTCGCAAGCCCTGATCGAACGGGTCGGAGAACAAAAACAGTGTGGCACCCGACTCGTCCTGTACGATTACGCATCCGCGCCTGACCGCTTCCGGATAACCGACCACGTCGAATTCGGGTTTCAAGGAATGCAATTGCCCCATCACCAGCGACGAAAAATGAAACTGGCTCGCCAATTGCGCGACGAATTCCGCATCCGCCAGACCGCTCAACTGTTGCAGCACTTCGATCAGGCGCGTGCCCTCCTGACCGGATTGGGCGCGCGCTTCGCTGATCAGTTGATGGGAGATATCGGGCATAGTTATTGGATACTGCTCGCCAACTCGAATATCGGCATATACATCAGCACCACGATCAGGCCGATCACGATGCCGATGAATGCCATTAACAGTGGCTCGAATAGCTTGGTGAACCAGTCTATCCAGACGGCCAATTCCTCGTCCATGAACTCGGCGGTGCGTTCCATCATCTCGCCCATTTGACCGCTGCGTTCACCCACGCGCAGCATGCGCGATGAAACCGTCGTACTCAGCTGATGCTTGTCCATTGCCTGGGAGGTGGTAATACCCTCTGCAATATCTCGCCCCGCGCTGGACAGCCTGTGCTGCAGCTCGGTCGCCAATAATCCCTTCGCCATGTTGATCGCCGTCACCACCGGTATGCCGCCGCGCAACAGCATCCCCAGTGTCCGGTATAGCCGTGACAACTGGTAGAGCCGCACGCGCTCGCCGATGGTCGGAATACGCTGGATGGTTTGCATCAGCCAGATGCGCGAAGCCGGCTGGCTTAGGCTATAGGCAGCAAGCCCGATGAATCCCACGATCCCGCCGATTAATATGGTTGCATGCGCTGTTGCGAACTGCCCCCATTCCAGCAACAGTTTTGAGAAGTACGGCAAGTCGCCGGGAATATCCTCATACACACGGCTGAAGCGCGGCACCACATAGAACATCAGGAAGAAACTCACCAGTCCCCCCACCGAGAGCAACAGGGCAGGATACACCGAGGCGCTGACGACGCGTTTTTTAATGATGTCGGCCTGCTCCTGGAAGCGCACATACCGATCCAGCGCCTCGGTCAGAGTGCCGGTGCGCTCGCTGGCACTGATCGTCGCCACATAGAATTCGGAGAAAATGTCCGGAAATGCCTGCAGGGCATGGGACAGGGACTTGCCCTGATAGAGGGAGGTGCGCAACGAGTCGAGCTGTTTGCGGATTCCGGCGTTCTGTTCCTTCGCAACCAGCAGGTCGATGACCTCGGTCAGCGACAGTCCCGCCTTCAGCAAAGTCAGCAGTTCGCGGCTGAACTGCAACACCGAAAATTTATTTACCTGTTTGAGGCGGGGTAATCCGAACTGCAGTGGCTTGATTTCCAGTATCGTGCAGCCGCGCAGATCGGCATGTACGCCGATGCCGGCCTCATCGGGAGCTTCAACTTCCAGGGTCAATATATCATTGACACCTTTAGCGGCCGTGACGAGATATCGCATGCCATTTACCAGTTGGTGATATCCGCATTTTCGCCCGTACCGCCCAACTGACCGTCCTTGCCGAAAGAATACAGATCCATATCCCCATGATCTCCCGGCGATTTGTACTGGTAGGGGTTCTCCCAAGGGTCGGGCGGCAACGCCTTCCTGAGATAGGGACCATCCCATTTTGGTTCGTTGGCGGGTTTGCTCATCAATGCGCTCAACCCCTGCTCGGTGCTGGGATAGTGACCGGTATCGAGGCGGTACTGGTCAAGTGCTTTTCCCAGCGCATCGATCTGGGAGCGTGCCACCTTGACCTCGGACTTGCCGATCTGACTAAAATATTTCGGTCCGACATAACTGGCGAGCAGCCCGATGATGACCATCACCACCAGCAATTCGAGAAGGGTAAAACCCTTTGCATGGCGCAAACCGTTTGCTTTGATCTTAATGGAGTCACTCATTCGCGGGTTCACGCCTAACTAAAAATCCGATAGGTAGTAAGTGTACCAGCAACTCGACCGCTTCTCACAATTGAGCAATGTTTTCAGGAGGTCAAACAAGACGTAGACGCAGCGCGTTGGGATGTTGGCGGCACTGAGCAGGCCGATGAGCAGGCTGGCGGTGTCGAAGCTGTTGCCGCGTTTGGTTTGCAGGGTCATGTGCGCCCCCTGGATGGAGCCGTAGGTGGGCAGGTATTCGACGTTGTTTCTGACCCAGTTGTAGATCTGCACCGGGTTGTTGTTGAGGGCTGCCGCCTGTGCCTTGATCGCGGGGGCGAGGACAATGTCTTCGGTGGTATTGTCGTAGCTGAACTCTGGGTGTCTGATTGTGCCAGTGCTTTGGCTGCAACGGTTGAGTGGTAGAGGGGCGCACATTAAAAATAGTTTTAGAGGGCAGAGTCAGATAACACTAATAGAGAAAGGCTTTCCTTGTTTTTCCACATATTGAGTAATTTTAGTTTTTACATCCTTCGCCTCTTCATCCGAAAAAAGTTTCCCAACTGGCTTATCCCATTTCCACACAACTGGCAATTCGATTTGCAGTTCTCCATTGGATTTATCATATACAACCGGCACTCGAATTCCATGACCAGTCGGCGAAACATAAACGAGCGCCCCGCTTTTCGAAAGGTAATCGATACGTGAACCATCTTCGAAAAATACAGCGGATGGCATACTCCAATGCATCAGCTTTTTAAATATATGCATGGGCAAAGAAGTCAACCATAGTGAAGAAGATAACCGATACATACGCCCATAGTGACGGGATAAATCGTGGAGAAACCGTCTTGCTGGGTTAGCCTCCATATCATCCTACCCTCAACAATAGAAAGCAAATACATTGGCAGCATAACCAGAATGAGTTGGATTGGCACCATGTCAATAAAACCTGACTTCAGCTTCACCCAGGCGGAAAATTGCTCAGTAGCAAAAAAAGTACCAATCGTCGACACACAAAAAACCACAACATAAATAATCTTTACTAAGAATGTTTCTCGCTGTTCAGGTTGCATAAGTCATCCTGCAAAAAAAACATCAAAGTAATACTGAACACCACTTGTTTGTTAGGTAAAAATTTGCCGGTAAATTATAACTGCCATGATTCCATTAAAATATAAATCAAGCGGTAGCATGTCTACCCTAGACTGAGGTGGAAACGTGAGGAATAACTTCCCTTTCTCCAATTCAGAAACACCAGGATACCAATAGCGTACCACTCTCTTGATAATTCCCATCCAGTCACCCAAAAGTATAAAAAGCATTACTACTGATGCAAGCAAGTAGGGCTGATTTTCAATGGAGGAAAATGGTAATTTACACTTAATTAAATAAAGCCATGCAGCAGGAAAAAACAATTTTTCATACAAAAACAATCCAATTCCATTTTTTTTTCTGCTGATTGCTATATCTTCCCAAACAACGATGTAGGTTTTTCCTGCTCCATATAACAAGGCATAAATTAAAAACAAAATCCAATCAGCCCTATGAATATAACTTCCAATATATACAGCATTCGCTTGTAACAACATTGAATTAGTTATCAATGCCAAAAAAAATGTCCCAAGTACATATATCACTGCAATCATTGCGTCTCCTTTACAGCCCGGCTTTGAATATCGTGAATAATATTAAAAAAGCATATTGCAAAGACGCAGCAATAACCCCGTACACGGTACTAATGGATGCACCCCATGCGTATGCAGGAAAAAGTCCCACAATTTGAGTTATGACAGTCGATGCGGCCAACTGATTTAACTGATTTGGAGTTTGTACATTTTCTAAGCCGGCGACAAATGCATAGGCTGCATACAATTCAATCGCGAGCAAAGGTATGCCAATAAGTATTGAACCACTCGCGATAAGTCCCCCAGCTTCTACAATCAAGAAAGCGGCCATAACAATTATGGCGCACACCTCTGCTAGACCAACTAACCACCCCCCATTTGCACCCCCTACGATCTTATATGCCCCTGCCCCCGTTCCCGGATCGGTGATGATGTAGCCACTGCCCGTCCAACCGCTCTGCGTGATGGGGGCTTGATGCACGGTCACTTCCTTACCCGCCGCCAGGGCGTTCTGAATTTCAGTCATGGCTTGCGGGTCGATGGTGATCTGCGCCAGCAACGTTTGGTGCTGTGCCTGGTTTGCTTGATTCAATGTAAATATCTTCTGCCCTTGGCTGGCTGCGAGTGCCAATACCTTTACTGCCGAAAAACCTTGCGGTTGCGTAGGATCATTTAGGGGTTTTGTTGGGTCCGCGAACATCCTTTCTGGAATTAAATGCTCAAATGCAGAAAGCCGCATACCGCTTTGACGGTTGTAAGTAATAGCAGTCGCAGGGTCGTTATCCTTTGCAACATTCATCGAAGCGTATCGATTGATGTCCATGACTAACCCAGGGAAGCTGACATTCTTCGCAATACCAAACCAGTACAACGTTTTGGCACTCGCCATAAAGTTACCAAAAGAAGGTTTGCGGTATTCGACAACACTTGCAGAACGTTGAGCAATATATGATGCGGCTTGGTTAGCTGCGAAGTAACTCAAAACTGCACTATATAGAAAGTCGCCCGTGAAATTTTCTTTGGCTAATCCTGCCAATTGATTTGCTGCGAGTTTAGCCTGAGTAGCGGCGATTTTATCTTTGAGCGTCCGAAGCTGTGCAGTGCTCACCCCCTGCAAATCCACATGAGTCGCAATGTACTCCCCGGCAATAGGGTTGGTGTCGCCTGCGTAGTCCCAGCCGGTGGCGGGATCGAACAGCCCTTCGCTGGCGACCAGTTCGTCGCCCATGGTGAAGGGACCACCGCTGGCGACGAGCTGTCCGTCCACCCGGAGTTCGGCGGTCAGGTGGATCAGGTAACCCGGCAGCGAGGTGGGCAACTGGCTAGGCAGGATGGGCGTGCCATCGGCGTTGGGCGGCGGCAGGTAGCTGGCGATCAGGTCGGCATCCGCCTGGCTGGCCGGTGCAAACGACAGGGTGATCTTTTTACCCGCCAAGCTGGGCAGGGATTGCTGGTAGCTGAACACGGCTGTGCCCATCGCCCTATCCAGTGCGCTGGCATACAGGTTGTACTGGAACTGGTGGCGCACCTGCAGCGGCAGCGCGCTGAATTCGCCTCCGGTCGCCACGGTGGTATAGGGCAGCGTGCCCAGCAGGATGGGGTCGTTCCGCTGGATGATGGTCTTGCTGCCGATCACGTCGCCGATGGTGGCGTTAGGCTTGGTGGTGTTGATGTAGTTCTGCACCTGGGTCTGGTAGCCGGTCAGCGCGGTCTGGATGGCTGCGCCGTTGAGGTTCTGCACCCAGCCGGAGGGATCGACGGTGGCGCCGGCCTGGGCCTGGGCGATGAGCGATTGGGCATCAATCGGCACGGCAGTCTTGATGTCCATGCCCTGGGTGTATTGGTATTGCTTGAAGCTGGCGTCCATCGGCACCCAGGTGTCGGGGTGTTTGTTGATGGCGCCGCGGCTGGGGGTGTAGTCCACATACGCTTCGACCCAGACGTGTTCGAGTTCGATGAATTTGATCAGGCCGCCGCTGGCGACGCCGATGTTGGGGATGCCGCCCTGCCCCATGAGTTGCTGGGCGGCTTCGGGTTTGGTCACCCCGCCCACCCAGTTCATTGCTTGGTCGGCGGGCACCCGGATGGTGCCGTAGACGTAGCGCGCCGGGATGTTGGCGGCCCTGAGCAGTCCGATGAGCAGGCTGGCGGTGTCGAAGCTGTTGCCACGCTTGGTTTGCAGGGTCATGTCCGCACCCTGGATGGAGCCGTAGGTGGGCAGGTATTCGATGTTGTTCCTGACCCAGTTGTAGATCTGCACCGGGTTGTTGTTGAGGGCTGCCGCTTGCGCCTTGATCGCGGGGGTGAGGACAATGTCTTCGGTGGCAGCGAGGTCGGCTAGGCTGGGTGTAACCGGCAGGGTGGTCACAGGCAGGGTGAAACCGTTCGGGATCGGGCCGGCCAGCATGCTCATGAGGCGGGCGTGCTTGAACAGGGACGTCTTGAAGCCTTTTTCGGTTTCGATCGGCGCGCGCACTTTGCCGGAAGGGACGCTGAACGGCAGTTTGTTGGGGTCGGTCAGGCTGTGGGTTTGGTGGTGCTGGTTGGCCTGCATGAAGTCGGACAGTTCATTGACTTTGCGTTGGCGCAATGCCTGGTCGTGGGCGTCGTCGGCGTCAGCGACAGCCTGGAGCTTGCGGTTGAGTTCACTCTGTTTGGTCTTGAAGTCTTCGACGGCGGCTGCCTGGCGGGCGAGGATTTCCGGGGGAAGATGGGCATCCTTGAGGTGTTGTTCCGTTTCGGCGAAGCCGGCTTCGACTTCGTTTTTCAGCGCGTCGAGTTCGCGTTTCTGGCTGCGCAGCTGGCCGATTTCGTCATCGTCGCGTTCGCCGCGCTTTTGCTTGGCATCGGCGCGTTCGACCACTTCGCGCAGGTTTTCCAGGCCGTGGCCGTAGCGCTCGTCCCGGCTTGGGGCGACGGCACGTTGCGGCGCTGGTGTCTGGGCCTGCTGGCGCCGCTCGGCCATCACGGCCGCCTGCAGGGGTTGCAGGGTCATGCTGCTGAAGGTCAGCAGGACGAGTTGGGAAATGCGTTTGAGAATGAGGGGGGTGAACATGGGTTGTCAGCTGAACCTAAATGCTATTCTCGTAACTTTACGTCATCCACTTGCCGAACACGAACCAGAAAAAACGTAATGGCAAATATGACAAATGACAAGAGACTGAAAAGTACAAGCACGTACTCAACCATTTTGCCGCTGGTTGAAGCAAGCAGAACATATAGCACTACTGCGATCAAATATGCAATAAAGCTTCCACGACTCAATGCTACCCAGTATCGTTCTGCTGCTAATTGTGCCGCACACGCTTCACAGGTAGTGGCCCATGCATAAAAATCTCCGCGACGCCCATAATGCCAAGCCATGCTTGGCATCGCAGACATCGTGGAATGATCTTTATCGTCATTTATGACAGATGACAACTAAAATAGATGAAAAAAATACTTCGCTATCAAAAGCGCGATGACGATAACAGCCTCTAAAATCCAAAAGAAGCCGGTAACTTTCAGGGTTTTCGGATTTACGACTTTACGTTCTCTCATACCATTCTTACCCGATAAATTAGAAGGCTTGGAGCCTCTGCAAATATCGAATATATCTCAACAATCATCAGTCTTAGTATTGTGATCATTAACCACAGAAAGCCGAGCACAAACATTGCCGGCAAAGAAATAATCACATACTCGCCGATGATAATGGCCAAAGCCATGCCTGCAATCGTCCCAATAAATCGCCCGGCACTGAAGTTAAGAAGATCATTGGTATCAAGACTTTGCGAATAGAATACACTAATAAGTAGACCTATCGCCCCGACAAGCCCCGCCACTATTGGGCCTGCTACAATCAGCGTAATTCCCACGACCAGCCCAAGCGCTAAACCGATCAGTGTGAAATATCCCCCATTGGCCCCGCCGCTAATCATATACGCCCCCGCTCCGGTTGCCGGATCGGTAATGATGTAGCCGCTGCCTGTCCAACCGTTCTGCGTGATGGGTGATGCATGAACGGTCACTTCCTTGCCTGCCGCCAAAGCGTTCTGAATCTCAGCCATGGCTTGCGGGTCGATGGTGACTTGTGCCAGCAACGTCTGGTGCTGTGCCTGATTCGCCGCATTGAGTGTAAATATCTTCTGTCCCTGGCTGGCTGCCAGTGCCAGCGCTTTCACCGCAGAGATTCCCCGAGCGCGGTTAGGGTCAGAGGGGCTCGTAAAAAGTTTCTCCGGCATCATGTGCTCGTTTGCAGAGTATATGCTTCCGACTTGCTTGTTATAGTTAACAGCAGTAACCGGATTATTATCCTTGGCAACATTCATGGATACGTAGCGATTAATGTCCATGGTAAGGCCAGGGAAGGAAACCGCCTGTGCAATCCCAAACCAATACTGAACCTTCGATGCAGTGAGGAAATTGCCAAACGAAGGTTTGCGATACTCAACGACGCCCATCGTACTCTTTGCAATCTGGGAATCGTTTTGATTGGCGGCGAAGTATGCCAATACTGCTGCATAGAGAATATCTCCGGCAACGTCCTCCTTTGTCAGACTGGCATATTGAGCAGAACTGATCTTCGCCTGCGTAGTAGCAAGCCTCGCCTGAAGTGCCTGAAGCTGAGCCGTAGACACTCCCTGCAAATCCACATATGTCGCGATATATTCCCCCGCAGTGGGGTGAGTGTCTGTTGCGTAATCCCAGCCGTGTGCGGGATCGAACAGCCCTTCGCTGGCCGTGAGTTCGTCGCCCATGGTAAAGGGGCCGCCGCTGGCGACGAGCTGTCCGTCCACCCGGAGTTCGGCGGTCAGGTGGATCAGGTAGCCCGGCAGGCTGGTGGACAACTGGCTGGGCAGGATCGGGGTGCCGTCGGCATTGGGCGGCGGAAGGTAGCTGGCAATCAGGTCGGCGTCCGCCTGGCTGGCCGGGGAAAACGACAGGGTGATCTTTTTGCCGGCCAGGTTGGGCAGGGATTGCTGGTAGCTGAACACGGCTGTGCCCATCGCCCGGTCCAAGGCGCTGGCATACAGGTTGTACTGGAACTGGTGGCGCACCTGCAGCGGCAGCGCGCTGAATTCGCCTCCCGTCGCCACGGTGGTATAGGGCAGCGTGCCCAGCAGGATGGGGTCGTTCCGCTGGATGATGGTCTTGCTGCCGAGCACGTCGCCCACGGTGGCATTCGGCTTGGTGGTGTTGATGTAGTTCTGCACCTGGGTCTGGTAGCCGGTCAGTGCGGTCTGGATGGCTGCACCGTTGAGGTTCTGCACCCAGCCGGATGGATCGACGGTGGCGCCGGTCTGGGCTTGGGTGATGAGCGATTGGGCATCAATCGGCACGGCGGTTTTGATGTCCATGCCCTGGGTGTATTGGTATTGCTTGTAGCTGGCGTCCATCGGCACCCAGGTGTCGGGGTGTTTGTTGATGGCGCCGCGGCTGGGGGTGTAGTCCACCCAGGCTTCGACCCAGACGTGTTCGAGTTCGATGAATTGGATCAGGCCGCCACTGGCGACGCCGATGTTGGGGATGCCGCCCTGCCCCATGAGTTGCTGGGCGGCTTCGGGTTTGGTCACCCCGCCCACCCAGTTCATGGCCTGATCGGCGGGAATTTGGATGGTGCCGTAGACGTAGCGCGCCGGGATGTTGGCGGCCCTGAGCA
>Ga0307375_10004649_pt1 | contig 13047 bp, 5 predicted proteins | sample TR1MG_FD_202531 | JGI IMG/M metagenome (GOLD analysis project Ga0307375, IMG submission 202531) | Soil microbial communities from Risofladan, Vaasa, Finland - TR-1 | ecosystem: Environmental > Terrestrial > Soil > Coastal area > Acid sulfate soil | place: Finland: Risofladan, Vaasa | collected... | reverse complement strand
GAAGCTGAAGACGCTCGGTGGTCTCGTATGCAACGCTCGGGTCTTCGATGTCGTCGGGAAGGTTGACACCACCATATTCCGTGTTGCCGTACTTCCAGACCTCATTCGCAGCAGGCTTGTTGGCCGTGCTGGGGTTGGGAGCAACAAGGACCGTCCATGCTTCCAAGAACACGAAGTCGATGCGGGCGTCGGAATCCGGCGGCGGGTTGAGCCGGACGATGTTGTCGGTAGCGTTCTCTTCGACGTTGAAGGTTCCAACGACCGGAATGATCCATCCGTTGAGAGAGGCGTAGACGACCGGAGCTATTTCTTCGATGGCGCCAGTGTCGTCGCGCTTCTGGGTGCCGAAACGGAACTGGTTGGAGTTCAGGGGATTGGTGACGAAATCAAGGAGGGGTTGAGTGGGATCAAGAAAGAACCCAGAGTTCACCTGACTGCGCACGAATTGACGCAGTTCCTCATTGACGATCTGTTCGCCGAGGTTGAACTCGCTATCGAGCGGCGGTTTACCATCCTGCCAAATGACAGCCTGGAATTGCCGCGCAAGTGCGGTGAGGGTTCTTGATACTCCGTTGCCAAAATCTTCAGACATCGCTCAAAGTCCCCTTAGAACATGAGGGCATAAGCCGCCACGTACTTCTTCTTGATGGGATCGGTGTTCTTGAACGCAATTCGGATGAGAAGTCCGGGGTTGCAGAACGCAATCGGGATGAGTCGGTTGACCGGGAAGAACGTAATCCCGTCGTTGATGGAGATGAACACTTCAAAGTCCGAGGGCTCTTGGTCAACTTCCAGCACACTACGGATGGCGGGAGTGTTTTGCCCAGCAAAGAAACCGAAAGCTGCCCGCACATCTGTTGAAGTCTCAAAATCGTAGATGTACCAATAGACAACGAACTCATCCGCACCGAGACCGGCCGTAAGGGGTCCGATGTCGATGGTGTCCGTGATGAGGACACCGGGTTTCTCAAACCCGAATCCCAGGGTGTCGTTGGATTCCAAAACGGCGACGGAGTTGGCGGCCATCCCCGGAGTGAGGGGACCCGCCGTTCCTCGACCCATTTGGAATCGTGAAACGTGAGAAGCCGTCGGCGGAGCGCCTTCGTTCAAAATGGCCGCTGGATCAAGGTCATCCATGTCGATGGCCTCGATGAGCGGATTGAACAAAATGTTCTCGTACTGTGGGAACTGCGCAAGGAGGCCGGCGTAGCTCTGAGCCACCACAGAATTGGGGTCAGAAGACGGCAGCACGAAACTGTCGGGCTCGACCGCGACTTTGACCCCTTCGGGCACCGGGACATTGAAGGTGCCATTACGAGCCACAGGATCACCATCTGGGGGGTTTTTCTCCACCTGGATGATCTCGTGGTCTGCGAGTGTGGCGATGATTCGCATGAGGGACTCTATAGAGCGGCGCGTATAGGCAAAAAATGGCCTACAAAGTCGGGAACGGCGGAACGGGGCCTATCCGGGGCAAACTGACATCCACAACGACGGTGCCCCCGTGCAAATAGAAGAAGGGGGTGCTTGCGACGGGAATGAACGCCCGCATCCCGAAGCACCAGAAAAGGCCGTTGCCGGCCCCAAGGCTGACGGTCGGCTGGCGGTCGGATAACGTCACAACCGTTGACGCAAAACACGTCAGATTTTCGTCATAAATCGCCATCCGGCATTCGGTGGTTCCGACAAACGAAATCGAGAAAGGGCTGGACCGAAGATCTGGTACGCGTTTGTACTCCATGACGAAGTAGTACGGCCCAATGGTCCCCGTCGGAGTAGGTTGAAAAAGTCCTGTCGGAAACAGGAAATCCCCAGCGGAGCCACGCGTCCAGAACATCCATTGGTCGCCACTAGCGGCCGACTGATCCAGTAACAACCCGACGGCACTGAATCGAGGAATCATCGTGGTGCCCAGCGTGTAGTCCGACACCGAAGGGTCCACAAACGCTCCACCTCCGTCGTCTTGGACGAACCCCATGAACCCGCTGCCGAGAGTGTCCCCATCTCGGCGGGTGTAACTGAATTTCCAGGTTGCTCGGAAATTGTCCGTCGTTTTGAGGATGCCGCGGTTGCCGAGCCCTACTGCTGCGGACCCTCCATCTGTAATGACGCCATGCCACCCATCCGCCGGACCCGCAGACGGCCCGTAAAACCGCATCCCTGGAAGCCCGGTGAAAAAGGTATCCCAAACTGGACCTTTGACTACGGATGGCGCCGCCGGGTCATCAGGACTTTTTTGGTAGTTGAGCCCTTTGAGGAGGCCATCTTCCGCGAGGTAGTTGTTCAGGACATCGCTGGTTCCAGCGAGGTTGGGATCGGCAAGCGGCCACAACAGTTTCGACGGCATCGCCGAACCCCAGGGCTTGTCGAACAAGGACAAGTCAGGGCGTGGGTTGTGGATGACCGACCCATCGAGTTGCGGCTCCAGGGTTGCGTTCTTGAACCGAAGGGTCTCAACTCGTTGAGAGTTCCCGTAGTAGGTATCAGAAGGGTAGAAGTCGGAGATGGAGGGGATTGACAGACTCTCGGTTGCGAAAAAGACCTCACGCCGCAGGATGCAAAGGCGATGCTGTCCAGCAAGGGGCGTGGGATCGAGGACACTGGGCTGAGAGGTGATCCCACCCAAAGTCGAAATGACCTTGCCCCCGGGGAGGGTCCGGGTGCCAATCTCCGTGTAACCCCATCGACCAAAGGAGGGGCCCACATCCGAACCCGAACTGAGAGAGATGACTCCCGTAGGAGGACCGTCCCAAAGATCGGTCAACATGATCTCCACAATGCCCGTGGGGGCCGGGAACGTGCTGATGCCGATGAACGGGGGAGATCCAGTGAAAGTCGTCCCGAAGCCACCCGCTTGAGCGGCATCCATGATCTGGGCGCTGATTATCTCGCTGTAGACATCTGTTTGGGTGACGCCTTCTTCCGTCGTGACTCGTGTGCCGGTGCCGACCTGGGACTCCTCCATGGAGTAAGGGACACAAGCCGCAAAGAGCATGACCTCGGCACGGGGGTTGTTGTTCGTGGTCCCCTGGATGCCGTTGGGGATGATGTCAGAAGGTTCGTCGGGAACCCCGCTGCGCTGTGTGGGCGGAGGATGACTCAATCGAACAAGGCCAGCAGAGTAGTCAATGTCGATCCACTGCTTCTCGTTGATGGACCCGTCAATCTGGGTCTCGCGGCTGTAGATGGGCCTGTCGAAGTCAGGCACAGCCAACGTCGGATCGTTGAGGTCTTCCTTGGCCGGATACAAGACGATTCGGAACCCAAGATCCATCAGGCTCCCAGGGTCCTCGACTTCGGGGAGAGGCCCAACAGCAGCAAGATCAATGGCCGTGTTGAAGATCGCCCGGTCAGGGCGTCCGGCTCCTGATCCCGCAGGAGGCGCGGGTTGGCCTCCAACCAACAACGGATCGGAGACTTGCTTCTCAAACCGACCGACCCAGTTGGGATCGATGATGTTCTTGAGGGTTGCTGCCTCAACCTGATCGACGTTGAAAGGAGTGGGTGCCGTCGCGGTTCCCCAGATACTCCACACAGGATCGTGGACGGTGAAGCCAACCTGGAAATCCTGCGTGGCAAGACCGGAACTGATGTAAGGACCGGGGCCGAAATACACGAGACCCCTCTGTGGATCGACCTCCGCATTGCGGCCGAGAACGAGCCCTGGGTTTGGGCCGCCGACGGTGATGCTTTCGATGGGGAACCACCCCATGCACGCATTCGTGTTTCCAAACGTCAACGCGAACAGGTCATTGTCACGCGACGTTGCGCTGATACGAAGGATTTGATCCGTGGAGTATCCAATCGGGGAGGTATCAATCGACCACAACCCAATGTCATCGGGAGGAAGAAGGGGTGCGTCCTTCCGAAGAAACCCAGCCCCCTCACGGATAGGTTGCGGGATCGGCAGCCGCATCTTGCCGCCGTAGATGCCCGGGACAGCCGAACCAAATGCACCAGGGTCCGCCGGAGCAGTCAGAAGGGTGAACCCACCTGTGAGCCAGGTCCCCGGGCCTCCAAAGACGGCGTTGTACGGTGGATACAGATCAGAAGAAGCCGCCCTCTCCGGGGTGAGGATCGCAAACGTCTGTTGGCGCTCGGGGCCAGCACCGGAATCTGGGAACGCCTGAAGTCGCGTAACGAATGGCGCGATGATGGTGATGGCACGGATGCTGCGATCCACCGAGGCCAGAGGGAGATCAAAAAACCGAGAGAGAGGTTTGTTGGGGTGAAGCTCGATGTCGCCATCATCCGTAGAGATGATACGGAAAACCTCGTATTTGGCGGTATCGACGAACTCGGCGCGGGCTCCCATCGGAGTGCGTCCGGCTGGGATAGACCCCGGGTTAGCCCCGTCGTCACTGATGATGACGTACAGACCCCCGTTGGGTTCCGTCGCTGCTCCAAGGGTGAAGATTGGGACGTTGTATCCGTCAGCAACGAGAGTGGATGTGGGTGCGCCACCATCCGGGCGAGTGGACATCCGCAACACGTCTCCACCACTGGGCCCCGCTCCCTGGAGGACTTCCCATGTCCAGTTGCAGAAAGGCGACTTCAGCGTAGGCCCAACGACTTCGTAGGAGATGGGATGGCCGGTAAGAGAAGGCCCTTTGTTCCCAAACGTGTTGGTATACCAATTGAACGGGACGAAGTTGATCTCGGGAACACCCCGTTGACCAATCTTGCTCGTCTTTGCCCGAACAGGGATGGGCGGACCATCCGGGTCAGGAGGCGCGACAGGTTCTTCGGGCAAGATCGCACCCGTAGGGGCAATCGTCGAACCGAGACCGTACTTGTACTGCGCAGCCCAAGAACCTGCGAATCCCTCAATGATGTTGGACGCCAAGATGGAGCGGCTCGGAGTAGACGAGGTATGCACCATGCGCTCCTGCCACGGATCGCGTGTGCTGGTCGTCTTCCCCGCTTGCTCAAACCCCTTGCGCAGCTTGTCGAGGGTCTCCTTGTCCTGGTCAGTAAAGTCAGCCATGCGAAAGTCCTATGCCGGGTACGGCGTCGGCGGCCCGTAGGGGGTCGCGTCGTTGGGGCCTAGGCCGTTGCTGTGACGAAGCACGGTGATGCCAACCAATCCTCGGGGCGTGTCAGAGGTGCTGTCCGTCCCTCCTTGGGTGAAATCAAGTGTGGTCCCCAGCTTCATTCGGACCCGGACCATGACCGGAGCAACTCCGGCTGGAGCCGATGTCGCACCAAGATTGGCGAAAACATTGGCGGAATCCCCCACGTTGATTTTCACTTGGGAGTACACCGTACCCGTGATGGCATCCCTTCCGTTGAACGTGACAAGTGGATCAAGAATTTGACATCCGGCTCCGTCGGCAAGGGGGTCTTGCTTGGAGGGCCCTGCCCCATCAAAGCGTCCCAGATCCATCCAAGTCGTGTACCCCGGGATCTTCACTTCAATGGCGATCTCCAAGTTACCGGGACCGGGCCCTGGGGTGTAGGCGAAATCGGAAAGCTCCAACCCGTCGATGCGGAACGTGAGGAAGGGTTGCCCGACGACACCCGGCTCATCGGACACGTTGTTGTTGTACGCCGCATCGAACACTCGGATGTAGACGCGCTCGGCATCCGCGATGGTGGAGTAGTTGAACTGCGCGGAGGTGATGTCTCCATCCCCCAAGGACGGACGGAACCCGACCGTGTAATCCGTGACCGGGTAGACCAAACGTCCGGCAAACGGACACGGATTTGCGACACCATCCGTCACCGGAGCGTTCCTGTCCGGCAACCCACAAACCTGCGCTTCGGTTTGAACGGGCTGGATGGGCGGAACGGCGAGATTGAGGAGGTGGTAGTTGTTTTGGAGGAAGGACGCGAACCCAAACGTGAAAGGAGACTCCGACGCGAACCGAACGGGAAGTTCGATAGGGCTTGCCGGGAATGGAAGACCGGGCCCGGTCAGGTTCCCACGAAGAAGGGCGACGTTGTATGTGGGATCGAGAGGGACCAGTGAAGGATCCGAGACCCGATACACTTCGTCGAAGAACTTTTCCTCCACATCTTTGCGAGCGACTTCAATCCCAGCACGCGGCGGGTTGCCGAAACCACCAAGGGTGAAGTTCCCGTAGATGCCGGTTCCAACAAACGTGGGGGACTGGTCCGTCGTGTGGAACAAGAGGCTGTTCGACCCCGGACGGTCGAAAATGAACTCCGTCGTGTACGCCGAGGCGTCTTCTTGATCCGACGGAACACGAAGGAACACCCGGATACGAGCATCCTGCCAGAAGTGGCATTGAGTCGTTGTCGCCGATGTGCCGTCACCGGCAAAACTGATGGAGGTGTCGCCTCCGAGAAGAATGATGTCGGCCGTATCGAAGATGCTTGGGGGACTGGTCAGATCGAAGGGACCACTGACGGACCCAAGGTCTTCGTAGCCGAAATCCACCCGTTGGTAGAAAGCCGTCCCGGTGTAGCCTGCTCCGAGACCGTTGATGATGTTGGAATCCGACGTGAACCCACCCAAGTAAAGGATGCCTGGGTTGCTGTGCGTCAATCCAGGGGTGACTTCGGTGGGGCTCCCGCTGTTGCCTAAACGGTAGGCGTTCCTGAACATCGAGAAAGCGTTGACGGACAACGTGTTGATGTTGAAGTTGGTCCCCGAGCCCGATCCGTTGGGCAGGAAATACTGCACCCCGGAAACGAACATCACCTCATCCACTTCACGGGTGAACGTGAAGGCCGGAGCAGGAGCCACCGTCACCGCCGTATGGGCATCTTCGATGATGGCTCCACGGAGGGTGTGGTAGGCCAGCGAAGTCGCCAAGTCCGGCAGAAGGGTCGTCGAGTCAATGAGGTTGTCGGTGCTCTCCTCCGGCACGTAAGTCACAAGACCCGCGCCCCAGAGGTCGTATGGTGCGAAGAAGTCGTCCGGCATGACGCCATCACGAACAAACGCCTCAAAGTCCGTCTCCCGACGGAAGTGCAGGATGATCCAGTTGCCTTGGAACTGGGGATCGGGAGGAAGCGGTGTGTTCTCAAGGAACGTGAACCGATGACGGTAACGCGCTACTTGGAAATGCCAGTAGTCCTTGGGGAAGTCCGGGTAATCCCCCGCTTGCGTCAGATCCGTGCCCGGCGTGACGGAGACCACGGGCTTGTCGAAGAACCTCGGCTTCTCGCCGTCCGGCGTGTACTCGATGCCGTCCACATCCGAGTAGTTGTCCATGTACGGCAAGCGGTAACGGAAATAGTTGTTGTCGTTCCCCCCGCCTGTAGCGATGGTCGTGCCTCCCAAGATAGGGATGCCTCCGGCCACCACTGGGCCAGCCAACGGGTCCGTTCCCAGTCGAACCTGTCCAGCACTGGGAAGCGGTCCAGCCGGCAACGCCGCCGTCGTGATGCGGTTGACCCCAGAGTGGACCTCCGCCAAATCCAATTGCCCTGTTGCTCGACCAGGGAATGCAAAGACATCAGGATCGCCCTCGGAGAAAATCCCACCAGGATCGCCGTCACAATCGTTGTTGATGCCTTGACCAAGCAGGATGGCCGCTGGACAACGATCCAAAAGGGACTGTGCCGTGAAGGCGCCAATGCTCCCCTGATTCGGCCAGTGGATCAAAGCAATCACGCCGCGATCCGACGGATAAACCGCACCCGATACGACAATCGGGGTGAACGCGCTGCCCGTGGAAGGCATCACCCGCATAGTCTCGATGACTGTTCCGGGGCCGATGAACCCCGCGGCGGACCACCCTCCCTGATGTGACCGTCCGATACCACCACCCGTGTACGTGGGATCAGCCGTTCCAGCCGGGTCGATGTTGAAAGTCGGGTCTGTCTGGGGGTCGTTGCCCGGAGGGACGAACACGTTGCCCCGAACATTGGGCGTCGCAGTGACCGGGGTGTCGTAGACGTTGCCCGCAACGAACGGCGCCCACCAGAACTCTGGGTAGACGAAGAAATCGTTGTTGGGAGAAACCGGAACCGGGGAGATGACTTCTCCACGAGCCACAAATCCGGCATCGTGCAGTTTGAGATGTCCCCAATCGCTGATGCCCGAGTACGCCAGGACGTTGGAGAAGTTGCCAATCGTCGGAGGGCGAGGAGGGATCAAGCCAGAAAGCTCGTCGAGGTTGGACTGAACATCATCGCCGTCGTAAAGTCCCTGCGTGGTGGTCGTCGAGATGGCCGACGCAGGGTGAGCACCCTTGGGATCTTTGATGTGGGCGTCAAGACCGTGGTTCTGGCCTTCGATGACTTCATCCACGAACGCATTGGCGTCAATGCTGTTCTGGTTCGCCATGCCTGTGCCCTTTTTGATGAGGGCTGGGTCTACTTTGCGTGGCATAGGTCTACTCCTGGTTCCCCACGGTCAGCAGGAGATTCTTGGTGCGGAAGACCCCAACACCAGTCGTAGCTTCAGGGTTGTCATCGAACGACAACGTGTTGTTGGCATCGAGACGCGCCCATCTCGTGATGACAAGAAGAAGGATCTCGTCCTTGCGGAACAAGGCACTGTCTTGAAGTGACCGGACAAGAGCGGGGGTGAACACCTTGTGGCGGACGACGTTGGACATCCCTTGAGCCATCGCCGTCGGACGGTGATCGTCGCGGTTGATGATGGGATAGAGAGCCCGGAACTCGACATCCTTGAACGGCTCCTCGTCGATGGCTGTCCCACCGATATTCCACTGGATAGACCCCTCGGCCGGGACCAACGTGTGCAACGCCAACGTGCCGACTTGAGCATCGAAATCGTCGATGGATACGTTGGCCGTCGCGGCGAAATAGTATTCGCCCGGAAACCAGTCTCCTGGGGGACTTGGTGGAATGAACGTCCGACCATCGTTGACCGGCAGTTGGTCCAAAGGAGCGAAGTGTGGGAACGGGAGTTCAACACTTCCCATCCCGACTTGCCCCGTCCACACCTTCTCCGAAACATAGAGCGGCTCGACCAACAAAGGCGTCGGCATTGGCCCAACGGCCCCGATGTACGGGAAATTCGTGACACCTGGCGACCCAATGGTTCCTTCTTTGGTCCCAGCCGTCTGCGGAGCGTTGGTCCGGTAGTAGATGGCTTGCTGGTATCCAACCGGCCCGTAGTTGGGGATGGGGTCTTGGCCGAAGAACTCAATCGTGCAACGCGTCTGCCCGGCTCCCGATAGTGGAATCGCGGGGGCGAATCCCGTATTGGTCAGATTGACCAATCGCGTGGATGCTCCGAAATGCGTGGTGGGGTCGTCCGTGACGCGGGTGATGGTGTCCACCACGTCTGTGACCGTCACAGACTGCGTAGGAGAGCCCCAGAACCGTCGGGGGAACACCAAGCTCAAGTCATCCCGGCTCACGACGGACACCACACCGACGCTCCCAATGGGCGCTCCAGGGTGCCCAACTCCTCCGGCGGGGTCGTTGGAGATGTACTCCGTCATAATCTCCCGAAAACCAAACCGGAAGGACGGCGAAAGAGGGCTCTCCATGTCACCAGGACGCTGGACTGGTCCGGCTGGGAGATCGTTTTCGATCATCGGGCCAAAGGGGAAGGGCGCCAAATCCTGATCCAAGAGCAGGTCCGGCGTATCTGTGGTGCCGACACCGATGGGGTACGTGATCTCCAACTCCAGAAACACCGCTCGTCGAGAACCGATGTCACCATTTGCCAGAGTTCCCACCATGTCCGCCGTGGCGCCAGGAGCACCTCCGTTGACTTGAGTGGCGTTCACGTCGAGCTTGACCGTCAAATGTGGAGAACCGAGCCCGACAATCAACGTCGGCTGGAGTCTCTGGTCTACGGCGACACCGTAGTTGCCGTCATCATGGTAGATGCTCAGAACATCCGTGATGAGAGTTCCCGGCGGCGTGTAGAACGTGAAGAACCCACCGAACACCGTGGACGTGAAAGCGTTGAAATCGGCGAGGGTGGTGACGTTCAACGCATCCAAGTCGATGTGGAGGATGTCTTCTTCAGCCCATCCGAAGAAAGCTCCGGCGTAACCAGCCCGTTCGTTGTATTTGCCGGGGTTCGCACCGGGCGTATCCGTCGGATAGATGACGAACACCACACGTTCGACGACAGGCTGGTCCCCGAAACGTCGCTGGATAAGGTCGAAGTTCCTGATGGTCTCGCCCCGAGTGGTGTCACCCGACAGAGGAGGCACTCCGCCTTCAGCAGCTTCGCGTCCGATCTCATTGCAGATCAGGTTCCTGGTCGAAACATCTCCCGATCCAGCACCGAGTTCCTGCTTGGAGGCCGTGTCGATGGCCCAAGTCCGATACGCCCCGTCTTGAAGCGCCTGCATCTGGAACTGCGTTTCGGCAGCCAGGTCTTGTCCCGTCATTTTCACATGACGACGCAAGTCCATCACGTCGGTATCGACGATGGCATCGCTGAAAGAACCATCAGGTCGGTCGGACTCCCCGGTGGCAATCGGAGCGTAGACGTTGATGTTGACGAAACCGTCGGCGTGGTCGTGAGGCAGTCCGCCGTTGGTGTTGTCCAACGGTTCCCATCCCGCACCCGCTCCACCGTCGTAGGCGTCGTTCTTTCGGAACACGAACGCAATCGGAACGGCGTAGACGAACCCATCAAGGGTATCCAGGGCAGCCGCATCTGCTTCGCGGCCACTTCCTGCGATGTAGAGGCCGTTGTCGAGAACCCCGTAGCCAATCCCGGTGCCAGCCGTCTGGTCTCGGGCGTCCGAGTTCAGGATGACCGTCTTCAAGTCCGCGGGGACGAAAGGGTAATCCGCAACAGGTGCTCCCGTGGCCCCTTGAGCCAGGATGAACGGATTGGAGAACCCGTCGCACTGGAGTTTGAAGTTGACACCCTCGGGAACGCCGGTATGTCTGATCCGATACTGGACCTGAACACGCTTGGTGGTTTCAACGCCAACATCCGGGTCTTCGATGTCATCAGGGAGGGCCACCACCGAAGAAGACTGCACGGCGCCGTTCCGATAGACAGAGTTCTGGGTCGGCTTGTTGGGCGTGTCGATACCACCCGTCAGGAGTGGCCCGGACGGTGTGATCGCAATCGCATTGGAGGAAGCAATCCCAATGGCATTTCCCGCGAACCCGGCCTCAGTCGCGGTGATTTGAACAATGTTGGCGTTAGCGACCGCCGTGACATCTGGTACCGGGAACGCGTTGATCTGTGTGGCGAGGGAAAGCGCCGTCTGAACCGGGCTGCTTGGGAAAATTCTGAACTGGGCCGCCGCAGGGGGAATCAGAACTCCCGTGAACACCACCCCGTTGACGGTCACGGTGTCGCCGACCGAAGGAGCCGTCAGTTCGGATACGACAAGAGTGCCCTTGGCGTTGGGGCTCTCGCTGACAAGAGCTAGCCAGACTTCCAGAAATACGAAGTCGGTCCTCTTGATGGAATCGGCTGTTCCGTCATAAACGGTCGCAGGATCGAGGATGATGAGGTTGTCGCCATCGGTATCGGTGTTGACGTACTCGATGTCGAGCAACAACCCCGCCACGAGCGCCTGCACCTTCTGCATGTGGAAGGAGTCGGGCACGAAGTCCGGGTTCAACACGGGACCGGGAGTCCACGGAATGTCGTAGCTGTATTCGGTGTAGGCGTCGCCTCGGGTCTGCCCTCGGACGAAGCCCGACGGAGATGTGCGAGCGAGGTTACGGACTCTGGCAAGAGCTTGGAGGTCTTGCTGGAGGATCAACTCCGAATCGAGGACGAGCTTTCCCTTCTGGTACACGACATCCGTGTACGCAGTCTCTCCCGGTGGCAAATACCGGGAGACAGTCGAAGGGTAATACTTGTCCCGAATCGCCATGAAGGGAACCTAGAACGTCAAACGCCACGTTATCGAAAGAAGCGAGGACACAGGTTTCGATACGACCGCAAAGGTCAAGTAGTTCACCGTCATGTCGTACTGGGAAGTGTCAATGGTGGGGTCGTAAGGTTGACCGCCTTCGCCCGCAAAATTCGGGTTGTTGTTGATGATCCCCGTGTTGTCGGAAATGGTGGAAAGCAGGGCCATCTCGTTGAGGGGGCCGACGGCTTCGGATTCTCCGAAAATCGTGGTGAAATCCACGACGTTTGTGCGAATCGCAACGGCGGCTCCGTTGGCATCGCGGAAGGTCGTATCCGAGAAAGGCTTTCGTGCAATCTCCTCGTTGAGTCGGCGCTGATCCCGTGGCGGAGCGTCCGGGTTCAGGATCGCCCCAAGGGCTCCGGTCCCGACCGCCAGCATGTTGATGCCATGAGCAGGCTCATTGGGGTCTTTCATCAGGGCGGCGACGAGGAGACTCGCATCCAACGTGACGACGTTATGCTGTTCCCGCTGAAGTTGGATCTCCCCGGTTCGGGCATCTCGCATGTCGAACATGACGAGACCTTCACACTTGTAGACAGCGCGCTCTTGGTACTGGAGTCCCATTCCGAGCTTGAAGCCGGACATCAGCCTCTTGATGTTTTCACGAATGACGGGCATGGGTTCTCCCTGCTAAAAGCCGGTTGATAGGCAGAAAACCGCTCATGGTGGCGGTGCTTCAGTGCCGAAGTAGATGATGGTGGTTGTCTTGGTCACGGTGTCGTAAAGCTGACCAAAGACACTCCATCCCACAGTACCGTCGGTGCCCTGGGAAGGTGGTGTTTCCGGCCCGAGCGGCGTGAAAAGGATCGTGTTTTGGAGGTAGCCCCCAGGAGGTGCGTCACCCCCGCTGGCTTCCAGAAAGACACTGCTGGGCAAATTCCCGAAAGGGCCCGTGGGGCCGTCCGTGAACGAGATTGGATCAACCTCCGTGAAAGCCAGGCCGGAGAAGTCGAGATTGATGAGTCCATTCCCGATGTCGCCCCCAGTTCCGTCAGGTTTCGTGCCGCCACATCCCGGGATACTGTCATCGCAGAAAGGGGACAACCGGCAGTTCTCACCCTCCGAGACCTCACAGAACTCGATGTTCTCGTACCAGATGTTTGGATCACTCTGAAACTCCAAGAACCGGAACGGATCGTTGAGGATGAAGTCGGGGTCGTCGTTCAGCGTGTCGTTGGGGTCGTTGATGCGGGAACCCCAAGTCAACTCGTTCATGTCTTTTCCGACGTGACTCTTCGTGACCGAAGGTGTC
>Ga0307375_10004648_pt1 | contig 13051 bp, 15 predicted proteins | sample TR1MG_FD_202531 | JGI IMG/M metagenome (GOLD analysis project Ga0307375, IMG submission 202531) | Soil microbial communities from Risofladan, Vaasa, Finland - TR-1 | ecosystem: Environmental > Terrestrial > Soil > Coastal area > Acid sulfate soil | place: Finland: Risofladan, Vaasa | collected... | reverse complement strand
AGGAGATCAACAGCAAGCAAGCGGTGAGCCAGGAGAGCCTTGAAAGTCTGCGGACGCAACTTGGCGCATTGAGCGACTTCCAACAACGATCGTTTATAGGGCGCATCAGGTATCGTTTCAGCAAAACACGCGGGTCCTCCGCCTAACCGGAGGAGCTGAAGATTCAATCACGGCGTTCAAAGTCAATCATGCAGCGCAGTCGCATCCGGCTGGTTTCACAACTGGAAGACCGCATCGACGCGGTGCACGGGGACCTCGCGCGACTCGAGTCCGCCTTGGATGAATTGCGCGAGCAACTCAATCAGGTCATCGCGGCGGGTAAACGCCGCTGGTGGCACAAGCGCTAGTAGCACGCTGTGAAAGCTGAAAGCGGACTACCACGCATTGCCGTTGCACGGCATTGCTTTTTGAATGCGCCCGAGAGCGGGCGCGCCGAATCCCGGGCGTTGCTGCTGCAGACGGATCAGGCGCTTATTCGAGAACGAGGGTTTTGTGCGTGTCGCACAGTGTCGACGGGTTGGTGCTTGGTTCCAGCACCATCAGCTTGTACGTGCCTTTCGGCAGGGGCGTCGTGTCGACGACAGCATTGAACCCGGACTGCATCAGGCCAGGACTGCTGAATGCCTTGGCGACATCCGGGCGCTGGACGCCGGTGGAACCTGGGGCCTGGAAACTTTCCGCGCCCTTCAGCACCAGGATGATATGGCCGGGGTTCGTCTTGTCCGTGGTAGCAGCCCAGCCTCCAAAAACCATGGTCTTAGACGGAGCCATGGCGAACGAATCGTTTATCGCGCCCTGGCTCGACACCGCATCGATGCTGCACATGCTGTCACTCTTGGCGCTATCCAGAGCCTGGTTGCTGATGGAGGTCACCTCTACAGGGACCGTCGGGTCGGGACTTGCGGGCGCAGTTTCCGTGGTTGTGTTGCGTCCTGCGTCGCCCTGCGGCCCACAGCCCGCGAGCAGAACGGGGCCAACCAGGATAAGGGCTACGGTAGCTATCAGATGGGTCTTGTACATTGCGAAAGTTCTCTTGACTGAGTTCGATGGACAGAGGGGGCGTCAGCCGCATGGCGACCCTGGATAGGGTGCCATGCATCATCTTGCATCCTAACTGAGGATTCGGCGTGGACAGGCGAGGCCCCCACTTCATGGAGGGGTTTGTTCAGCCATTTAGCCCCAATGCCGCGCGCAATGAGACGCGCGGCTCCAGGGCCAATTCGAAGTGGTGGCTACTCAAGGTGAGGTTGGGGTTGTAGGCGGGGTCGGAAAGCAGTGAATCGCCCCACCGGTGTTTGACGAAGGCAATTTCGCGGCTAAATCGTTCTATTTTTTCAGGTGTGTCCTCGTAGCCGCGGCTCGCGGATTCGTGGTGGTACAACTCGGCATGGGGCGTCCACAGGTTCAGGTAGCCGCGCGCGCGGATTCGCAGGCAGAAATCCACGTCGTTGAATGCCACCTGCAGACCTTCGTCCAGTCCGCCAACCTCGTCGAAAACGCTGCGGCGCACCAACAAGCATGCGGCTGTAACGGCGGAAAAATTCTGAACGAGTGAAGCCCTCCACATCTGGCCGGGGTACCCTCGCGGCTGCGACAGATAGGCGTGTCCTGCGACACCACCCAGTCCGACGACCACACCGGCGTGTTGGATCGTGTCGTCGGGGTAGTAGAGCATGGCACCGACTGCGCCAATTCCGGGCCGGATTGCCTGCGACACCATTTCGGACAGCCAGTCGGCATGGATGACCTCGATGTCGTTGTTGACCAGGCCGACGATCGCGCCGTCGCACTGGCTGACCGCGAAATTGTTTATCAGCGAGTAGTTGAAGGGCGCGTCGTACGGTAGCACCCGCACCCTTGAATCGTGCTGGACCTCACGAAAGTACGCCAGGGTTTCAGGTTCAGCGGACTGGTTGTCGACGATGACGACTTCGTAGTTCGCATAATCGGTCTTGGCAAGGATGCTGCCGATGCACATCCGCAGTAGATCCACGCGGTCGCGGGTGGGGATGATCAGGCTGACCTTGGGCTGCGGCGCGGGTACGGGGTACTGCACCCGGTACCCTCCATTCTGCACCTGCGCCGTGCCCGCCCGGCCCGTTCGAGCGAGGTGCTCTTCCAGTGCACGGCGCCCGGCCTCGGCTGCGTAGTTCTTTTCACCCATGGCCAGCGCGGTGGAGCCGCTGATGGCGCGCCAGTGATACAGCACATGGGGGATGTGGCCGATTTCCTCAGGCTTCAGTTGCTCAATGCAGCGCAGGGCCAGGTCGTAATCCTGGCTACCCTCGAAGCCCTTGCGGAACCCGCCGACGGACTGCACCAGTGCACGGGAATACACACCGAGATGGCAGATGTAGTTCTGCGAGCGCAGCAAGTCGGGATTCCAGTCCGGCTTGAAAAAGGGCGCAAAACGTTGTCCGTGTTCGTCGATCTTGTCCTCGTCGGAATAGACCAGCTTGAGGTCGGGATTTTCGGCAAGCGTCCTGGCGACGAGGTGCAGGGCATGGGGAGGCAACTCGTCATCATGGTCCAGCAGCGCGATGTAGTCGCCGGTGGCGACCTGCAGGGCGGAGTTGCTTGCTTCGGAGATATGGCCGTTGCTTTCGCGGAACACCAACTTGATGCGCGGGTCGCTGGCCGCGAATTTCTTTAGCAGAGGCCGTACATCGCGATTGGGTGAGGCGTCGTCGGCGATACACAGCTGCCAGTGGGGGTAGGTCTGCGCGCGCACGCTGTCGATGCAGCGCTTAAGCCATTCCGCCGGCGTGTTGTACACGGGCATAACGATGGAAATCGTTGGCTTCGAAGGCAACGAGCCGACGGAGCCGCTGAGGCGTTCCAACTCGTCGTCCCTCAGGCGGTCGAAAACGTCGATCCAGTTCGCGTATTCGCCGGATGCCTTGCCGCGTTTCAGATAGATGCCGTAGAGCCAGCCGCCGAAGGCGCCCGCGCCTTCGCGGAAAAACGCCTTCATCACCATCTGCGCAACCGCTGCGCGCGAAATGTGCGATGCCTCGCGTATCCCTCGTAGCATGCGGCGAGCGGCGTGCACGCGCGAGATGCGCGTCAAAGAGAATCCGTCGAGCGAAAAGTCGCAAGACGTTACGGAGGGATCGAAGCGTAGCCGGGGCACGTGCGCGTGGAAGCACACCACTGACAGCAGCTGACCATCCGGGGGGTCCAGCATGGTGATCCGTGTTGCATCGCTGAAGCCGCTGCCATAGTCCGGGTAAAAGGAGGGCATGGCGAGTCGTCCACGCTGGACGTGGAACCTCGCATTGACGAGGTACCAACCTGGGTCGACACCATTCGGGTCGAGGTCGACCATGAATTGAGGGTCATCACCCCTGGTGGACCACCCAGGTCGCCCGTCGTGCGTCGTCGCTTCGAGATGGTTGGCGGGGACAAGCTTGCGGGTATTAAGGCACTGGCCCGGATTGGGCGTGGTTGGGGACGTTCGAACTTGGATGCGTTTCATGCAGGGTGGGTCTACGTTCCGTGCAGCGGTGAATTCGATTGGCCTGGCGCTGAGTGGCCTGCCTAGCGACAGCTATCAAGCACCATTTTCCTAAGTTCTGGCTGGGTGGGCATCGCGATCCGCCTTCAAAGTGTAAGCAGTTGAGACTCGACATTCCAGTGGCGGGCGGGTGCTTTACGCGGCGGTACCATCAGTGGACTTAACTGCGGGGGGTTAGCACGGCGAGTGCTGACACCACAATCAGCACCTGATAGACAACCCGTTAATGCCTAATAGTTCTGCTTTTAGTGACAGTGATCAAATATTCTTGTGTTAAGACTGAATGCTTTCTTGTGAAGCCACAAAAAGTACGTGAAGGCTCCCTTAAGAACCATCACATGCGTCTGCGGTAGGTAGCCCCAACTTTTCCGAAGTTCGTCGCAGCCATTCCTATCTACATTGGAACGTAGGTAAATAAAAGAAAATTACCATCACAAAAAAATATCACGCACCGGTTAATATCCGTTGAAATGCCTATGGAATTAATGTGGCTAGCCTGATTGATTTACCTTTTTACGTGATCTCATTTGTAACGAGGCGAACAGCGATCCAAAGGATAACACCGATACAACGCATATTAATACATACGCCGGTGCAAGATAGGTATTTAACATGGCTGGAAAGGACGAAATATCAATTAGTCCGAGCAAGAGTAATCGAGATGTTATAAGTGCCCACACTGCCAAAGAAACTACCTGGATTGTGCTGATGCGTCGCATATGCGTTGTAATGGCGGTCGCCAGTATCATCGCGATGAGGGAAATTCCGCTGAGCCAAGGCATGAAAATGGAAAAAATACGTAAACTGGTTTCTCGAATTATTCCCGAAGCTTCCGTCTGGATAGCTAAACTGGCATCCCCTTCAGTGCGATCAGTTATGCTATCGATGTAGATCGTCGCCGGCCCTAGGAGGTGTTGTTGTGGTTTCCCGGTTAGATGATCTAAATCGAGTGAAATGGATTTGTTGGACGCGCTATCGAACTTAAAAGTGCATGAAACTGCACACACAAAGTTAATATCAAAACGTTCTCTGATGGCACTGGGATCCTTGAATGCTTGAACAAGATCCGGACTATTCATTCGTTGGATCGATATGATTTTCGTTTGGCCATTGACCTGCGTAAGTCTACCAGTCACCCAGTCGTGCTTTGGCGAGCGATACCATCCGGCAATGCGATATATGTGAGCGATTTTTTGGTCCGAAGTCTGCAGTGGATAGTTAAGAAATTGAGCGTCGGACGCAATATCGTATGGCTCGCCGGTGCTTGGTCCCGGGGCGATGCCCGGAGACTGCACGAAGGTAATTTCCTTAATTCCCTTGAGAAGGCTAGATGGAAGTTTCTGCCATTGGGTAGATGAAATATGAGGGAGGAGTGTGAAAAGTGTTTCCGAGCACTTCAGTCGGCGATCCTGGCAGGCTTGCGTGACTTCGCTGGTTAGGCGTCGGTAGAAGGCCGCGGCGTCGGCGGGCGATGAATAATGTCCAGCATTGGCAGTGGCGTCCCTGAGCGCCCATAGGAACCACCCGCCCGCAATGTCGCCGCACGTTCCTGGGTAGAAGGTGCACCCAAACTGCCAAGGTGTCATCCCGTCGACTGGATCAAAATAACCTTTCAGACTTTTGAAGGCGGGACTCACGGCATAAATTGCGAATCGCGCTTGACGTGATACCGGCACATACGGGATACGTTTGCCAGCGTCAACGGACTCCAATGCTGCCAGTGTATCTTTGAAAGGCGCGTGGGTGGTTTCCACGCTCGTTGCTGTGCCGTAAGCGATCCAATTCAGGTAATAGAAACCCATTTTGGTTGCCGTGAAGGCGAGCAAGACGACAACTAGCGGCACCATCGCATCACGGAGAAACGTATGCCCGCGCCACGCAACCCAAGTACCAAAGATAACGATGATCGCGACTCCTGGAGCGATCCAGACACCCTCCTCTCGTGTAAGTGATAGCCAACCCGCCAAGAGGCCGGAAGCCAAGGCCCAAATGAGCCTCCTCTTCTTTGCGGGCGTTCCAAGGAACGTGTAGCAAAGTGCGCCAAGAACCAGCAACGTTTCACCAGGATATATTGCGTCGCGCGTGACGCGGTCGAGGTACGGGGCGGGAGCCCACAGCGTGATGATGAACCCACAAAGCGCCAATGTCGGCATGCCTGTGAGTCGCGCTACCACCCAAAAAAAGATTCCGATTGCGCCACATTGAAAAAGAGCATGCGACAGGCCAAGAGGGAGTCCGAGCCATGAATTCACGGCAAGGAAGATTGGATAGCCTGGTCCTTTCATCAGAGTGAATTGGCTGTACGCTCCCAACCAGCGTCCCGCGGCTAGGTGTTTTGCCAGCGCCATGAATAATCCATCGTCATGAGGGGCGTCAGCGTGGATAGCAATTGGCGTATGAACTGCAACGATGAGGTATGTGAGCACCGAAATCACAATTAACGTGATTCTCAAAGCTCTTAGTGAGCCTAGCCAAAAATATTTCTCGCGGGCGCTAGTGCTATTCACGATATGGGATCTGCCGCTGATTTCGCGCGCCGCCGCGCAACGAGTAGCAGGTTACTAGGCCACCCCCCGAGGGATACTGAGGAAACGCTGACTTCGAAGTCCGGAAGTGCCTTCGCGAAGCGTTTACACTGACGTGCACTGAGAAGATTCAAGTTGTCCTCAGTCGCGAAGAAGTGCATATTCATGGTGCTAAGTATCGCCCGAAACCAAGACTTTGGCAGCCAATGCAATAGCGGCAGAACGGTATGAAACTCGACAGGAAACCATCGATTTGGGGTGGTGAGAAAAATTGCTTTTCGAGAAACCCGTGCGCACTCTTGAACAAATTTTATCTGGTTCGCATAACAGCCGACATGCTCAATAACAGCTGAGGAGTGGACAATATCGAATGAGCGATCATCAAATGGCATATCCAGACCACTCGCTTGGACGAACTTCATTCCTGGATATTGTCCTTCAAGGAATGAAGCGTCGTCTATGCCAAGTGCGGTGATCTGGTTTTTGTGCGGATACCAGGCTTCGACGTAGTTGGAGGCTTCATAGCTGCGATCACTCGTTACGCCTACGTCGAGAAGAGAGTCTTCTGCGCGAATCGTTATGTCCTTCAGAAAACGATCGTACATACGGCGCCGCTGATAAGCCGCCAGCCTCACTGGCAAGCTGTCAGGTTTCGCTACGTTGTATTGGCTATTGGGACGGCTTCGAGACATGGGAAAACACCCAGGTGGAGGACAGCACAAAGCTGAGAGTTCCGGCAAGAACGGTGCTCACCGCGGCGATCACCATGCTCGACGAACTTGGATAGTAGTGGGCTATGGCCTGCGTCGAGCCTGCTGTGAGAAGCGCGGCCAGAACCTGTACCGCTGCATAACGCGGCAACGTAACGGTATGCGACGCACTAGATTGGAAGGTCCACGCTCGCTGCAGTACGTACGCGATACCGAAAGAAATCAAATATGCAGTGGCTGTTGCTAGAAACGGTGGAAATCCACTGCGCGCTTGCAGCGCCCAGACCAGCGCGAAATAAAGGAGCGCACAACCTACGCCTACGACCAGAAACCTTGCCATCCTGCCGTGCATTAGCTTGGATCTTCTTGCGGTAGGTCGGCCTTTGCAGGGATGCTTACCTCGATATCGAGGAAGGCCGATAGAAAGCTGGTGAAGGCGACTTGCGTCGCCAAAGCGATAGCAGTCCCCGAGACGAGGAGCAGGCGCAATAGCTCACCGTACTGAAGTGGCCCGAATCCGGCGTCTCGCCAGATAGTCAGGCAGTGAAAGACACCCATGCCTCCAGCAACCAGGAGAACGCCAGCGACCATCAGCGCGCGTTCGAGTGTCAGCGGTGAAACCGCCTTCTTGAGGCGATAGTCAGCCGGCAACAGCCCGCTTGCGGCCGCATATCGTCGGGCTACTACGGCAAACGATATGCATTGTGTTCCGATGATCATCGTGATGCACCCGGCGATGATGCTGTGAATATCGAGAGTGACGCCCCGCGCTATCGTCACCGGCCCCGGGAGCAATGCAAACGTCAGGATCGCGCCCAGGACGAATGTAATAAGTCCCGGATACAGGAACAGCCAGCGTGGGCTGAACAACAGCAGAAAGCGCAGATGGCGCCAGCCGTCATGCCAGGTACGCAAATGCGGTGGTCGCGAGCGGCCATCCTTGGTCAGAGTGGTGGGAACTTCGGTGATCGAGTACTTTGCCAAGGCAGAACGAACCACCAATTCGCTGGCGAATTCCATGCCGGTCGTCATGAGATTCAGAGCGAGAATTCGCTGGCGATTGAAGCCGCGAAGTCCGCAATGGAAGTCCCTGACCGGGATGGAAAAAAACAGGCGGCCGATGAAACTCAGTACCGGGTTGCCAAGGTAACGATGCAGGAAGGGCATGGCTCCCGCGGCGATCCCACCTTTGAAGCGGTTGCCCATGACCACGTCAAAGCCCTCGCGAAGCTTTTCAACGAAGGGAGCAAGACTGCTGAAGTCGTAGCTATCATCAGAATCGCCCATGATCACAAACTGCCCGTGGGCGTTGGCGATGCCATGGGAAAGCGCCGCCCCATACCCACGAATGGGGACATGCACCACTCGGGCACCGTGCTGTCTGGCAATGTCGATGGAGCCATCGGTGCTGCCATTATCGGCAATGAGCACTTCTCCGTTGATCCCGCTGCCTTGAAGAAACGCCTGCGCCTTGTCGATGCAGATGGCCAGCGTCTCAGCTTCATTGAGGCAAGGCATCAAAATGGTCAGTTCCAATGTTGATGTGTTAGCCATGTTGTACGTATTCTCCGAAGTGTCGGTCTTCCGAACGTCAAAACACGTGGCGCTTGATCAATAATATCCGATTGGGTTACTGAGCAATTGTCTTTTGACACAAGGCGGTTGTGAATTCTGAGCCGTCAGTAAATCCTGTCCGGTTCAGTTGAGCGGTTTATTGAGAAATATTTCAACGCTTGCTACGCTGATGCCAGCGCCAAGCCGTCTCAATGATATCAACAATATTCGTGAATTTTGGTGTCCAGTTCATCAACATTCTGGCCTTGTCACCGGATGCGACCAAAACAGCCGGATCTCCCGTTCTTCGTGGTGCGTACTTGAACTTGATATTTTCACCGGTGACAGATCGAGCTGCATTAATCACTTCAAGGACGGAAAATCCCCTGCCATTGCCAAGGTTGAATACGTGTGATCCTTCACGCTCATTGATGAAATGCATGGCTTTCAGATGAGCTGATGCTAAGTCATTTACGTGAATATAATCACGTACGCAGGTCCCGTCGCATGTAGGGTAGTCATTTCCAAACACCTGCAATTCTGGACCTGTACCAAGCGCCGCGAGCAGTACATTGGGGATCAGATGCGTTTCTGGTTCATGCAGTTCCCCTATCTCACCGGATGGATCCGCGCCAGCAGCGTTGAAGTAGCGCAATGCGACCGACCGTAAGCCATATGCTTGCGCCGCATCAGCCAGCATCCGTTCAACCATCAATTTACTGGCGCCATAGGGATTGATCGGTCGCGTATCGTGATTTTCACTGATCAAATCGGCGTCCGGGTTACCGAACACTGCGGCCGTTGAGGAAAATACCAGCCTGCTCACCCCTGCCGCACGCATGGCCTGTAGCAGATTCAACGTACCGACTACATTGTTTTGGTAATAGAGATACGGATCATGGACTGACGCGCCGACTTGGGACAGCGCGCAAAAATGCATTACCGCATCAAAGCGGTGATCGGCAAACAACTCGTAAAGGGCCGCCAGGTCAAGAATGTCACCCTCGACGAGTGGTGCCAGCCCGACAGCCTCTCGATGTCCTGTGGAGAGATTGTCGAAGACCACGACGTCATGACCATTGGTATTTAGATAGCGCACCACATGCGACCCAATATAGCCTGCGCCCCCACAAACCAGCACCTTCATGAAAATCCCTTTAAGTGATCTCGTTGATCAAATAAGCCCATCGTCATTCTAACGTTGCGGGATGTTGGGTCAACCCAACGCCTGCTCCAGCTCCGGAATGATCTTGAACAGATCCCCGACCAGGCCAAAGTCTGCGATTTCGAAGATCGGCGCCTCACCATCCTTGTTGATCGCCACGATAGTACCAGCGTCCTTGATGCCGGTGAGGTGCTGGATGGCACCGGAGATGCCGATGGCCACGTACAGCTCGGGGGCGATGATCTTGCCGGTCTGGCCGACCTGCATCTCGTTGGGGCAGTAGCCGGCGTCAACCGCGGCGCGCGAGGCGCTGATTGTTGCGTCGCTGTTTGCCGTGAAGTGACCTTCATCCTGGTGGCGTTCGCCGATGGCCGGACTCTTGCTCACTGCGCAGGCTCCTTGTTGCCGATCCCTCTCACGTGAAGGGCGGCGTTTGCCATCTGTCGGCATTGGATTATCTCATCTTGAACGTGCTCATGGAACGGCGGTCGGGCAAAGGCCTTCGACAGGCAGGGAGCCGGCCGTGCTCCGCAATGCCACGTGCGCTACGGGTTGTTGTGCCCGGCGCTGTCAGTTTGGCTCATTAGTGTCGCCTGCACGTTCCGCCGGTCTGATCTCGTGTTCCGGCAACCAACATGCGCTGCATCGCCCACGTCCCGCCCCGCGGCCACACCCGGCCGGGTGGTAGGAGCCCGCTCGCGGGCGATGCTTTTGTTTTCGATTTCCGGGCATCAGAGCAAGGGCATCGCCCGCGAGCGGGCTCCTACGGGCTGCGTGATGTTGGATGGGATGCGTGGGAGGCGCGGGAGCGACTTCAGCCGCGATGCTCCTGGCGCTTTGGCGGCATCAAGGCAGGAGCATCACGGCTGAAGCCGCTCGTGCCAGTGCGCGGGGGCAGTCAGTTCGGTCGCTTGAGGGTACGGCTGGTTTCCACGTTCATCACGTCGTCAACTTGCACCACGCCGGGTACGCTGAAACGCCAGACCCGTTGTTCCAGAGAATCACACTGGGCCAGTCAGCTACGCTGCTTTGCGCAGAGTGAAGTCGACATGCACGGCATCGTAGGGAAACGATACCCCATTGCCCGATCGATCAAGGACGCCAGCATGGATGAGGGCAGTCACGTCGCCATGAACCGCTTTGACATCGCGGCCGACACGGCGGGCTATCTCGCGGATCGCCAGCTCACCTTGACCTGTCATGGCATGCAGGATTTCCCACCGCTTGGCGGTCAACACTTTCCAGAGCAGTTCGATGGATGTGAACGAAATAAACGCACCCTGCGTCTCGCCCTGGAAAGCGGTGGCCATGCGCTGCCTGGTTGCCTCAACCGAAGAAACACCGAGCGTCACTGTTTTCATTGCGCTGCCCTCCACGTTTCAACGTCGTTCCAGAAATCGGTTTGCAGTGTTGCCAGGTCGATGAACCGATAGGCCACTTCGCGATCGGCAACATGCTTATGGTCGCCTTTGCCAAGTTCGTTGTCGTAGCGCACCACGCATGCACCTTCAACGACCAGCACCAAACTGTACTTGTAGTCATGGCCACTGCCGGACACCGGCTTGGGCACGTGCCAAATGACAACTTCAATGAACGCTGTTTCCGTCAGGCTTTGGCGCTCGCGGAGCAGCAGCTTGGCTTTCATGTTGGATAACATACCAACACTTATAAGATGTTGTCAAATACACCGGCACTTGAACAGATCCCGACCAGCCCGAAATCGGCGATCCCGAAGATCGGCGATTCACCGTCCTTGTTGATCGCCACGATGGTGCCGGCGTCCTCGATGCCGGTGAGGTGCTGGATCGCGCCGGAGATGTCGATGGCCTGGGATTTGGCGGTGTCCGGGCACCATTGGCACAAACGCTGACAGGAAACTCCCGTGTTGCTCATGTCACCATGGGTACGCCCGCGCGTTTGGCGGCCTTGCGCAAATCCTCGTCGAGCGTGGCCAGCGCAAGACCCTCACGCAGCGCCAACTCCAGGTAAGCAGCATCGTAGGACGACAGCCGGTAGCGTCGGGCGAGTTGCAGGGTTGCGCCGAGAGATTGCACGAAGGTTTCCGTGTCTGCCTCGATATGCATTCTGCGCAGCAGCGCGAGGAAAGCTTCGCTGCGCGCTTCGGTGATGAGACCGCGATCTTCCGCACGCGCGAGCACATTGGCGACCTCGAGCCCCCAGATGGCGGGAACCTGCGCGAAAGTGCCGTGCAAGGCGTCGAGGACTTTCCCTGCATAGGCAAGCTCTGCGGGCTTCCCGTCCCCGAAGCACCAGCGCATGGTGACCGAGTTGTCGAGGACGAAGCTCAAGCGCGACCTTCTTCGCGCAGCGCCTTGATGTCGACGCCGCGGATCGGCTGCGTGTGCATGAAGGTTTTCATGTCCTCCGTGGCACGATCAGCGTCGGCCGACCGTGATGGCCGGGGTGGCACCAGTCTCGCCACTTCTTCGCCGCGGTTCGTGATGGTGAAAGCCTTGCCATTGCGGACCGCCCTCAGCAGCTCCGGAAGTCTGGTCTTGGCTTCGTACGAGCCGATTTCCGTTTTCATGGGTTTGTCCGTTCGGGATGCTTGCAGACCAGTTTATGGACCAGTCGCATGTGGAGTCAATGTTCCACCGGACCCCGGCCCGTAGGAGCCCGCTCGCGGGCGATGCTTGTTGCTTTTCGATCTCCCGGCATCAGAGCAACAAGCATCGCCCGCGAGCGGGCTCCTACGGGTGTCGGTTGGGTGTTCATCGCCCGCGAGCGGGCTCCTACGGGTGTCGGTTGGGTGTTCATCGCCCGCGAGCGGGCTCCTGCGGGTGTCGGTTGGGTGTTCATCGCCCGCGAGCGGGCTCCTGCGGGTGTCGGTTGGGTGTTCATCGCCCGCGAGCGGGCTCCTGCGGGCTGCGTGATGTGTGATGAGCGGTTCTGCCAGGAAGGCTCGCTCCCACCAGAGCTCCGTTTTCCAGCGCGCCCGCTGGCCGCGAAACGGAGTGTCTGCGTACTCGCTGAATAACCAGGATACGTCAGGAGTCGCACTGCCGCGCCGCGGGCGAATCAGCCCAGTGCCGATTCCAGCTCCGGAAGAAGCTTGAACAGATCCCCCACCAGCCCGAAGTCGGCCACCTCGAAGATCGGCGCCTCGCCGTCCTTGTTGATGGCCACGATGGTGCCGGCGTCCTTGATGCCGGTGAGGTGCTGGATCGCACCGGAGATGCCGATCGCCATGTACAGCTCGGGGGCGATGATCTTGCCGGTCTGGCCGACCTGCATCTCGTTCGGGCAGTAGCCGGCATCGACGGCGGCGCGCGAGGCGCCGACCGCAGCACCGATTTTGTCGGCGAATTTGTAGATGATGTCGAAGTTTTCCTTCGAGCCCACGCCACGGCCGCCGGAGACGACCTTGCTGGCGCCCTGCAGGTCCGGGCGGTCGCTGCTGCCCTGCTGCAGTTCCACGAAGCGGGTGTGCGAGGGTAGTGCCACGTCGATGGTCAGCGCCTCGATCGGGGCGCTGCCGGTGCCGTTGGCGGCGGCGGACCAGGAGGCGGTGCGGATGGTGGCGACCACGGTATGCGCGGGATTCGCCTCGACGGTGATG
>Ga0307375_10004646_pt1 | contig 13055 bp, 19 predicted proteins | sample TR1MG_FD_202531 | JGI IMG/M metagenome (GOLD analysis project Ga0307375, IMG submission 202531) | Soil microbial communities from Risofladan, Vaasa, Finland - TR-1 | ecosystem: Environmental > Terrestrial > Soil > Coastal area > Acid sulfate soil | place: Finland: Risofladan, Vaasa | collected... | reverse complement strand
CTGAATCAGCAGCCAAAAGGCCAGTAGTCTCTGTATTAAGACTTCCATCATCTTTCCATAATGATCCTTCCGAACCTTTTCTTAGAGGAACTGGTATAGATGAAGAAAATGCACTAGCAATATTCGTATTTGATTTCTTAATTGTATATGTAATTGATGAGTCAGTGTCAAAAGCTAGCCAAGCTATATAAGCTTCCGAAGATGTGCTATCGCCCAAATACCAAGATTGCGTTGTACCTGCGTTACTAGAGTAAACAGCACATGACTCACCATCAACCCCCGATGAAGCACCCAACCATCCAGAGATCTCATTTCCTCGACCATCTTTTGCAATAACCGAATAAAGTAAAGGTGCAGCTAGATCTTGCCATTCTTCGAAATCCTGTTTATTATCTGTAATTATTGCGGAACCCTCTGTTTTTACAACAACTGTTGTTCCAATGTCTTTGTCATAAACCTTAACTGCTTGTTCATAACCACTTGTATAAGCTCCACTCGCTAGTTCCATATCCGCTCTCAAGAAAGATGAATAAGTTTCTAACACAGATCCGATAAAAATTGAATCACCAGCTGAATCAACAGCATTTGGATCAAACGAAACTTCAAATGATTCAACAATAACATCATCATCGTCTGATTGTTTTTCATAAACATCTAAAACATAAATACCATTCAGAGTTGGATTTGAGTGAACCGTTAATCTTATTCCGATCGAATTATAATAATCTCCTCTTCCTATTGGTCTTAAAAATGCAATTGGATTTTTTAAACCATCAACTGCAAGTTTTGTTGTAATTTCAGCTTTTGTGTTTAGACTATCAACATATGTAATTGAAGTTAGTGAAGTACCATCTCCAACCAATTGACTGTCAATTCTAAAGTTAGCATATTGTGCATCATCTGGTAAACATCTAATCCAATACAATGCTCCAGATTCACCTAAGTGATTGTATGCTATGTATGGTCCTTGTCCGTAACTCTTTCCGAAATCAGTAATATTTGGTTCGCCAAATTCTGAAATTAATTCTGCTCTTGAACCCAAGAAGAGCATTTCGTTGTCTCTACCTTTATGTGTAAAACCGCACATAAATCCAATTGTGGATGGCACAGCTTGCACATAAGCAGATAGGTCAATAATTTTGGTGTAAACACCCGGAGAAACATTAGCCATTTTCATAACCTCCAAAATAAATTTTTTATATCTCTATTTACTGTTTTCCTTTCTCTCCAGGTCTAAAATAAAAAATCTTTTATTCTTATCTTTCAAATATCCTTTAAACGTAAAGGTACCACACGAAAACTAGTCGTCTATCGGGAGTCTTTACAATTGATGAAAAAGTAACTCGTGCAAATAAGTAAAAGTTACCTGAACTACCTCCGGCATCGGATATAGCAGTAAATAATCCTGCCTCACTTATTTGCGAATCATTTGCATCATCAACTCCGATAGTAACTGTAACTTTTAGAGTTAACCATTTATCATCATTTAATCGATCCCTTTCAAATTCAATCTGATCAAATGGATGTTTATAATATCCTGTATCTGGATAATCTCCTCCTAGTACATGATAATCAGCATTTGATGAATCAGTTGCATTTATCATAACATTGGTACTTAAACTTGTATTTGTTAATGTTGGTGGAACTGGATCCAATGGGTCAGCTGGTAAAACTCCGCCACTACCCAAACCAAACCAACTTAAAAAGTGATCTTTTGCGTTCGTAGCATTTAAACTTGATGAATTATTTTGTCTAACTAACATTTGAGCAAGTATTTCTCTTCCGTTGTAAACAACTAAGTTACTTTTTTCCACAAGTTTTCTTTTTCCATTTTCGTCTATTTCAAAAACGTGTACCTCTCCTTGTGGTCTTCGTTCAGAATTAGCTTTTCTATTAAAACCATCTGACAAGCATTCCTCTCCATAATGATCATGAACCTCAACCTTAGTTGTTTTTACATTTTTTTCCATGATTGTTTTTCCTTCTAATGTGTTATAGTGGCAATACCGGATAAATTTATATTTTGTTCTAAAAATTTCTCGGGATCAGAACGGAAAAAATGGGGGTGCAGGGAAACAGAGCTATTATGTGTCTGCCTCAGGTTCTGCTGCGCCCCCGCCCCGGCACGGGCAACCGTTTACTCTAAGTAAGTTCCACAATTGGAGCAATACTTAGATGATGATTTTGATTTTGTTCCACAACTGGAACAGGTAAGTTTAGTCTTTACAGTAATAGGTTCACTAACTCTTACACCGTGTCCTTGTAAACCACAAAGTTTAATTATAATAACTTCACTTTCTTCCAGTTGACCCATTGAACCATATCTAAATGATTGATCAATTTCAGATCCTTTAACTGTAATTCCTTCATCTTGTTGAGGTGTAACACCAAGACTATCAACAGTACAATTATAGGCTGTTACATCTCCAATATTTGAAATTCCTCTTGATGTGTTTTGATCATTATACGACCAATCTGCTTGCCCTCCATGATAAGTATAAGTAAATGGAGCATTATAATAATGGTGAACCTCTTTAATCGTCTTTTCAATCCAAGGGTGTTCAATTGGTTTTTCAAAAGCAAACTGAACTCTTACAAGTCCATCTTCAATTCGATCACCTCGATGTTTTTGTATCTGTTTTGTTTTTTGAATAAACTTGAATTTATTTGTAGCTGTTGTACCTCTTAAAAATCCCATCAACTCAGTAGTTGAATTAGGTTCGATAATAAGACTCATATTATCTAAAACATCTTGTCCGTCAATTTCAACATTAACGGATGCTCTGCGAGTATTCAAATTCTTTAATAATAGGGAATACTCTGATTGAAATGGTAGGTAAACGGTATCATCCTTAACTCGAAGAATGCTACCATTTGATTTGATTTCTGCAACGAAACGATCTTTGTATGTCATTTTACTATCTCCTTTACAGGTCACTGACTAAGACCTCAGAATTTGCTTTAAGTCAGTTGGCATATCATTATATTTGTTCTAACTATATATATAAATAAATGAAAGAAACTAACTATCAATTACCTTTTACGGAGGTTATATAATGGATAAACAAAAGTATGAAATACAGTTTGTGAAGGTTTCAGATGCGAAAAAGAAACAAATTCAAGTTGGGGACATTGACAAATTTCTTAGTAAATTAGAGCTTGCTGGCTATTGCGTTCTTAACATTAAACCTATTAAAGAAGGAGGACCGAAATGATGTATTATTGCAACCAATGTGCAATAGTAAGAGGATTTCCTATCACAAACAAAACAGAGCAATCACACCAATGTGAGTTCTGTGAAAGGATTATTACCAAATGTAACATCGGTAGCTACGCAGCTCTGGTAGGGTTGGAACGTAATCCGGAACCTTTTAATACCGAAAAAGGTTCCATCAAAGTTCATCAGATGATAAGTCTCGCTTCCGATCTTCCGATTACAAAAATCCACGAAAAAGATCCGAAACGAAGTGTGTCCAAAGATTTTATCATCACTTTCCCCACAACCCAAAAAGAAGATGGTTCAACATCTATCTTTGTTACCAATCGAAATAGTGGGGAACAAATCTGTATTCAAATGTAGTTAACAACAGAGGGAGGACTCATGCAAAATCAAAAAGGTTTTACATTAGTCGAGTTAATAGCTATGATAATTATCTTAGGTATTATCTTGACATTCGTGATCCCCAAAGTTCTCTCTCTTAACAAAAACGCTGAGAATGTGGGGATCAAAATGGCCATTATTGATTTGAATGGTCGGGAAATGAAATGTTGGACAGAGATAAAACTTGGTGAAGGTTGGGTCGATGACCATAAGGTCTTCGAGTCATGTGATTACAAAATCGAGGATTATAGCTGGTCAACATTAGTTGAGATCGGTGGTCAATTGACCTTTAAAGAAACAACCGTTACATTCGATCGAAAGGTGTCGACTATGAACGGTCCAGCCACCTGGTCTATCAACGAATAACATCTTGGCGGCAGCTGTAATAGTCGCCGGAGGAAAAGTGGGGGCATATGCTATGGGGATTTCCTGGAGATCACCTGGGGGCCCATCTTAGTAATGGTGGTCCCCCCACTTTTTTTGGCTTATAAATCTTTGCCGTAATATCGACCATTCCACATAAAACACCCGTCAATAATAATGATTGTATAAAGATTGAAATAGCCTGTTGCAGGTAGATGCTCAACAACCCCAAAACCGTTAATCCAAAAATTGGGTAAATTCTTTTTATAGTCAGGTTTGATATTACACAGACACGGTAGTGATGTTGCCATATGATAACCCTTACGATCTACTGGAGAGACTTTGGCATACATCTGTGGATTGTGAACATGAGAATAAACGACATTACCTTCAAACGCTTCAAGTGTTTTCTTGGCATGATATACATTCCAATAATAACCATGAATAACACTCAACTTCCCAACCTTATAAATCCCGTTGAATGGTACAAGAGTATAACCTCTATCTTGTAAATGAAGATTAGCATCCACGTCCATAATACCTGACAATTCCGGATGTTCCTCAATATACCATTTAACTCTTTGCTCGTGATTTCCTATCATGAATGTTCTGCGGGTTTCGGGTGGGGTAATATTTTCGTGAAATTGTAATACATCTTTATCGAAATCATTATAATCTTTTATTAATCTTTGTCCTTCTTTCAATAAAGGTTTTTTTCGATTCCATCCTGAGATGCAATCCAATGACATTTGATCTCCCATGTACACTAGTTCATGGGGTTCATAGTCCATAATAAATTGACCAAGAGAATCCATAACTTTTTGATCTATATGTGGATAATGGATATCTGGCATTAATACAGTTTTCTGAATCTCGAAATTATCTATTTCTGGAGAACCTTTTATATGGGTTCTTTTGACATATGCACCTGCATACTTGTTGACAGTTCTTATAGAACATCCAACTAGACTTGCGATTTCAGAATTTGTTAGAAGCGTGGTTCCGGCTAATTTTTCGATCTCATTCTTGTAGATTGGCATAGACACTCCTTTGCTAATTTTGTAGTCCTTTTATTTTTTTGTTCTAAAAAAATTAGCAATGTGCTTGTCTAACCCCTTGGTTATTAACCGTTTTGCAGGACAGTAACTGTATAAGTATGGATAGAAACTTTATAGAGATGTTGACTCAGTAACAATTATTCTCACATTATCGCAACCAGTTGGGCAATCGAAACTCCCCTCATCATCAAAAGCTGCAAATCCGCCAGTAGTCAGTTCTTCATAAAGTATTTGGTAAGTTAATCCATAATACGGACTGTCAGTACTATCATAAGTAAAAACAGAATTTTCTGCTGTACTGTCAACAATTATCGTAGACGTACCATCCTGTACCATTTCTCCCTGTAAAACTTCATTCAAAACAATCGCTGTTGAATCCAAATCAGGTGGAATACAAATAAGAGATATATGACGTATCTCATAAATCGTTGGGAAGAAATCATTTTGAAGTATATCAGTTACAGCTCCAATATCATGGTATGAACCACAATCATATGTTTCTCTTTGATAATATAAATTAGACGTTGCATCATCTAAACAAACCAGACAACAATCAGTTGTATCAATATTCTCTAATGTGCAACATGGATTTCCATTACCTGTTATAAAATCATAAATAGGAAATTCGACTTTAACAGTTTCTACCATATCTTCAACAATAATGGTATTAAATAGAGGATTATTAATCTTTAACAATTCAAGTAATAACAATCTAGCTCTATAAGGTTTAAAGAAATTCATAACAGGTTTCAAGTCTTCAAAGAAAGAATCAAGACCAAACATAATGAAACCCAGATTAACAAAACCATAACCCAGATTAATACGAACCCAAGATGAAAGATCTTGCATTAAACTAAATAATAATTCAGAATCGGTCAATGTTGAAGAATCCAACGCAAGTTTCAACGTAGGATTTATAATAGCCAAATACATGCCAGCATCGGATCTATTTTGTAGAAAGTTTCTTGGAGTTTCTCTTGTGAATATATCATAGAACGATTCAAGACCAGTTAGAATCTCTGCTCTTGTCTGAGGTTTAGCAGTAACAGTTTCAAACTCATCTATTATAATAGTTGTGTTGGTATCAGTACCATCATAACAAATAAAACTATCACCAACTTGACCAACATTAAATTGTTTATTAAAGATATATATGATTGATAAATACAGTTCTAGTAAAGATACAATTTCCCCTAATTCGCTAATTTCAGCATTAGCTGTTGGGGTTACACCATTATCTAAATAGTATTGGAATTGATCTTGCACAAGCCGAATTAAAATTCCGATTTCTGCACCATCAATTGACGCTACTGGTTGAACCCCCAAATAAGGAGTTTTAGAAGGAAGGTTAATATCATTCAGATTATATAGATCAAGAATTTGTTGCTCAGTATATAACCAATGAGGATCTTCTGCTGTAAGTCTTGAATAGTCAAATGTTAGTTTAGAAGGATTAACAGTTGTACCGGCAATTGCGGTACCTTCAAAAACTAGAGATGTTGTACTATCTCTTTTGATAAAAAATTCATATATATCTAATTTGGTAACACCATAATATTGTAGTACTTCTAATAATGCTTGTGGTGTACCTTTTCGTTTATATAAGTTAACAAGGTCAAGAAAGAAATTAATCTTTAAATCAATTGGATTTTCATCAGGACCTTTTAATTGAGTAGTATAATTAAATCCAAAACTTCGGAATAATTCATCAAGATCTGAATTTGGAAGTGTGTGAGGATCTGTTATTTGTGTGCTTGCAGAAGCAATAGATTGATGTGCTGAATACCAATCCATTAGGAAATTTCTTAAACGGTACCAATCAGGTTCATTACCTGGAGGAGCACCTGTATAAACACGGTCGAAATACAATTGAGTTTTTGCTTTCGAATCTTTAGCGATAGAATCAAGGGCATCCGTCAAACCATCTACAGTTTCTCCACTGGCTGCTTCGAACAGTTCCCAAAATTTATCTACTGTAAACAAGGTTATATCTCCTTTTAGTCAAACGTCGAAAGATCAGGTTCTCTTAATGTCATATAATCGAAATACTTATCAATGACATATACTTCATAAAGACTTTCTAAGACTAAACCGCTTGACACTAATGTTAAATTATCATAATTTAAATAGTTGTTATATATTTCTAAATCCAAATATAAGAAAATTAGTTTTGATAAAGTGGTTGATAAATTACTATATGTTGCATATAAAATATTTGCAGTTGAATCAAAAGATGTTGTAACTGAACTAACTATTACTACCCCTGTTGAATCTCCTCTAAAAGCTAATAAAGCATCTAATAAAACAAAATCATCCGATTGCAAACCGAATACATTTGTCCCTTCGTCATCATCTATAGCAAGATATTTTGCAGATGATGGATAAATCATTATTCGATTTTTGACCAGAGTTGGCCAACAGGATATGCTTTCTTCTTTGTAAAGATATTTATAATGTGGATATAAAACTGCATTATATTCATCATTAAAAAGGAGGGCGATAAAAGATTGAGGTGAAAGATACACATCCCCAATATCAACTGGCGAAGGTATCTCATATCTATTAACACTGGATCCTTTGATAAACTCATAGACCCAAGCTTGTAATTCTGGCACCAATGTAGTTGATGCCAATGGTCCCGGAACACAAGTCATAAATTTACTCCCTCACATCTGTTTGAATTAAATCAGCTGTGCTCATCATATCTAATACATGAACAAAGAGAGTTTCTGAGTTATAATCCTTAAATGAAAAAGGTTTATGTTTTGGAACATCTGTACTCCATTGACCGGAATGAAATCTAATAGATTCTTCCATGACTTGGAACTGCTCTTCGGTCAAAAGTTCTAAAAATGTTTCTTTGTTCAAACTAACCATATCAGCAGCTAACTTATCATGCTGACCATCTGTATGTTTTCGCTGACCTTGTTGTCCGTATTTCCATGTATCATGTAGAGCAATAGCAAATAACATCTTATCTGCGTCAGAAGTTCTTAATTCAATACCGAACAGTCTCATAACTTTAATTGCTGAATAAAGTAATTGATAAATGTGCTCAGATTGATTAGGAACCTCCCCATTAATTTTCTTATGCCATTTGCCCGTTGATGATGTTGGTTTATCCCAAGTATCGGGAAGCACAGAATCGATCCCCTTCCAGAGTATAAATGCCCTCTCTGTCATATTTGTCTTTAATAAATCTATAATCCTTTCTTTATACTCCATTGATAATTCCTTTCTTAGTAATTATTTCTTCATTTTAGCTTTTTTAGTTTTAACAATATTTTTAACTCTATCTTCACATTTTTTCATACAGACATTTCTATCGTGACCAATTGCGAACGTTCCACATTTTTTGCTGCACGCATTTAGTTCACCTTTGGCCCATCTATATATTGCCCATCCAATAGGACCAGCCAGAACTATTCCCAAAATTGTTTTCGCTGTTCCAGATTCCAATTCTTGCATTAATGTTGATGCTTTAAATCTATCATTAACAACATCTGTGGCTTGTTCATCTAACTGTACAATTTTACCGTCAAGTAAAAATGCTTTAATTTCTGGTTCATTAGCTTCTTTTAGCCAATTAAATATTTGCATTTTAGCTTTAGCACTCATTTTTGAATCAAACACAAGTTGACTTGCTGCTAATTTTAATTCTTTCTTATCCATTTTTATTTATCCTCCGATTTTTTATCAAATCCGTTCTTATAGACTTCCCACGTCTGCGACTGCCATTTTGTAATGTGGACAAGTGCTTCTGTGTGTGTATCTAAATATTTAATATATATAAAGCGCCAATCATAATTTGTAATTATGGCATCTCTACCGTTGAATTTTATCTTAACATTTCTTCCTATATTTTTATTTGTCCTGAACATAAAATATGCAGCAAGGTTAGTATTTATGTTTTTCAAAATGATCAAAACAACTGTCACTCCTAACGCTTGAAAAAACATCCACCATAGTTCTGGTTTAATTGCATTGAATATTTCAATAATTACTTTTGTGTCCATATTAATTACCCATTAGGGCATCTAACTTTGCTCTAATTTTTGCTTTCTTTTGTTTATAATATTGTAAATCATTTCTAGCATTTTGATCATTCGGATTTGCATTTAGCTTACGTTGAGTTTCTTCTATTTTACGGTCAACGTCTTCCAATACACCAATATAATATCTATAATCATTTTGTTTATTTGCAATTTGTTGTTGAACTTGAATCTCTTTTAAATTCATCGCAATTTGAGTTTCGAGGGTATCAGCCTTCGACTCAACCATTTCTCTTTCGTGAATTATATCTTTATCATGGTCATTTTGATTATTATATCTGTCTTCAACAACAAATCCGCTTGTTACTAAAGCAATAACAAGTAGAAATCCTCCTGCAATCGAAGCAAATTTTTTATTAAATGCCATTATAACACCTCCACAACATTATGGATAAAACAGATTTATTTTACTACTATCAGTTCGACCACGAACATCAATATGGAACCAAGTGATGTTCATCTCAAGCCCACCAACAACTTTCCAATCACTTGAGTTTTGATTATCAATTATATATGTTCTCATCTCATCTGGTAAAATATTTTTTGGTATCATATCAACAGCTCTACCGAATCTATGCTGACTCAATGCAGCACCAACAGTAGAATCAGGTGGGCGAAATCCACGATATTGACTTCCTCCACCCCACGACCAATCACAAATAGTCATTGATCCAAATTGATCTCTAACCTTATCAATTAATACAAGCAGACGTTCATCAAAAACAACTTGAAATAAAAAGTTATCGCCTTTACTTTTATATTTGTCATATAAATTTTTTGGCACCAATTCTTTGATTCCAAAATGTTTTGGGATATACATGATATTCTCCTTATAGCAATAATAAAAATATAACAATGGATCCAATGGTGATTCCATATAATCCAGTTTTCTGAATCCTATTGTCCCATTTATGTTCCCATTTTTCATAACGATATGCATTTTCAGAACTAATCCATAACTCTCTATACGAATCAGATTTTCTTTGCTCCATTGCCAGTAACTCTTTAAGAGCATTTATCTGGTCAATGTATGTATTCATTAGTTTTTCTTGATCCAAAACTAATTGTTTATATGTTTTAGTTAACTTAACTAATGCACCAACTTTAGCATATTCAGAAGGAGCTAACATAACATGAGTTGCCTCTTCCCTGTTTGCAACAACTTGATATGATATATCATCTACCTTCTTAACATACATTCGCTTAAGAGGTTCCGGTTTTGGAATCTTATCAATCTCCTCTTGTACTGAATAAGGAAGTGTTGCTTCAAATGTTATAGGTTCTGGTTTAAATGGTTTAAACTCCGCAGGAGCACAAGACGCCAAAAAGAAACCAGTGATTATTAATGCTATTAATTTTTTCATTTTATAGATCCTTCCACTCTTCATCAATCTGGTCGTCAATTGCTGCCAGACTGTCTTCTTTTAAAGTCGCTTGAATTTCTACAGCTGCCTTTTGTAGTTTTTGTTTGATCTTTGCCTTTGTTGCTTCCGAAGCATGTTCTGATGCTTTAATTTGATCAGCTATTACCTTTTGCTCTTTTGTGATTTCTTTAATTTCAGTTTGAAGTTTTTCTTGTTTGGCATCTTTTTTAAACTGATCTAGTATTTTACTTTTATTAGACTTACCCAATAGTTTTGGTAAGAATATAGACAATGCTCCTACTATACCAGCAGCGCCGACACCATATAAAATCATTTCTGGTCCCATCTATTCACCCCCTTCCTTATGCGTCCATATCATCAATAATTTCAGAATTGTCTTTGTCTTCATCGTTCAATGCAATTAATTTCCTCACCTTAAATGTTTCACGTATCACAATAATAGTTCCTGCCAGACTCACATTAAATGTGCACCAGGCGATAAACAAATCCATCACCATCTGCATTTGTTTAATTACAGATACCATAATGGGAGTTTCCACTTGAAGCAAAGCCAGTTTAACAAAAGCAATATGAGTACCGACCAACCATGTTAATATTAGAGTTGATGCAAAAAACGGTAATATAAAAAACCATACTTTAACGGATGCCAGATTCTCTAGAATTTTAACTCCAAATGCTTTCCAATATTTATTTGTTTCCTTATGTAACTTCATTTTTCTTGTCCCCTATTTCATTGTTCTTTTATTTATATTTTCCTTTTAATTTTTTAGATTTCTTTACAGAACAAAATCTACATATTTGCCATCTACGTCTTAATCTCCAATTTAATCTTATAGGACCCAATTAATCACCTCGTTTTTATTTTTGGTTTTTTGTTACCAAGTATTTTGACGACCTGTTTGAACACTTTATATTGATCGCCACTTTCGGCTGCTCCAATAGCTTGTTCATATATAATATCTTGAATCCGTTTATTCTTTGTCCCGACCTTTCCCATATACTTATAAATGAACTCCTCATTAACGTGTTTCCTTAGATCTTCAACGGTAGGTTCTTTCTTAACTGGTCTTGGTTTTACATTTGTTGTTTTAACATCTCTGTATTTCGTTAGGCGCTCCTCAACAATTTGTTCTTTTTTCTTATCACTCTTCCCTTCTGAAACTGACTTAACCGTTACACCACCTTTTTTACCTTCGCTTATTCTCTCACCCTCATCTGCTATCTTAGCTTCAATTGTTACAGGCATCTTAACTTCTATCTCGCCCTTCCAAGGACTGAAATAATCTTGGTCGGCTGTATATAAATCAAGTTGTGCTTCAAAGACTGTTCCATTTTTAATATTTTTCTTCATAAGATTTTTCAATGGAGCAATAACTGCCTGTATTTGAGTATCGCCAACAGCAACTGGAAACCCAAGTTGAACTTCATCTGAAATAAAGAATCTAACAAATCCGTTGACTTCAGTCGAACTAGCTCCTGACAATTCAACTTCAAATGTCAAAACCTTTTCCTTATTGGGATTTAAATATAACATTTTAGTAGTCCCCTATTGTAATATCTTTAACAAGAATTTTTAGTTCTTTGTCTTTTTTCTTAACATCTCTGAAATATACTTTATCAACTGTTACTGCAAATTTTTGCTTTTCGGCCAATTGCATGACAGGTGGTGCTCCACCGCCGAACCCAGTACCTCCGCCTCCACAACAACTACGAAACATTCCGCCTGTTGCTATATCTACGCTCATTATTGTACCACCTGTTTCCAATATGTGAATTGACCACATTCCGTGCCGTCTGCTTCAATACGATATGTTTCCAATACATTACTCGCTGTACCAACAGAAGCTTTGTCTGTATATGTCCTAACCCTCGCTGAGATCATGTTTCCATACTCATCATATGTAGGATCATCTATATACATATTGTGCTTCGACAGACCCAATGTCTTCGCCACAGAGGTATAAATATCAGACAGGTCTGCGTTAAACACTTGAATATCATCTGCTTTACCCCAAGGAAAATAAGTTGGGTGAGTTGCATTAACATACCAAGTTCCCTCAGTATTTGGTGTAAATATATATCTATAATTACCGCTTCCAAGTTCCGTGATCGACCCAGATACAGACCCCGAAACTTCGGACCCGCTTGGATTATAAACATATAATGTAAATTGTACTGGCGGAATACCAGATATTAAATTACCATTTGCATCTGCAACTGTAAAGTGTTCAGATACAGGTTCATTTAAAACTCCTTGTATCATATTCCGCTCCTTATAACGTTGCTGGAATTAAACCAGTATTACGTTTGATATCTTTAACATCTTGACCGGCAGTATCATCTTGACTTTCATAAGGTTCAAGATCAGTTCCCCAAACTGCTTCTGCAATTTCTTCAGATGTTCCAACACCAGTTGATTCAACCAAGGTAGAAACAACTGATTCAACAAATATATTATTCAATAGTCCATCAGCTGCGAGATATGGTGAATCACCTTCTTCGGTGTACAAGTTTCCTGCTACACTTAACCTGTATGTTCCAGACCAAGGTTTTATTCTCCACCCGTTTGTCAAGAAGTAAGTAGCACCCAAAACTC
>Ga0307375_10004644_pt1 | contig 13055 bp, 10 predicted proteins | sample TR1MG_FD_202531 | JGI IMG/M metagenome (GOLD analysis project Ga0307375, IMG submission 202531) | Soil microbial communities from Risofladan, Vaasa, Finland - TR-1 | ecosystem: Environmental > Terrestrial > Soil > Coastal area > Acid sulfate soil | place: Finland: Risofladan, Vaasa | collected... | reverse complement strand
CCTAACTCATTTATAGATGCACCTTTTTCCAAAAAAGGTGCACATATCCACCCCATATTGGAAATATTGTATACCTTTTTTCCAGCTTAGTGCATTTTACTTTTTTAAAAATAGTAATTTTTTGTTGTTACATCTCATTAAATGGCTTTTTATTTTTTGTACATGGATGTAAATCTCGATGGTTTTGCTGCTTTTAGTATACCACGTTTTTGTTATTCCTAATACTGCTTAACTAGCCTTTCAAAAGCCGTGGGGTATAAGGATGCAACTCCTCCGGGCAGGGTTTAAACCATAAGATTTTGGGTTCCAACATTCGGCTGTATTCTTTAACTTCTCTAACTCCTGCTTAACTTCTTACTTAATTTCCTTTTGTGATTGCGGTGCAGGCAACGCAGGTAGATTTTTACATCGAACTACCGTGCACCGCTCGCGCTGGTGGAATCAACCACCCACGGCTAAAGCCGTGGGCTATAAAGATGCAACCCCTCCGGGGTTGCCTTTCAATAATTCTATGCATGGCAAAATATGGGGGCGAAAAATATTTTACCGGTAAAATGGAGACACACGGTCGTGTGTCTCTACATTCCGCTGCGTTTCATTAATTCTTTGACTTCTTCTAACTTCTTCTAACTCCCGTCTAACTTCTGTATAACTTCCGACTAACTTCTGTATAACTCCCGTATAACTTCCGAATAACTCCCGTATAACTTCCGTTTAACTCCTGCTTATCTCCTAAAAGAATAAATCCTAACTTTGGGCGACAATTGTTTCCCGATTATGAAAACCATTACCGATTCCGACAAGGAGTTTTGCTGCGACATTAAGGCACCATGCTTTGCTAAGCTTACCGCTGGCGAGGTGGAGTTGGTGAAAACCAGCCGCACCCAGGTGCTTTTTCGAAAGGGCGAAACGCTGGTAAAACAGGGAGCATACGCCTCCTACGTTCTCTTTATCAGCAATGGTTTGGTGAAACACTACGTGGAGGGCGATGGAATCCACAACTTCAACATCCGCCTGCTGAAGTCGGGCGACTTTCTGGGGCTCTCCACCGTGTTCAACCGCTCCACCTTCAACTTTTCGGCACAGGCGCTGATGGAGACCTCCGTTTACCTTATCGAGAAGGAGGTTATTGCCAACCTAATGAAGCAAAACGGTGAGTTTGCCTTCCAAATCACCAAGCGTTACTGTGAGCAGGATGCCGAGCTCTACGACACCATCCGCGGCCTTATCTACAAGCAAATGCCCGGCAAGCTGGCCGATGCGCTACTTTACCTCAGCTCCGAAAACTTTGCCAACGAGGAGGTTTTCCCGCTCCTTTCGCGAAAGGATATTGCTGATTTTGCAGGAATATCCACCGAGAGTGCCGTGAAGCTGCTCAAGAGCTTTGCGCGCGATGGACTCATTGCCCTCGACGAAAAGGAGGTAACCATTCTCAACCGCGAAATGCTAGCAGAGGTAAGCCGTAGAGGCTAACCAACTAGGTCACTAGATTAGTAAAAACAACCGTTCTCACGTTTCTTCAATTTTACAGGAATCCCATCAACTACTGCGTTGTGAGGTAAAAGCAGCCTCTTTCCCCTCAACCGAATAATGGTGCGATTAAAGGTAACGAGCGTATCGGCTGCATTTGGTAGAGTGATGCGAAAGTAGTTGTCGGGGCTAGTGTATGGAAAGGCTATGGAACCATAACCGAAAGCATCGAAGCGAAGGGAATCGTGGTTGTCAATATCTGCTCTGGATAGCTGAACCACCCCATCAACGTTGGTTACCGCGTCAAAGGGTTGCCATCCATTTGCTGTTTTGCGGCTCACCCTAGCTCCAATCACGGGAGAGTTGTCGCTGCCAAAGATGGAGATGTTTATGCAATCGAGATGCTCATAGCTATCCTCCATTACATTATGAATAGACAGGTTGAAACTGTTGATCTCCAAGTTCTTGCCAACCAACCTCCACAATCCCGAAGTGCTGCCGGTTACACCCTCCCTCGTCCAACGAAAGGTAAATGAGGAGTCGGACTTTAGGTAGAGTGCCGAAGAGTGAGCTGTGCCAACTCCCGCGACGTAGCAACCGGTGGCGCTATCAAAGTTGCGCTGACCAAAAGTAACTTCTGCTGTGATGGTTAATAAAAGAAGCAAAAAACTCAATTTCTTTTGCATACCGGTATTCATCAAGGATTTCGGGCAATAAAGGTATTAATTGTTTTTAGATGATTTGACTTTAAACACCCCCTAAGCCCGAAGATACGGCACTGATTAGAGTCTGTGATTTTCTATAATATGGCACATTGCTGTTGTTTAAATCAACTTTCACCAAAAAGTTTTAGCAAAATGACCGTATAGCAACGGTTTGGCAGAATAATTGCATGGGAGGCACAAGACAAATAAAATCTGCATGAATACTGAAATGAAAACAGCCATTGTATTTGGAGCTACCGGCTTGGTAGGTTCACACCTTCTAACATTACTAGAGCAGGACTCAAGATACTCACACATAAAGGTTTTTGGACGTTCGAAGCCACAATTCACAACCGACAAGGTTGAATTTTTCCTAGGTGATCTGCGCAATCCCGAAAGGCTAGCCGTGCAGTTAACAGGCGATGACCTCTACATTTGTCTTGGGACAACCATTAAAGCGGCTGGCAGCAAACCTGAATTCCGCCGTATTGACTTAGATTTACCTGTAAAAGTGGCAGAGCTGGCAAAAAAGAATGGAGTTTCAACCATAGCGGTAATCTCTTCCTTGGGTGCCAATGCCACATCACGCAATTTTTACCTGCATACCAAAGGGGAGATGGAAAACCTTCTCATCGCGCAAATGTTTGAGAAAACAGTAATCCTGCGTCCCTCCATGCTGCTGGGCAAACGTAACGAATTTCGGTTAGGCGAGGAGATTGGCAAGCGTCTGTTTAAGGCGCTCGGCTTTTTACTCAGTGGGAAGTGGAGACGATACCGTGCTGTGGAGGCCGCCGATGTAGCAGCTGTTATGCTAAAGGTAACCAGTGAGGCTGGCAATGGCGTTACCATAGTGGAGTCGGAGGCAATTGCGGAACTATAGAACTATCCAAAAGAGAGTCTTGTAAAAAGGCTCTCAGCTTCAACGCAATTATACAAGCAGAAATGGTTAAATGGCTGCATTATTGACAGCACCTTTCGTCAATAATGTTTATGTGACATATCTCATCTTACCCACTGAAACATAGCGTATACAAAGTCTACAGGTTCACACTTTAATCAAATTAATTTTTCTGAGATATTCACAAGGCTTTCCAAATTTGCTATTTTTGAGATTCTCATCCCATCATCTCTCAAAAGTTGCAGCCATGAATGTCCCAAGAAAGATCCCTTTTGTTTTGATTAACAGGAAAAACATTGCCTTCGTTTGGATTCTTCTTTCACTACTAATTTCAGGATTGGCTTGGACATTTTTCAGCTATGAAAAGCAGATCCTCTCCGCCAAAGAGAACAGCGAGTTAAAGGAGGTTGCAACCTTAAAAATTAACCAAATTGAGGAATGGCGCAAGGAGAAGCTCGCCGATGCCCAGATGTTTTCTAAAAGCCCATTCTTTTCAAAAGCGCTGAATGAATGGGCAATAACGCCTAGCAATCTCAACCTTAAAAAAGAGATACTCGAAAGACTCATACTCATCAACTGGAATGAGTCATACAATGATATCGTTTTCACCGATTGCAAGGGCAATGCATTACTTTCCACTTCCGGCGCGACAAAAAAGTTGGAACCCCAAACCGTGGCATTGGTTATAAAGGCGGTCCAACAAAAACAGATAATCTTCACCGATATATATAAATGCAGCGCGCTTAACACCCTACAGCTGGATTACATTGCACCGGTATTCAATAGCAGCAATGGTATCACAGGCACATTAATATTTATCGAAAACGCTAATGAACAGCTATTCCCGCTTATAGATCAACACCCTGTTTTCTCTAATACATTTGAAACTGTTCTTGTAAAACGAGATAAGGATAGCGTTCTATTTCTGAATCAGCTACAGCATAGTGGCCGCAGCGCAATGAGCGTTAGGGTTCCCACAAGCCAAACCAACGAGGTTTCTGTAAAGGCAGTGTCGGGCAATGTGGGGTTCTACGAGGGTGTAAACTATCTTGGTCGAAGCGTTGTGGCCTATATGGCTCCCATAAAAGGGACATCGTGGTTTTTAGTTGCTAAAATAAACAAGGATGAACTTTATGCCCCACTATACTTGCGGGGTAAAATCACATTTGCCCTAACCCTGCTGCTGCTGTTAACAATTGCCTTGGGACTTGCCTGGTACTTCAACTACCTAAAACGATATATCTACTTTGAATCGCTAAATAAGGAAAAATCACTTGCCGGCTACTACAAGGAGTTCTTTACCGTTCTCTACAGCATTGGCGATGGTGTAATTACCACCGACGTTATTGGAAATGTTAAACGAATGAATGCCGTTGCCGAGAAGTTAACAGGACATAGTATTGACGAAGCCGCAGGCAAACCCATCGAAGAAATATTCAACATTATCAATGAATCGTCGCGCAAGCCGGTGGAAAACCCCATTCAGCAGGTACTAAAAAGAGACATTGTAGTTGGACTTGCCAATCACACCATTCTCATCGGCAAAGACGGAGCAGAGATCCCAATTGCAGATAGCGCATCCCCCATCCGCGACGAGCATGGGCTAATGCAGGGTGTTGTTCTCGTATTTCGCGATAAATCGAAGGAGCACCTTTCGGAAAAAAAGGTAAGGGAAAGTGAGGCTAGGCTTCAACGGGCGGAAGTTACCGCAATGTCGGGCAACTGGGAAATACATCTCACCGATGGAAAGGTTGACGCATCTGAAGGAGCCTGCAAAATTTATGGCACATCAGCTGAAAATTTGACCATAGAGAAAATCCAGCAGTTCCCACTTCCTCAATTTCGACCCTTGCTAAATGAAGCACTAGAAATGCTGGTAAAGGAGGGAGTACCCTACAATGTTGAGTTTAAGATTAAAACTCCCGATGGTAAAATCAAGGAGATTCACTCCATTGCGGAATACGACCAAAAGGAAAATGTAATATTTGGCGTGTTCCAGGATATTACGGCAAGAAAAGAGCTAGAAAATAAGCATTTTCATCTGCAGCAAATTATTGACAACAGCCTAAATGAAGTATACTTCTTTAATGCAAAGACGCTAAAATTCGAATATCTTAACAAAGGCGCGCTGCTCAATCTTGGATACTCTTACGAAGAGGCGCTGGAGCTAACAGCCATCGACATCAAGCCTGAGTTCACTCGTGAATCCTTTACCGAACGGCTGAAACCTTTGCTTGACGGAACCATGGAAAAGTTGGAATATGAAACCTTTCACAGGCGTAAGAACGGTAGCCTCTATCCGGTGGAAGCTCATCTGCAATACCACAAAACAGACGGTGAGGGTGTATTCTTCGCCATTACTAACAATATTACACAGCGAAAAAGTGCAGAACAAAAGCTGCTGCAAAGCCAAGAACGGTGGAAAAATTTGTTCGAAAACAGCCCCAGTGCTATAGCCATCTACACGGCTGTGGACAATGGAAACGACTTTGTTTTTACGGACTTCAATCGGGTAGCCCAGGAGATAGACTCCATTGACCGAGATAAGGTGGTTGGCAAACGAATAAGTGAGTTGTTTCCGTCAGCCGAAGGCCTTGGATTTCTAGAAGTTTTTAGAAGAGTAATGAAAACTGGTAAAACAGAGCATATTGACGCAACGGTATACAAGGACAACCGCATTCAGGGTTGGCGCGAAAATATTATTTACAGACTCAACACGGGTGAAATTGTAGCCCTTTACAACGACGTTACCGCCCGCATGAAAGCAGAGCAAGAGCTGCGTGAGAGTGAGCAAAAATTCAAAAGTCTTTTCAAAGACCATTCTGCAGTTAAGCTCCTTATCGAGCCGAAAACCGGGAAGATTGTCGATGCCAGCAATTCGGCAGCGGAGTTCTATGGTTGGCCGTTGGAAACGATCAAACAAATGAGCATTTACGACATCAACGTATCAACCAAGGGTGAGATTGAGGACAGGATTCATATGGTGCTCAACCAAGACCAAGATTACTTTGAACTTAAGCACCGCAAGGCGGATGGTCAAATTAGGGACGTGGAGATTTTTAGCAGCAAGGTTGGATTTCATCAGAATCAATACCTCTACTCTATCATACACGACGTTACCGAGGCCCGAAAGGCCATTAGGCAGCTGCGGCTCCTAAGCCGTTCGGTGGAACAGAATCCGGTGAGTATTGTCATCACAGACCAGTCAGGGAACATTGAATATGTTAACCCAAAGTTTTCAACTGTTACAGGATACTCATTCGATGAGGTGGTGGGGAAAAATCCTCGCGTACTCAAATCGGGCATTCAGCCATTAAGCTTCTACCAAAGTTTATGGACAACAATTCTAAGCGGAAAGGTATGGAGCGGAGAAATTTGCAATAAGCGAAAGGACGGCACCCAATACTGGGAAAAAGCAATAATATCGTCTGTAGAGGATGAGCAGGGCACCATATCGCACTTCGTTGCTGTTAAGGAGGATATCACCGAGAGCAAGAAAATGCAGGAGGATCTGATCTCAGCCCTCCAAAAGGCGGAAGAGAACGACCGACTGAAATCGGCATTTCTGGCCAATATGAGCCATGAGATACGAACACCCATGAACGGAATCCTAGGATTTACCGAGTTGCTGAAAAGCCCCACTCTTTTGCAAGCAAAGAGGCTGGAGTTTGTCAAAATCGTAGAGCAAAGTGGTAAGCGACTGCTCGGCATCATCAACGATTTGATAGACATTGCCAAAATTGAATCGCGGCAAATGGAGATATTCGTTTCGGAGGTGAACGTCAGCGAAGAGGTTACAAACCTTACCGCCTTCTTTAAACCGGAAGCCGATACAAAGGAGATAGCTATTATTGTGCAGGATGGTAGCCAATTACCCGAGCTGGTAATAGCCACCGACAAGCAAAAATTCCTCTCCATCGTCACCAACCTGCTAAAGAACGCCATCAAGTTCACCGAAACGGGAAGCATCCGCATTAACATGTCCATTGGCCCAAAAATGGTTGAGTTTTTAGTGGAAGATACGGGCATTGGAATACCGACGGAGATGTTGAAAAAGGTTTTTGACCGTTTTGTTCAGGGCGACACCTCTCTTTCTCGCTCATATGAGGGCGCTGGGCTTGGGCTAACCATTACTAAATCGTACGTGGAGATGCTGGGTGGAACCATTGAGGTGCAATCGGAAGAGGGCAAGGGAACTCGCTTCTCCTTCTCCCTGCCGCTGACCAACGCCGGACATACCGCACCATCGACCAAAGATACAGCAGCACTTAAAACTGCAAATGTTGAGCAAAAGCTCAACATTCTAGTGGTGGAGGACGACAAAATCTCTGCCCAATTTCTACACGATATTCTCCAACCCTTTGCGGCACAACTTCTGTTTGCAAGGACCGGTGGAGAGGCGGTGAAGCTCTGCCGCGAAAATTCAAACGTGAACCTTGTGCTGATGGATATTAAAATGCCCGACATGGACGGGCTGGAAGCCACTCGGATTATTAGAACCTTCAACAAGGAGGTGGTGATAATTGCGCAAACAGCCTACGCACTTACAGGCGACCGCGAGAAGACCATTAATGCTGGCTGCAATGAATATCTTACCAAGCCGTTAAGCCGGAGGGAGCTAACCCTTACCATTGAAAAGTTATTCAAGAATACCGGGGACAAATCCCCATCCCCTAATTGATTCTGTTACCGTTGCACTCACCCTGCAACGGTATGCATTTACTGAAATCTTTATTTTCCATTTTGTTGAATTGCCTTCTTGACGGTTATATTAGTTTCTATTAAATACTTGTAACTAAAGTTCTCAAATATTTAGGATCTTAAATAACCTTTTAACGCATTAGAATTTTAAGCCTGTTTTCTCGCGTTCTGGATGAGAAATAGCAATCCTCCTTCTTAACAGCCTCACCTTTTCTGCATCGCAAACAGTGGGTCTACCGATTGATAGCACTCCTTTATCTGCTCGTTGGTTAATAGGTATAGCTGAGAAAGCAGCGATTTATCTGGAGAGTAGCCCTTAATTTTCCCGTAATTCTTTTTAATCCAATCGATAGCCGTATCCACAATTTTTTTATTGGCCATTCCATGCCCCGATTCACCAATTTCATCAATCATACCTGCCAGTTCAAAACGTGGCTCAGTGGCAAATATAATTTGAGAGAGCTTGGCATGAAACTCCCGCTCGTCGTTCGACCAATTCTTGAACTTTTCCGGCATGTATTTTCGTTCAATGCTGTGCCTGCCCTCATGGCCTAAAATGGAAGCCTCAACCCTATACTTTTCAAAAGTTGACAGGAAGGCCATCTTAAGGTCATTCCCACGCAACCCCTCAGAATAGAGCTTGTGATATAAATCGGTAATGGCATCAAACCGCAACTTTGCAGCCAGGCCACCGGTTTGTTTGTCAATGTCCTCGGTATAAGGTTGATTTAGAAACTCATTTATGCGGGTTAATGTCTTCCTCCGCTCCAAGGTATCGGTTGCCGTTTTCCATGCATTAAAAGGTTCGTCGAGGTATGCCTCCCGAACACGAATAACCTCATTATCTGTTGCCCAACCACCTATGGCCCCATTCTCCCAAAACCAGCTGGAGTAGCCATTGGAAGTCATCATATCGAGCTGGGTGTAGGTAAGCTCCGGTGCATATCCATACTGCTTCACCAGCGCTTTCTCCTGGTTAACAATGTGCCCCAAGCATAAAACAAACCCGCTATAATTTGCGGTAGACCCGGTAAATCCCATTGCGCCAAAATGCTTTTTCGTTTCATCCAAAAAACCATCTTTTCTATACTCCTTACCTGCCAGAAACGAGAGTTTATGCCATAGCTCCTCTCGAGCATTGCCAAGCCACTTCTTATACGCTCTTTCATTTTGTTGGCCAATGGCAATCTGTCGGTAATACTCGTTGGTCTCGCTTTTTACCTCTTTAAGATATTTTGCATAGGTGAGCATATCGGTTACGGCCGAACCATAGCTTTCCTCGCTGGAATTATGGAGGGCAAAATCGCCGGCATACTCATAAAATCGAGAATCAGAGAGTGCCAAAATCAACTTCTCCTGATTTTCCAGAGTCAACTTCTCCCCTCTCCACTTCTCACAAACCTCATTCAAATTTTTAGCGGCATTGGCCATGTATGGGTATGCGCTGTTAATATCTGCAATGTGGAAGTACGATTTCCAAGCGTTAACCACATTGGCGCCATCGTTTCGAAGAAGCGATATCGCAAGCAGAAGCCTTGACGGTTGTGGGGCACCGGCGTTCGATTCCAGAATCTTACTCAAAATGAGAGAAGAGCGGTTGAGCAGCGCTGTATCGAGCGGGATGCTCTTGCTCAAATTATTCACCGACAGCTCGTAAACCGTTTGTGCAAATTCCAACTTGGCGGAGGTAGCTTCTGCCGCTGAACCAGCAAATTTTTCGGCCTTAGTTGCAGCTGCCAATGATTGTTGATAGTTACCCGATTCCCTCTCAATTCGGCTTATCAAATTCCATGTTTCCAACTTCGACAAACCAATGGAATCGTCAGCACGCAAACGCTTCAGCGCTAAGTCATGATTTTTAAAGTATTTCCAATCCTGCAGCGCCAATCGCTGAAGAGCCTGGCATTTGATGTTACTGTTCAACGTATCAATGGCCAGCAGATCCAACAAGATGGTTCTGGAGCGCTCCAAATCGAACTGCTGGTATGCTGCGTCGGCTGCATCAAGGGTGATTTCGTGAATAGTATCTTTACTGTTGCAAGCGAGGAGTGTAGCAAGAGCAAGTAGCAGTAAAATGTTTTTCATTGGTTAGGAATTAGTCGCTATGGCGAGTTAGAAATTCGAGAATCAATTTAATGCTTTTTTAAATGCCCGTGTTACAATGGTTAAGTGAAAACAAGGCTTATGAAACAAAATCCAAAACCCGCTACAATTTAACCTCCCGAAAATTAAAGCTACGAATGCGAGAAATCCTTTCGTTTTCATTTGGATAAGGTTTATTACATGGTGATTCAAACCCCTCGGTTTCAAATCACAAGCTGATGCATTTCCACAGTTGAAGTAAATGTATGAAAGATGCGGGAGGTAACAAAACCAAAAAGGTGGGAATAGAGCAATCAATGTGGTGGAAATTGAATGGCGGTTAGCTACACTCCACCAATCTGCCCGTCATTGGCACTGCTTAATCACATCTCGGGCCTTCAGCCCTTCTGGGGTGCCAATTACGATAGCACAGGGTTTCACTTCGTTCCACCCTGTGCTTTTACATCACGTTCCTTCAGAACGTAGCTCTACAAAATTGAGGCAACGCCAGAAGAGGTAAAAGCACAGGGCTCTACTTCACTACTTATCGGTATAGTATCTCACCATCGGTCGGTTTTTAGAGGTTTGGTCAACAACCTCAAAGCCCGCGCGCTCAAACGATTTATACAGACCTATCCAGGCAAATGAATCGGGCAAGCGTTCCTTGGTGGGAATGGTTGGGTAGGCTTCAATAATGCGGATGCCCTGCTCCTTTGCATACCGAATTACCCCCTTCAAAATTGCCACCGAAACACCCTGACGGCGGAACCGTTTGTCCACAAAGAAGCAGGGTATTGACCAAACGGGATTGCTGTCGATGCGCTTGTGAACCCGTGATTTTTCCAGCTTCACAAAGTGCTCTCTAGGTGCAAATGCACACCAGGCAATGGGTTCGTCCTCATAAAAGGCGAGCATTCCGGTTGGCCTATCCTCCATTACAAGCTTTTGCATGGCGGCCTTGTTACCGCCCTCAACTTTGCCCTCCGCAAAATCGGCTTTTTTGAGACGGTAGTACATGCACCAGCAGCTGCCGCAAGCGCCCCGCTCTCCAAAGAGCTGAACAAACTTCGACCAATTGTCACGCCTCAACGGCTCAAAGGTTATTGCGCTCAAAAAATCCTCGTCGTAGCTGGATGTTGGCATTGGGTGGTGTATTTTGTATAACACATATTGGTCAACAGTATGAATCGTTGCGCGATTCAAAGCACTTACCGAGCATGCCGCTAAGTCGTTTATTAGATGCTATATCGCTCAAATATACTACTAACTTCAAAATGTATTATGACTGTTCGTTGTGTGTTTTTGCTTTTTTAATCCAAATATTAAGCTTATCAATCCAGCTAGCCCAAATAATCCACTAGCATAAAATTCATTTCTGACATCCTCGTTTTCATATAGAAAAATCTTTTTCTCTAAATCGGCTTTAAGTTTCAAATCCTGACCTACAACAAGTTTACCACATAGTCCACCACCAATTTGCTTGGAATACTCTTTATTTACCCCATTATCTATATATTGAAATCTAAAGTGCTGTTTCACTTTAGTCCCAAAACAATTTGGGACATAAGTCACTTTGACTGAAATCAATTTTCCATGTTTCTGAACATTATAAGAATCAATGTCAAATCTTAACCCAATCAATGCGAAAAACCAAAATATGAGTCCGCCAACTATATATATTACTTTATTTGTCATTTTATCATATATTTCAAATCTGCTTTTAGTCTATTTAAGTTAGCGACGAGTCTTTTCTTGCAATTGCACACTACTCGCTAGCTCTTTTTTCCAGTGGATTAGCGAATCCGTCTCCCCTGTTCTTACAAAGCCATTCTTCACCAGCACGGCCATGGATGCTGGGTTGTCTATATTTGTGGAGGCCACCACCGCCCTCACCTCGGGCTGCTCCGCGGCCCAGCCAACCATGCCTCCAACCGCCTCTGCCATATAGCCCTTGCTTCGAAAGGCAGGGTAAGTGCCATAGCCAATCTCTACCTCGCCGCTATGGTTGGGTTCACCCATAAAGCAGAGGTCGCCCACCATCTGGTTCGCCTCCTTTAGAATCACACTCCAAATTGTGGAGTAGAGGTAGTTTCGGCTCGTATCGGCTACGCGAGGGAGTATGGCCTGCTCAAGCGCCTCGGCCAGCTCAGCAGATATTACCCGTGGAGAAGTATTCAGGCATAGCTCCTGCTCCAGCGAGCCATCGTTTTGCTTATACTTAACCAGCTGCCCGTAGGTGAGTGGTATTATAAGAAGTCTCTCGGTTTCTACCATACCCTGTTGCTTATGCGCTGTGTGTTATGCCACATTTGCTGGCATGAAGATACCAAGACAAATTGAAAATCATACAAGGGATGTATCTTAACACAGATTCATCGCTCGGTGGTGCAAACCGCTCAGATGGCTATTTATTGGCAAACGTGGGTTAGTATTTCTTTCGTTTTGGATTTTGTCTATTGTCGAAGAAGTTCAAGAGAATAATGCTGTCTCCCTGAATTTTATAAAAGAGAGTCAGCTGCCTGACAATTACAAAACCACGAATATTCCTTTCCGTATGTTCTAGGCTGCCTATTTCAGGAAATTCGACAAGAATGTCAAGGAAATCATAAACTTTCTTAACAAAAGCCGTAGTAACTGTTCCCCCCCACTCCTCTTCCAAATAGGTTATAATTTTATCGAATTTCTTGTCTGAGCTTTTCGACCAATAGATGGTTAAAGCCATTTCTTATGCTTTTTTTGTATTTCAGTATGCGCGATAAGATTTGCCGGGTCATTTGATTCAATGTCCGCACGAATTAACTCCTCCTGTTCCGCCTGAGTAAGTCTTCCCCAAAGTTCTCCATCTGCCCTCTCATTCATTCTGGACATGATAGCATAAAACTTCATGAGTAAACTTTCATTGCTTATACTATCAATTAGGTGATGGAGATTATTTCTTATTTCAACGGTGCTCATATTTTTTTCTTCAAAGATACGAATACTGCATACAAAAGGCAATGCTTGTCGAAAAGCCCATGTGTGCTAATGGCCTATCATCCTGCAATGAAAATTATTTCACCCTGACTTTCCACCTGTAGATGGAGGTAATGAGAACTCCCAATAAACCGATAATATCGCCATACCATACAATCACAGACCGAATATCCAAAACATATTGTGCAAACAAACTAACCGCAATCAACACTGTAAATCCAGACACA
>Ga0307375_10004642_pt1 | contig 13062 bp, 11 predicted proteins | sample TR1MG_FD_202531 | JGI IMG/M metagenome (GOLD analysis project Ga0307375, IMG submission 202531) | Soil microbial communities from Risofladan, Vaasa, Finland - TR-1 | ecosystem: Environmental > Terrestrial > Soil > Coastal area > Acid sulfate soil | place: Finland: Risofladan, Vaasa | collected... | reverse complement strand
AGGGGTGATGGAGCCGTTGTTGTTGCTATCAATCGCCTGGAAAATGCTACGAAGGGCGATCAACTGCTCGTCTGTCATGCGACCGACATTGCCAAGCCCTCCAACACGGCCAGTCACCTTCGCAATGTGATCCATTGCCGCCTCAGCCATTGTTCCTTCTATGAGCAGCAATACGACACAGGCGCAGAGCAACGAGGGGAGTTACAAGGCAGGGTCAGGTCAGAAAGTGGGTTGGAGGCGAAAGGCAAAGGCGTGAGTGGGTTTGGAGAAGCCAAGGGCGATTGCTGATGGAGTAACTGCAAATTTGGATTCTATTGCAAGCATGAGGGCGAAGGGGGAAGGGAAGCAAGGGCAAGGGAGATTAACATACGTGAGGGGAGGAGTGACAAGGCAGAGCAAGGTCAAAGCTAGATTTCAGCAGCACAGCCGATCGAAGCCGCCGAAAAGCTGCTCCTTGAGCCTCGGTCGCGCTCTCTCTCTCCGAATCTCTCTCTCTCTCTCTCCGAATCTCTCTCTCTCTCTCTCCGAATCTCTCTCTCTCTCTCTCTCTCTCTCTCTCTCTCTCCGAATCTCTCTCTGCTCTGCTCTGCTCCTCAGCACCTCTCACCATCTGTGTAGTTCCTCCTCGAACGTCAGACCGCACACGCACTCTCACTCCGTCCCATTTCCCCTTCCCCATCTCCAACAAGAACGATCGTGCCAAAATATGGCGTCTGCAAGGGCTCAGGAGGAGAAGAACCTCAAGGCAATCCGAGAGCTGATGAAACTCCCGGCGAACAAGAAGTGCTTCGACTGTGGTCAAAAGGTGCGTGCTCTGCTCCTCCCCTCTGCCACTTGATGTTGCAGAACGATCCATTCCCCACCACTTCGCTAACCTAATGCCACTGCCACGCAACGCTGAATCGTGATTTTGCCGAAACAAGGGACCCGTCTACGCGAATTGTACCATTGGCACCTTCATTTGCACCCCATGCAGCGGTCTTCAGTACGCTTCCAGCTCCAATTCTCGTAATACATTGCAAGCGAAGTGAAACAGCTCGAATGAAACACATAGAACTGACCAAAAGGCTTTGCACACCGTTCCACATTGTTCTAGTCGCGAATTGAACCACAGGTGCAAGTCTGTATCCATGTCTACCTTCACAAGTGCTGAAGTGGAAAAGCTCACGACTATTGGAAATGAGGTATGCGCTATCGATGGAGTATGGAGCTAGAAACGAGCGATATTCGGGTTCTCCCTCACATGCACAAACACACAATCATGATCTGAGTATTGACTAATCGATGTCCCGCCCGACTTCTTCTGTATTCCGACTTTCTTATGATTGTAGAACGCGGCAAAGGAATGGCATGCGACTTGGAACCCTAGTGAGTACCCAGCGCCCGATGGAAACGACACAACCTATCTTCGCAAATTCCTCTTCATGACTTATCATGATCGTAAGTTTTGTGCTTCTAATGGTAAGAGCGCAGATACGACCGCTTCACCTTCCTCAGGCAAGACCAAAAAGTCGACGAATACGCCCGGAAAATCGACATCTTCTACTCGCCGCGACTCTTCAAGTTCTTCTTCCCTCCCTCAACCCGAGCCTCTTTCGAACATCCTTGGCCCTAACATTCCCACAATCGACTTTGGTACTCCTACTGGAAGCAAGCCGAGCCGCACCCATGCCACGCCCACGGAGCCCAAAAAGGAGGCAAACTTGATTGACCTTCTTGGTGATGCGCCAGCTGCCGCCCCGCGTGCCGCACCCACTGCTACTCCCTCGTCGAACAATCTCCTTGGTGATCTCATGTCTCTTAGCGTTGCGCCAGCGGCGACAAGTGCCTACGCACCTGCGTCGGCGCCAAATCCTTTCAGTGCTTCTTCTGTCGCCCCCGCCATCGACCCTCAGCAAGTTGTTCAATTGCAAACTCAAGTGCAGAACATGCAGACCGCGATTTTGAGTGCGCAGCAACAAATGGCTGCCGTGCAAGAGCAGATTCAGCGTGGTCAGCAACTGTTCCAACAACTTGACCCCCTACAGAAGCAGCAACTGGCTGCGCTCATGCAACGCTATCAAGCGATGAATACTCAATTCCAGGCCATGAATCAACAGTACTCGGCAGCGGTGGCGAAGCTTCAACAGATGCAACAACAACTCCAGGTGCAAAAGCAACAACAACAACAACAGGTGCAACAACAGGTGCAACTGCAACAACAACCCCAGCATAAGTCGAACCTATTCGATGTCGCTTTCGGTGGGTCAGCAAGTGCGGCAAACTCGCACGGAATGGCGGCGAATGCCACTTCCAACCTGTACGGCACTTCCACGACTCCTATCACAGCGACTACGACAAACGGTACTTCGAATCACAATCTATTTGGCTCATACTCGGCATCGCAACCCTCAACCACCACCACCACCACGTCGGCCGCCTCCTACTCCCACTCGCAACCAAACCTCTTCGGACCGTACACGGGATCGTCCTCGTCCGACTCGGCACAAATCACCTCCGCCAGCTATGGAAGCTACCCCTCATCAAGTACGAGCCTCATTCACTCACTCGTTCCGTCTATTTGCGGCAGTGCATCTCTCTTTCCGCTGTCCGCTTTCCCGCCACTCATCCAAGTCCACTAACCCACCACCCTGCTGCTCCTCTTTGACCACTCGCATTCCAGTGTCCTTCACCTCCTCACCCGCTGCAGCGCAGAAGAATGACTTCCACCCATTCGACTGAGTGCGCGACTGAACCTCTCCAGCTGCCTGCCCTCCCTGTCCCCCTCCTTTCCTTCTGCTCGGCATTCCACCCTCCCTCCCTCCCTCCTCAGGGATCCTGTTACAGGTGTGCATACTTTGAAGTAATGTATTGGTACCCTATTTCTATGACAAGAGAGTGAGAGAGTGAGAGAACAACTTCTGTTCCATTGTCTCGCCCAGGTGTGCTATCCTGATCGGTTCAGCTCATAGTCACTCGTAGGGGACATGCTTCTATGGTGAGTGGTTCTTATGGCCAACGAGTAGGTGAAGAGCGAGCGGGAAGACGCGCGGATCGCGATCGTCCTTCAGGCCCAGTTTCGATCGCTCAGAGGAGAGGGCGGCCTCTTTTCGGCGCGGGTCTCTGGCCCACCGCAGTCCCTCCTTCAGGCCCCTCCTCGCCGCACCCTCACCCTTCGTCCCTTCCTCGTCGCCCGAAGCGGGCGCTCATTCGAGAATTGTGCTTTTTCGTGTGCTTTCGGAGGCGATCTGTCATATGCGGTAATGGCTTCGCACCGCCAGAAGCCAGCACGAGGCCTGGTCAATTTGGGCAACACTTGCTACCTCAACTCTGTGGTCCAGGTTCGTCCTCTCCATCGCTCGCTCATTTACCCTCTCACGCGCCAATCGATGATACATGCTAACACACATACTTTCTCTGCTGGCAATGCCTCAACATGACAACGCATGCTCCAAAAAACGTCAATGCAAATCGCGTGGCGATGGCGCTCTCTCCCTCTCTCTCCCTCTCACGTCCGTCTGCTCTGTTGTGCTTCTCTCCAACCCAATCCCTGCTGCCACCTTCGACTCTGGCTGTATCCTCACTCACTCATCCACATGACACACCACTTCATCTGCACCAAACCGCCAACGATACGCCCCTCGAACCCCACCAGTCGCTGAATACATCCCCTCTCTTCTGCCAGTACATTGAGGCTCTCAAACACCAAGGACACTCGAATGCCCTACTCGATAAGCTCAACGACACACTAGAAGGTACGACACATCTTAATTGAACACTTGTGCACCCCTTGGATGGCAAAGAGCGCTGGAATAGCAGGTTGTTGTTCGTTGCGAGAGAGAGAGATTGGATCGGGCCGCGCTTTGGTCTTCTGTCCGTGTGTCGGTGTGTGTGACTCCGCGGCCTCCGTTTCTCTCTTCTCTCTCTCTCTCTATCTGGCCCTCCTTGTCGTCTTCGGCTGTCTCTGCCCTCCCACCCAGCTTGGCTCGCTCATCCCCTCCTTCACGAGTTTGAGAAAGAGTTTGTTCCTGACGTTGCCCCATGTTGTCCCTATTCTGGCGGAAATTGACTAGCTATGAAGGATACTCGCGCTCCTCCCCTCCGTCCTCCGTTGGTGATGGATGAATCTCTTCGTAAGCAGTTTAAACCTGGTGAGCAGCAAGATGCTCATGAGTTTTTGACCTTCTTGTTGGACGAAATTGTCTCCCCTGGCTCGTCTGGGACAACTCCCCTGGCCGAGGCGAAGTTGAGTGGTTTTGCGGCTCTCATGGAGGAACCTCGTCGTCTTCACCCCTTATCCCCATCTAGTACCCTGTCTTCTTCTTCTTCATTCTCTACCAAGAGCGATATCTTGCTTAGTCAGTCTATGATCTTCAAACCTCCACCGATGCAAACGGGTTCTGCGTTGAGTGCCTCTCTGCGTACTACCCCCTCTTCTTCCTCCTCCTCTTCTTCTACGTCTCCTCTCTATGCCTCTGCGCGAGGTAGCGCGGCCTCTTCGCACCTCTCCAATGGCAGGAGACTGAACGAGAGTTTGAGCAACTTTGCGCGCTCCTCTGTGCCTCTACATCCCACCCACACTCACTCTACGCCTCCTCATCATACTCATGGCCATGCGAACTCGCATGCTCACCCGCACTTGCCCATCGACGGTTCTCAGAGAACGCCAGATGACGCGATTTACGGTTCGTCGCCGCTTCGCAGCTCCCTGTCCACCTCTCCCTCCACTCCTGGTCTCTCTCTGGCATCCTTCTCTTCCCCCTCCTTGTCTGGTTCTCGCTTTGGTGCCAGTAGCTCGCTGTTGCACTCTGCGATTGTGAAGTCGCGAAAAATGCTGCCATCTCCGTTTATGGGCAAAATGGAGTCCACTATTCGTTGTACGCGTTGTGATTTCACGTGGTCGATGATTCAGCCCATGACGATGTTGTCTGCGTACATCCCAGTGAAGCAGCCGCGTGTGGAGCTGCTGGATTGCATCGTCGGGTTTACGAAGAGCGAGGACGTGAAGGACGTGTTTTGTCAGAAGTGCAAAAGGACGAGAAAGGTGGAGAAGCGTCTCTCTGTGGCGAAGGAACCTGAATTGCTGTGCATCTTCATCAATAGGCTCAAGTACGAGCGCGGCCCGAACGGTGCGTTGGCGCCCCGCAAACTCGAGGCTCACGTGTCCTTCGATCACGATTTCAACCTCGCAGCCGCAACCTCGCAAATCTCTCGCAATTTTACTCAAGAAAGAGTGGAGCAAATCATGATGCAGCAAGACGCGAGCGACTCTGGAGCCTCGTCGTCGTTTTCCGCGAATTTGGGCTACGGCACCAACGGCCACACAACCTCGTCGGGTGCCAACACGCTCAGCTCCTCTTCTCATCAGACGCCGACGACGAATTCCACCTCCACTGCAGCACCATCCCCACGAAACAACGGCCACAATTCCAACCATCAATATTCGAGGAGCGGGATGAACACACCGAGCGAGACAGCCAGCGTGGCGAGCATGGCGAGCACGACTTCAGAGTTCCGCGAAACACTCAACTCCAAACTCACTCGCAGCTTCAACGAGACCCCAAACGATCCACGCTTCGATTATCAACTGTATGCCGTCATCGTACACTTGGGAAACTCAACTGGCGGACACTACATCTGTTTCAAGGCGATCAACATCGACGAGCCGCAGGAGGGCAACTGGCTGCAAATATCGGACTCTGATGTGCGTGAAGTCACGTTCGAGCACGTGAAGAAGCAATATGCCTACATGTTGTTTTATCAGAAGAGGACACCAAGCCCAGAATACTCGAATCGTTTGACGAACGCGTCCGCACCCGCTTCCGACTCATCTCTGGACAACCTCTCGCTCTCTCACTCCATTAATGGTATGCCTCTATTCCCTCTCCCCATAGAACCTCTCGACATTGGAAACCACGTGACTGCAAGCGAGGAACAGGGATCTTCGTCTTCCTCCTCTTCCCTCTCTTCTTCTTTGCCCACCACCAGCTCCAGCACCTCTCCTGAGACATCGGAACGCCATCGCCACTCGAGCAACGACATTAAGGCCTTCTTGGAGCCGGAGGAAGACGATGAGGAGGAGGAGGAGGTGCGAACGGGCGAACCCGGACTTCGCAGCGCTCAGGGCATTCCCATTGAGCTCCTGACGAGGCCGCTTCAAGACTTTTCAACTCACACCGACGGGTTCGATGCAATCGTTGCCAGAGCGGATGGTTGAGAGAGCCAAACGGAACCTGCAGCGGAAAGGAGACGAAGAGCGCTGCTTTAAATAGAGACAGGCGATGACCACTATGTACAAACCCCATATATCGAAACACAAGGCAGTAATTGCATGTACTATAAACCAAACCAAACCAAACCACCCCGCACAAGCGACGAAAACAGGTGTCTCGATCTGGTTATTCAACTCCCTGTGTCAGCCCTCCCTAGCTTGAATAATCAGAGGAATTTGAGCCGGACATTAGGGTAGTGAGGAGGATTGGGATAGTCTATTGCGGTTGATACAAGATTGTGGGTGAATGGGAGGGAGTAACGACTTGCGAGAAGAAGATGAAGGGATGAGACCTGGAGAGGGTCAAGTTGCTGCCCTCCTCACTTTGATTGGATTGGGATGACTGCGTCGGGTTGGTTGATGGTTCCCTCGGAGGGCTTGTTCTTGAGAATCTTGACGGAAGATCCCTTGTCTCCATTGTCGTTCATCGACACCTGTTCCCTTGCGACTTCGAAGGGCAGTCCGAACTGCGATGACATCTTGACCGTCTTTGTCGCTGGCTGTCCCTCTACTACCGTGTCGAAGGTGTATTGCATGTCGAAGGTGAGCTTCTTATCTGAATCGATCGATACTGACACCTTGGTGGCGTGTTTCGAGGGTTCGCAGGAGAAGATGTACGCGTCGGTACTCGACGTCGCCTGCACACTGACCTTGTCATTTGGGTTTCCTGGCCATGCTGGCACAGTGAACGTTCCAATTTCCATGGCGGAGGATCCAGATGAAGAAGAAGAGGAGGAGGAGGATGCTTTCATGAAGTTGATCGTCAGAATGCCCGTGGAAGCGTGGAATTCTGGCTGTACTTGAGAGGCTACCAATTGGAAGGGCAATTTCATTCGTTGGATCGATTCCTTGATCATGCCATTCACGCGAATCGTGCGAGACATGGTCAATTGTCTTCCGTTCTCCAAGAGCTTCACCTCCAATCCATTCACGGGACATCCCAAATTAGAAATGTCCAAATAGTACTTGTTACCAGATTCTGTGAGGGGGCCAACTTTGTACTCGGACTCCTGAGAAACGACGGGGATTCCATCGGAGGGCTGACTGTCTTGATGTTGAGAAGAGGACGTATGAGAAGGTGCCGCTCCGGACGCAGAAGAAGACGACGAAGAAGATGCACTGCTTCCTTGAGTGGCAGAGTCTTCAGTGTACTTGGAAGTGAAGCAAGCAACGATGGTTCTTCCGAATTGAATGTGCGGTCCAGTCGAGATGCCGACGAAGTGGATGTCCGCGTTGTAAATCGAATGTCTGTGATCTCTAGAAGCATTACCATCGTCCACGATCCAAGAGAGAACCACCTCTGCGGGAGAGAGGTTGCCGAGTGCCAAATTTTGGAACAGTTTTCCCGACCACTTGCCGTATCTGTTGAACCTCGCATTGCCTTGATCGTCAGTTTCGAGGTTGTCGAAGTTGTTGGCTTCAGCAGCAAGGGTCACTAGATCCTTACAAGAGTGCGAGAGTCCATCGCTCAAACTGATCGCTTCAAGCGGCTTTTGCGACCTCAAAAACGCGAGTGCACCATCGATTGCAGAAGAGCCTTCTTGTGTCATTCTCGTAGTATGAGTGCCAGGGTAGTGATAGGCCTTGCCGTCGAAGTTGGGCTTCATCGATTCCAAATGGGAAATGAGTTGCTGAGGTTGCGATCTCGCCTTGTTAATCTCGGTCCAAAGCTCCACTTCATACTTGGACTTCACTTCGGCTCTCTTCGGGATGGGGTATTGTTGCGCCATCACGTCGTGTTGTGAAACTGCAGGTTTCGATGAAGTGGAAGAAGCAGTCGTGGAGGAAGAGCCACCCATCAGACGGTTCATTCTCTCCATTTCTCTCCGTGCCTTCTCGTCCGAATCGGCGACCAAACCCCTTTCGTCCAGTTGTGGCTCTCCTGGCGCCGCCGCCGGTGCATGCTGTTGGTGACCAGCTGCGGGAGCACTCTTTTGAGCAGAAGAAGTGGGTCCAGATGAAGCACTGGAAGCCGAAGAGCTGGTGGTGGAAGGGACGGAACGCGAGGCGCTCGCAGCCGAAGAGACTGGCGCAGATGCCGCCGGCGACGAAGTGGACACCGAAGACTTGGGCGTAGATGCAGAAGCAGAAGGTTTGGCGGTGCTCACAGCGGCAGAAGTCGTGGAGGAGGCCGTTGTCGTTGGTGCCGTCGCCTTCGCTCCCTTCACATGTCTCAAGAGTCTCGCCTCCTCCTTGCTCATAGAATCCTCCTCAGAATGCACACCAATGCTTGAAGTATCGACACCAGTGACAGACGATGATGAAGGCTTCTGAACACTTGTCGTCGCCTTTGTGGCTGCAGCCTGATTCGTCTCCTCTCCTTCACTCGTCAATTGCATAGATAGAGAATCGTCCAACAGTTTTCCATCGAAGAAGAAGACATACGAGGCAAAGATCTTCATCTTGTGATACGTGAAGTTTTTCAGTTCTCCGCGATTCAACTCATTGCGATCAAGGATAGCACCATCACTCTGAACAGTTGCGAAATGAGAACCAGTCTTGTTCTTCAGAGTTCCATGTCCAAAGTCGACATAGCCAATGATCTCATCGGAGACATCCAAAACCATACCATCAGCGTTCACCTCTCCCATAAACTTCTCATGACTAGAATAGATAAGAGTAGGAAGCACAAGTTGAACAGTAGAACAACAACAAATAGAGTCAGTACGAGGGAGAAAACCAGCGTCAAAGGAGAGGGAACAATGATCGGGCGACAGAGCCGCTAAACATCTTGTGACTGCTAGCTACACAAGTGAATCCGCTAGAGAAGCATAATAAGAAGATGTAAAGGGCAGAGAGACGACAAGAAGGGATCGAAAGAACGTACGCATCGCCTGCTGAACCATCTTCGTTAATGTAGCCTACAAGTACGCCCTTGCTATCGTGAACCGCTCCATCATCTGCGATTCGAGCACGAAGACCATGATGGCCATACACTTGAATCTCTCCAGGCATCGCTGCACGTCACACAAGAGAACACAGGCCAGAATGGCGCCGGCGTGTACCGCGCTCGATTCTCTCCACACAGAGAGACTGCGTTAAGCTGGGCGAACAAGATACATAGGTTAAAAATCCTTAATAGGAAAAAGGATCCACTAACGTACGCGAGCGAGACCTGTCTACTTGCCTTTTTAAGCAAGTTTCGGTGAAATTTCAGCAAAATCGCGGACATTTCGGTCCCTGTGAACACTCAAGTCCCAATGGGACAAGAAGCTATTAGATGAGAAATGGTAGATACGTGCATGCGTTCCAAGGTTGGCAGGCACATAGACTCCTTGAAATGGCGAACAGGTCGAGATTCGTTTGACCTCGCTGATTTCCCTCCCTTTTCAGCCCCCAAATAGCGGAAGACTCGGCCTGAGGGTGCGAAAGGCATTCTACATGCAACGGAGAAGAGCATCTGAGCAGTTTGAGATCAATCGTTTTCAGTTTTAGTGAGGTACATACAATTCGACTGCGAAACGTATTATTAGCGTCCTCGGCCTCCGCCTCCGCCTCTGCCGCCACCACCTCCAAATCCGCGATTGCTAGATCCACCGCGATTGAAAGAACCGCCGCGGGGAACACCACCACCACGACCGCCGCCGCGGGGAGCACCGCCGCCATGAGCACCGCCACGACCGCCTCCTCCGCCTCCTCCGCCTCCTCCGCGTCCTCCGCGTCCTCCCTTCATACTGAACATCTCAAGATGTTAGCATTCTATTCTGAGACTAGAACAACGAAAGTGCAAGCAATGGACGTACCCTCCGCCTCTCGGCTTCTCAGCTTCCAGGAACATCTTGGCAGGTAGCAATCTGTCTGATCCGATATAACACTTGCCCTTCTTCTCAAAGGAACTAGCAGTGAAGCCACCTTTCGGCTTGACGGTGAAATACTGCACAGGGAAAGGCGTCAGAACTCGATTCGCTCCCACATGTCTCACACAAGCACCAAACGCCTCACAATGGGCACGTACGACTTCGTTCACAGGGCCAAAGATCTCATCGATCTGTCCAAACATCGTTTTGTTCTCAAGGAAGACAGGGGAATTGAACTTTGGAATCTTCTCAATGTTCTGCACTTTGAAGACCATGTCGCTCTCCGAGGCATGCATATATGTTCCATACTCTACAAAACGCAACTGGGTTAGCAAAAACCGGGTTCACATGCCCAACGAAGTGTTACCAAGCTCGAAAAGAGGGACGCATATGACCGAACGAAAGGGAGCCACTTTTCGACGCAAACAGCAGTAGAAGCGAACGGGATAGTCAATGCAAATAGACATGGAATTCAAAGAGCTACGTACCTATTACAGAGTCAGGGTTGTTCAGATCAGCACCATCTCGGCCGCGACCACCGCCAAAGCCTCCTCCACGGCCACCACCTCCTCCTCTTCCTCGATCCGATCCAAAGCCTCCCCTACCTCGTTGACTCATTTTAGTGTATTGTCAGCGTGGCGATGTTGGGATGGAATGTGGATCAAGGCGGGAAAACGCGTGCTGAGCCCGAGCAGTCCAACTTCTACCGACTTTCCTGAAATTTCGCAACAATCAGGAGCCTGGACTTTTCCAGACTCGAAGGGTCGGCAGCGTTTCGGCGAATCAGAGGAGCTCGCCGAATTTGTCCATGTTTTGAGTCACTTGGCGCATTGCTCACTTCGCACATAGGTCACCCCACCATGCAGAACGTAAAAGTGGTGATTGTAGGTGATGGTGGTGTCGGTTCGTTCCCCTTTCTGTTGACTTGAGCTGTTCCAGGCGTGATAGACTGACCCCCAACCTGCAGGTAAATCTTGCCTCCTCATTGCGTACACTACGAATGCCTTTCCTGCGGAATACGTGCCTACTGTGTTCGACAACTACTCTGCTAATGTGATAGTGGACGGGAAGCCGTATAGCCTTGGGCTCTGGGACACAGCAGGTCAAGAAGATTACGATCGTTTGCGACCATTGTCCTACCCTCAGACTGATTGCTTCCTCCTTGCCTTTGACGTCACTCGTCCTACAAGTCTTCAAAATGCTGGTACTAAGTGGATTCCCGAGTTGGAGCATCATTGTCCAGGCGTCCCAATCGTTCTCGTTGGTACCAAGTCCGATCTTCGTGGTGCTGATGGCAATCGCAATACAGCTAATGTTGCGAATAATGGTGGGGATGTCAGGCCGTGTGTGACTGATGAAGACGTGAAAAAGTTTGTGAAAGCGAATCCGTCCGTTTCTGGTTGGTGTATCACTTCATCCTTGACTTCCGTCAATCTATCGGTCCCATTTGATAGTGCGATTCGTTTGGTGATATCGTCGAGTTCGAAGAAGGGCAAGAAGGGCAAGAAACTTGGTGTTGATCCTGCTCCTCAGCCTCCTGCTTTCCCACCTGCTCCCCGTGCTCCTTGGATCCATCCTATTACTTCTAGCTTTAGTGCGGATTGGAAAAAATTGTACAACAATGAGGCCTTCTCCGACATGTGCTTCCGCGGCTCTGACTTCAAAATCCACGGCCATCGTACCATCCTTTGTGCCGCGAGTGGGCTCTTCCTGCGCCTATTCGTTTCTGCCGCGGATTATGTGAAGTACAAGGCGAGTGGCGAGGGCGACAAGAGTGGCGAGAATCCGATCGCGATGATCCAAAGTGGCAAACATCCGGTCTTCCGTGCGATGCTTCAGCCCGATGCTAATGAGTCTGCGACGGTAGGTGCTGGTTCCGAAGATGATCAGCATGTGAAGGTGCTTACGTTTGACATACATGCGAGTATATCTGGAGAGGCATTCCTCTACGTAATGGAGTACTTGTACACCGGTATGGCTTCCATCACCAAAACCCACTACATCCTGCCTAAATTGAAGGACTTGGCGAGATCTTTCGATTGCGACATGTTAGTCTCGATCTGCGAGAACCTGGAGCAGGATATGGACTTCTTGAATCCAAGCATCGAAACCTACCGCATGGACGTTGCCGCGGCGCAAGTAAAGCGCCTGTATCTCAATATTTCTCCACAGACGACGGCCACTACTGCCAAGAACTTGTTCGCAGATTGCACCGTCCAATTGGACTACACGGACGAGATGGGTTCTGCAACAACTTCACCTGCCTCTACCTCGCGCATTCGCACTCTCAACATCCCCTGTCACCGCATTTTGTTGGAAAGCCGCTGCGACTTCTTGGCTTCCATGTTCAAAGGACAATTCACGGAGGCGCAGACGATGGTAGGCAAGATCGAAATGCACCCGGACTCGTTCATGCCTCTGTTGGAGTATGTGTACACGGATCACGCTCCTATTGAAGGCGGAGATTGTATTGGCATCCTTGCGGCAGCCGATCAGTATAGGTTGCCAAGGTTGGTATCGCTAGCAGAGCTATGGGTCTCCAAAATGATCGAGAAGGCGACGCAAAAGGACGTCGTTAAGGCTTTCATCAACATCTCCGACGTTCTCGATCTTGCCAACGCTCACAACGCACCTCAACTCAAAACTTGGTTCCTAGATTGGTGCGGTGCCAACTACGTGCCGCTGACGAAGCGAAAGGACTTCCAAGACCTGCAAGGAGACGACAAGGACTACATCGTACAACACCAATACCCACCGGTATCATATCTAGAGGAAGTGGCAAAGTACGAGAGAGATTTGAAGGCGTACAAGAAGAAGAAGAAGGAGAAGAAGAGCAAGAAGAAGCCCGAAGAGGAGGAGCAGGAAGAGCAGGATGGAGAGGAGCAGCAACAGGCGAATGACGATATCTCCTCATCGGACGACGAATCGGCTGAAGATGGAGCGAAATGTGCAATCATGTGAAGACAGGGCCACCTTAACTTCAACTCCCCCCGCACTTCATCACCGAATCCTCCT
>Ga0307375_10004641_pt1 | contig 13062 bp, 9 predicted proteins | sample TR1MG_FD_202531 | JGI IMG/M metagenome (GOLD analysis project Ga0307375, IMG submission 202531) | Soil microbial communities from Risofladan, Vaasa, Finland - TR-1 | ecosystem: Environmental > Terrestrial > Soil > Coastal area > Acid sulfate soil | place: Finland: Risofladan, Vaasa | collected... | reverse complement strand
TTGGCCAGGGAGGCCCCATCGGTGAGCACGAGGGCGGCGGCGATCAGCGTCCACACCGCCATGGCGGGCACCAGCCAGCGCGTGCGCACCCGCGGCGACAGCATGGACAACCCGCGCCGGCTGCCGTCCATGGGAAACAGCACGACTCGCGAGCGAGGAGACGGCCGGGGGAGCCGGGCCGGCCGGATCACCACGGCCGCGGCCTCGATGAGTTCGTGGACGTCGTCGTCCTCGCTTCGCAGACTGCTCCATCGGTGACCCGTCATGCGTTCCATGCACCCCTCCATCGCACGACGTACAAGGTGGCGTTGGAGCGGATGCCAGCAATGTTCGCATCCCGGTCGGCGGCCGTTAGAATGACCGATCGTGCGCCCGGCGGGCGGTGCGAACGCCGTCGCACGACGGAGCGCACACGCGCCGCGTGCGCCACATCACGGCGCCCGCCGTGAAACTCAGCCCGCCGCCGCGCGTACATCCTCCTGTCCCCCGCCGGCCATCGTTCACCCGCGCGCCACCTCCAGCCCGCCCGGAGAGTTTCATGTCCGCGTTGCTCCAGGACCTGCAATATGCCCGCCGCATTCTCGTGAAGAGCCCGCTCTTCACCGCGGTCGTCGTCCTCACGCTCGCGCTCGGCATCGGCCTCAACACGGCGGTCTTCTCGGCCATCGACACGCTGCTGCTCAAGCCGCTGCCCGGCGTGCGCGCGCCGGACGAGCTGGTCCAGCTGTACCGCAGCTGGCCGGGCGACGTGAAGTACGGGTCCAACTCCATCCCCCATTACCTGGACGTGCGCGACCAATCCGCCGACGTATTCTCGGGGGTGGCCGCGTGGGCGTTCGAAGCGATGAGCCTGTCGTCGGGGGGCCGGCCGCAGCGCGTGATGGGCCAGGTGGTCTCGGCCAACTACTTCGCCGTGCTCGGCGTGAACCCGCTCCGCGGCCGCACCTTCGTGCCCGCCGAAGACGAGGGACGGGGCGCGCACCCCGTGGCCGTGCTGAGCTACGACGGATGGAAGGGGATGTTCGGCGGCGACCCCGATGTGGTGGGACGCACGGTCGTGCTCGATGGCCGGGATTACACGATCGTCGGCATCACGCCCCCGGCGTTCCAAGGCACCATCCCGATCGTCTCGCCGACGCTGTTCGTGCCGCTGCAGCAGATCAATCAGTTGCAGCCGGGCTCGGGCGACCTGTACGCGAACCGGGGCAGCAATTTCACGAACGTCGTGGCCCGCCTCAAACCGGGGGTCACGCTGGCCCGCGCCAACGATCGCATGCACGTGATCATGCAGGGGCTGCTGGCCGCCCACCCCGACGACTACAAGGACACGGGGATCACCCTCGTGCCGCAGGCGGAAGCGGGCCTGCACCCCACGCTGAAGAGCGCCGAGGTGGGGCTGTCGTCCGTGGTCATGGCGGTGGTGGCCATCCTGCTGCTGATCGCCTGCGTGAACGTGGCCAACCTGTTCCTGGCGCGGGCCCGCGACCGGGCCCGTGAGATGGCCATCCGGCTCAGTCTCGGGGCGCGCCGGCGCGCGCTCGTGCGGCAGTTGCTCACCGAGAGTCTGCTGTTCGCCCTGGTTTCGGGCGTCGTGGGACTCGGCGTGGCGATGTGGGCGATCAGCCTGGCCAACCGTATCTCGCTGCCCATGGACATCGACTTCCACGCCGGCCTCACGGTGAGTCCGGCCGTGCTGCTGTTCACGCTGGGGGTCACCGTGTTCACGGCGCTGCTGTTCGGGCTGGCGCCGGCCCTGCAGGCCACACGCCCGTCCATGATCCCGGCGCTCAAGGGAGAGTCGGCGGCCGGCGAGTCGCGGTCACGCGCCACGCGCGTGCTGGTCGTGGCCCAAATGGCCCTGTCGATCGTGCTCCTCGTGTGCGCCGGGCTGTTCCTGCGCAACCTCAAGGCGGCCACGTCGGTGGACAAGGGCTTCGACAGCGACCATGTCCTGGTGGCGGCGCTCGATCCGGGGCTGCAGGGGTACACGCGGGCGCAGACCGAGGAGTTCTACCGCCGGCTGACCGAACGATTGAGCGCCAACCCCGACGTGAGCGCGGTGGGCTTCGGGTCGGACCTGCCGCTGGGCCTGGGGGAGAACGACAGCGGGGTGCGGATTCCGGGGTACACGCCGGCCAAGAACGAGAACATGTCGGTGCAGAACAGCGCCGTGACTCCGGGCTACTTCCAGGCGATGGGGATCCGGGTCCTGGAGGGGCGCGGGTTCACCGCCCAGGACGACAGCACGCGACCGGGGGCCCTGGTGGTCAACCAGCGGTTCGCCACGCATTTCTGGCCCGGCCAGGACGCGATCGGCAAGACGGTGCACGCGCACGGTCGCGACAACACGGTGGTGGGCGTCGTGCCGACCGGCAAGTATCAGCGGCTGGGCGAGCCGCCCACGGCGTTCATGTATTTCCCGCAGGCGCAGGATTGGAATTATGGTATGGTGCTGGTGGTCCGGACCAAGGGGGACCCCCTGTCGCTGGTGCCGGCCCTGCGGTCGGAGGTGGCGGCCCTGGACGCGAACCTGCCGCTGAGCGACGTGCGGACGATGGAGAGCCACCTGGGGATCGCCCTGCTCCCGGCCCGGCTCATCGGGTGGGTGCTGGGCATTTTTGGGCTATTGGGGCTGGTTCTGGCGTCGGTAGGGATGTACGGCGTGATGGCCTATTCGGTGGCCCAGCGCACGCGGGAGATTGGAATTCGTATGGCGATCGGCGCGGCGGGCGGGACGGTGGTGCGGCTGCTCATGCGGCAGGGGCTGACCCTGGTGCTCGTGGGGGCCGGCATTGGGCTGGCGGGCGCGTTCGGGGTGGCGCAGATTATTCGAGGGCAGTTATATGGCGGGAGCGGGCTCGATCCGGTTACCTTCATACTGGTTCCCGTAGTGCTCGTGGCGGTGGCCATGGGGGCCATTTGGATACCGGCCCGGCGCGCGGCCGGGCTGGACCCGGTGCGGGCCCTGCGGCAGGAGTAGGGCAATCGCCACGAATAAAGAATGGATTTGCCGGTTGCCCTCCGGATTAAAAAATTCTAACTTCGTTCCTCGACGCGCGTGTTGGCGGTCGACGGATCGGCTGGTCGAGCGATTCGCAGAGTGGCCGACACGCATCCTCCGGTTCCCCACACCGACTGACCCGTCGCCAAACCCACCGTGACCACACGCAAACGCACGACGTCCAAAGCCCGCGGCAAATCGGATAACGAAGTGTTGTCCAAGGCCCGCCTGGCGGACGAAATCACGAAGGTGATCGCCGAGAAGGGCCTGACACAGACGGCAGCCGCGGGCGTTGCCCGCGAAGCCCAGTCCCAGATGTCACTCGTGATGTCGGGACATCTACAGGGCTTCTCGGCGAATCGTCTGATTCGCATCCTGCTTCGGCTTGGCCGCAACGTCGACATCACCGTCACCCGCACGGCCAGCGCGCGCGCCGCCGGACGGGTGAAGATCACCGGCGTCGGCCCGGCTGCTGCCAAGCCCGCTCCCCGCCGTCGTTGACGCCTGGGCAGGCGCCCAGTATTCCCCGGGCGCCTGAAAGCTGTACCCCTGGCCCTTCACGGTACGGAGTGCGTGTGCGAGCCCCAGTTTGGTGAGCTTGCGCCGCAGGTAGAGCACGTAGACGCCGACGATTCCCGGCGCGGATGGGCGATGCTTGGCGTTGCCCCAGACGCGCCGGAGAATCTCCTCGCGCGACAGCGTGCGGCCGCCGTTGTCGGCGAGGCACCGGAACACGTCGAACTCGCGCGTCGTGAGTTCGGCGGACCGGCCGTTCGCGGTGACGGTCCGGCGCGTCGCGTCGAGTTGCATCCCATCAGGACCGATGGTCATCGGCGTGGCCAGCGGCGACACGCGCCGCAATTGGCGGCGCAGCCGCACCACGAGTTCCGCCCACGCGTTGTCCGATGACACGAAATCGTCGACGCCCACGGCCAGCAGGCTGGTGAGCACCGACGGACTCGCCGACGACGTCACGACGATCTGCGGCACGTGTTCCCAGCGGTCGCGCAACCGCTGCAGGATCTCCACATGGTCCGCCGAGACCGGCGGCGGCACATCCACCACGATCACGTGCGGCGACTTGGCCCCCAGGCGCCAGAGACCCGATGCGGACGCCCGCCACGCCAGCGTGGCCGTGACGATCCCGTACCGCTCCAGCGCCCGTTGCACCGACACGACACGCGTCCTCACCCGACCGAGAACGAGCACCGTCGGAAGTTCGCGCGCTTGCGGAATGGGGTTACGGCGATGGCTCATCACGAATTGTCGGGCGCCGTCCCGTACGATGACGGAAGAGCCCGCGGCCAGGGGGAGTCGACGGAGCCGAATCTAGGCCCCCGCACCCGGCCGGAACGTTACACCAAGGGCAATGCCCGAACTTCCCGGCCTCCCCCGCTCAGTTCCGCCGCGTGTACGCGTCCAGAACGCAGCGCAGGCCGCCCAGGCGCCGCACATCGCTGGCCCGGAGCCCCGTATAACGCTTCATCGCGTTCCGCAACGCGGTGTCGGATGGGTAGTCGAGTTCGAGCGCCACCCATTCCACCGTCTGCCCGGTGGTCGCCAGCAATTGCGCCGCGAGCATCAGCCGGCACCAGCCAATCAGTTCCGCGGGCGCGGGCCCGCCCGCGCGCACGCACTGATTGAGCAGCGTCTTCCGATGGACGCCGAGCATTGCCGCCAACCCCGCCACGGTGCGGGCATCGGCCGGGTGGGTGACGCAGTACTCCGCCACGCGATGGAGCGGCTCCGGGATTACAGGACGCACCGCGACCAGCACGCCCTCGGCGGCGCAGGCCCGCTGGGCCGAGGCGAGCACGGCCCGCAGCGCCAGGCCGCTGTCATCCACGCCGGCGAACAGGAATTCGTGCACGCCGGCCTCCGCCATCTGACGAATGTCGGCCGCGTGCTCGATGCCGGTACGGCAGTACGCGATGACGGGGATGTGCGGGGCGAGGCGCACGAGCTCCAGCACCGCGGGGGCGGCCGCGTGTCCGTCCCGGTCACGCGCGGCCACGATCACCGTGATCGGTCCGCCCCTGGCCCGCCGCGTCATAGGCGCGAGTTCGGCGAGCGAGTCCGCCCACTGCGTGCGCGCCCATCCTCGCAGCGCGCTGGTAACGCGTGCGCGCTCCGTCTGGGTAGCGACGTAGCCCACGATCAGCGGCACGACGGGTAGTGACGTCATCGTCCATCCATAAAGACTCAATTTGCAGTGTGGGGTGTTTGGATACAATGGCGCAAGGGACGCCGGACCGCGCCCGGCACGGCGGGAGTCAATCCCTGGGGGCGCCGGCGCTGTCGAAACCTCGACCGCCGACTCTGCGTAGGCGGCTTCGTGCCCCGTATGCCGTCCGTGCGCCCGCCCGCCCCCCACCCTGGACCCGCCATGGAATTCCTCGTTTCGGATCTTCGCTTCGCGCTCCGGCAGTTCCGGAAGTCGCCCGCCTTCGCCGCCGTCATGGTGGCCATCTTTGCCCTCGGAATCGGCGCCAGCACGGCGATTTTCACTGTAGTGAATGGCGTGCTCCTGCGCCCGCTTCCGTACCCCGCCTCGGCGCGGATCGTGCAGGTGTGGGAGGTGGGCGCCAAGGGCGGGCGGATGCCGGTGACGGATCCGAACTTCGACGACCTCCGGGCGCGCTCTCGCGCCTTCTCGTCGCTGGCCGAGGTGGCCGACATGGGCGTGGTGTCGGTGACGGGGGGCCGCGAGCCGGTGCGGGCCCGAGCCGCGAGCGTGGACAAAGATTTCTTTGTGACGCTCGGCGTGGCGCCGGAACTGGGCCGCGCGTTCACCGCCGACGACCAGCGGCCGGGCGCGGCGCCGGCGGCCGTGGTGAGCTACGGGTTCTGGCAGCGCGCGTTCGGCGGCCGCCGCGACGTGCTCGGCGCCGTGCTGCACAGCGACGGGCGCGCATACACCGTGGTCGGTGTCATGCCCGCCGCGGTGGACGAACCGGCGGGCACCGAGATCTGGTCGCCGCGCGGCCTCGAGGGCCACGACGTCAGCCGCACGGCGCACAACTGGGAGGTGATCGGCCGGCTGGCACCCGGCACGACGCTCGACCAGGCGCAGCGCGACGTGAGCGGTGTGATGCATGCGCTGCATGCGCAGTACGGTGACCAGATGGACGGCGTGGACGCGGCGCTGGTGCCATTGCGCGAACAGCTCGTGGGGCCAACGCGTCCCACGCTGCTCGTGCTGCTCGCCGCGTCGCTGGTGCTGCTGCTCATCGCCTGCACCAACGCCGTGAACCTGCTCGTGGCGCGGATGGCGGCCCGCCAGAGCGAGATCGCGGTGCGCACGGCGCTGGGCGCGGGACGCGGACGCCTGGCGCGGCAATTCCTGGCCGAGTCGCTGGTGCTCTCGTTGGCCGGCGGCGTGCTGGGCGTGGGGCTGGCGCAGGCCGGGGTGGCGGCGCTGCTGGCACTGCAGAGCGGCGAGATCCCGCGCGCCGGTGAGGTGGCGCTCGACTGGCACGTGGTCGGCTTCGCGCTCGGCGTGTCGCTCGCGGTCGCGGCGACGATGGCCCTGGTGGCGGCGTGGCGCGGCGCCCATGGCGACGTGCGCGACGCGCTGGCGGAGGCGCAGCGCACGCTCTCCGGGGGAGGCTCGAGTGCTCGTATCCGGAATGGGCTGGTGGTGATCCAGATCGCCATGACCCTGGCGCTGCTGGTGAGCGCGGGCCTGCTGGCGCGCAGCTTTCAGCGGCTGCTCGCGGTGCAGCCCGGATTCATCACCTCGCACGCCGCCGTGCTCGACCTGTCGATGCCCGACGCCGCCGACGCCGCCGCGCTGTCGGCGCGCGTGCGCACCTACGACGCGCTGATGACGCAACTGCGCGCCATCCCGGGCGTGCGCGCGGTGGGCGGGGTGAACAACATGCCGCTGGCGCCGGAGGGCACGGCCAACGGCACGTTTCTCGTCATGAACGGCCCCGATGAGAAGATCGACCCGTCGCGGTTCGAGGCCCTGTTCCGGGACCGCGCGCGCACGGGCCAGGCGGAATTCCGTGTGGCCAGCGGCGGGTACTTCACCGCCATGCGCATCCCCCTCGTCCGCGGCCGGCTGTTCGACGACCGCGACACGCCCGACGCCCCGCACGTGGCGCTGATCAGCAAGTCGCTGGCCGACGCGCGGTGGCCGGGCCGCGATCCGATCGGCCAGATCATCGAGTTCGGCAATATGGACGGCGACCTGCGGCCGTTCACCGTGATCGGCGTGGTGGGCGACGTGCGGGAGGCGAACCTGGCGGCGCCTCCGCGTCCCACGTTCTACGCCGATTACCGGCAACGGCCGGGCAAGGCCGGGACGTTCAACGTCGTGCTCGCCACGAGCGGCGACCCGGGGCCGGCGATGGCCGCGGCGCGGCGCGTCGCGCTGCGCGTGAGCCCCGACGCGCCGGCGCGCGTGCGGAGCATCGCGACGATCGTCTCGCGGTCGCTGGCCGACCGGCGGTTCGCGCTCGTGCTCGTCGGCACGTTCGGCGCGGCGGCGTTGGTCTTGGCCACCCTCGGCATCTACGGCGTGGTGGCGTTCCTGGTGGCCGAGCGGCGCCGCGAGTTGAGCATCCGCCTGGCGCTGGGCGCGGCGCCGGGCGACATCCTGCGGCTGATCGTCGGCCAGGGCGCCCGGATGGCGGCGGCGGGGATCGTGGCGGGCACCGTGGTGTCGCTGGCCGCCACCCGTGTACTCAGCGGATTGCTGTACGGGGTGACGTCCACCGATCCGGTGGCGTTCGGGGCGGTGGCGCTGCTGCTCGGCGCCGTGGCGCTGCTGGCCAGCTGGATGCCGGCCCGCCGGGCCGCCCGGGCGGCCCCGAGCGAGGTCCTGCGCGGCGCCTGACCCGCGGCTCGACTAGGTTTGGGGCATGCGCATACCCGCCGACGACGACAGCGACTCGCTGGACGAAGAATTCCCCCTGGGTGACGGCGCCGCCGACACCGAAGCCACGGTGATCTGTCCGTACTGCGCCGAAGAGGTGGAGATCACGCTCGATCCCGGCGGCGGGGCCGACCAGCAATACGTGGAGGACTGCGAGGTCTGCAGTCAGCCGTGGCGCGTCAGCGTCACGTATCTGGAAGACGGTCAGGCCGAAGTGACGGTGGAAGCGCTGGACGAGTAGGCGATCGTGGCCGTGCGGTAGAGCACGTGCGGCATGCCGGCGTGCATGAAGTCGCGTTCGTACGCGAGGCCCGCCCTCTCCATCACGCGGCGCGAGCCGAGGTTGGTGGGAAGCGTCACCGCGACCAGAGACCGCAGCCCCAGGTCGCCGCGTCCGATGGCGAGGCACTTGTTGGCGATCTCGGTGGCCAGGCCCTGGCGCCACCACTCCGGGTAGAGCGCATAACCGATCTCCACCTCGGCCGCGCCCTCGACGTCCAGGTGGCGCACGCACGCGCGCCCCACAATCCGGTCGCGCGCGGCGTCGCGGACGATCCAGAGCCCGAATCCGTAGCGGTCCCAATGCGCGAGGTTGCGCTCGAGGTAGTCGATGGTCTGCGCCTCGGTGCGGATCCCACCAAGGGTGGCCATGACGCGCGCGTCCTCGTGCATCCGTCGGATCTCGGGCAGGTGTTCGCGCGTGAGGCGTTCGCCGAACAGCCGGGGGGTCGTGAAGGCGTCGAGGGTCATGGGAGGCGGATGCGCGGGGGAGTTGTGTAATCTGTAATACCGGCGCGCGATGCGCGACCCCCCACCCCGGCTCAGGGCCGGCCGCCGTCGGTGAGCGTCCCGAGGAAGGCCAGGAGGTCCCGGATGTCGCCGGCACTGAGCGCGGACGCCTGCCCCACCCGCCGGTCGAACGGCGCGTCCGCGGTATCCACGTTGCCGCGATCGCGGGGCGGCAGATCGTCGTACGTCCGCAGCGTGCCGTCGCGTGCCCGGGGGTAGACACGCTCGGGCCGCGGGCCGCGGAACGCATAGAACTCGAGCACCTGCTGCAGCGTGCCGTACACGCCGTTGTGGAAGAACGCGCGGCGCGTGGCCACGTTGCGCAGCGAAGGCGTGCGGAACATCCCGCAGTACTGCGGCTGGCGGGCGAGATCGGTGCGCACGGGCCCGCAGAGGCCGAGGTCGAAATAGGCGGGATCGCGGTTCTGGCGCAGGCGGGTGTTGCGCGGCACGCCCAGCGCCTCGTACTGGTAGTCGGTGAACATGGGCGGACGGCGGTCGGGGCCCGGCGTGTCGAGATGGCAGGCGGCGCAGTTGCCCTTGCGCGGATCATCGAACAGGGCAAGCCCGCGCGCCGCCGCCGGGGCGAGCACCGCCCTGCCCTCCAGATACGCGTCGTACGTGCTGCTATAGGGGTGGAACGACGGATCCTCGATCTCGAACCGCGCCACGGCGAACAGCGCTTCGTCGATCAGGCGCCGGGGATCGGCGACGGTCTGGCGGCCGAACAGTGTGGCCAGCCGCGCGCCATACGCCGCGCGGAGCCGCGCGGCAAGGCGCGCGGTGTCGGTGTTGGCCATCTCCACGGGGTTGAACAGCGGCCCCATGGCCTGGGTCTGCAGCGTGTTCACGCGGCCGTCCCAGAACAGCCCGCCGCGGGGCACCATCGCGGCCGCAGCTGCCGCCGGAGCGCCGGCGGTCTTGGCCGCGCGCGCGACGCCGGCGTTCCGGGCCGCGGAGGCGCCGAGGTTCACGTGCTCGGCCTCAGGCGTGTCGGGTCCGATGCTGAAGTTCGGCACGCGGTCCAGGTAGCGCAGACTCGGCGCCGCGCGCATGCCCTGGTCACGCCCCGAAGGTCCGCCCAGCTGCACGGCGCGATCGTTGGGCGGACCGTAGGCGTGGTCGGGGCTGTGACAGCTGGCGCACGAGAGTTGCCCCGTGCCCGACAGGCGGGCGTCGAAGAACATCGCGCGCCCCAACCTGGCGGTGGCCGACAGCGGCGCCGCGGCGGGACGCACCAATTGCACGGGGTGCGGATTGACGCCCAGCGGTACGGGCGGGGCGTGTTCGGCCCCGCACCCGAGCGCGCCCGCGGCGAACGCCACGATCGCCGTACACCGCCGTTTCACTGTCTGACTGTCCGACTGCCCGACTGTCCGACTGTCCGACTCTCAGTTCGGCACCCGCCCCGATGACGTCGCCACCGGCACCCCCAGCGAGTCGTCGAGCAGGAGCATCGGGGTGTTGCCCTTGCCGGTGAAGTCGAACAGGGTGTTGATGGCGTTGGCGGTGGCGTCGAACGAACCGCCGCCCAGGCGCTGGCCGCCGAGCCAGTTGTCCTCGACGAAGCGCACCACCGACGACTGCGTGATGAGCGTGTGGTCCACGTAGTTCTGGCGGGCCCACGGCGAGATGACGAGGAAGGGCTGGCGCGTGCCCGGGCCACAGCGGCCGTTCACCGGGCCGTGATCCGCCACGCCGGCGAGTTGCGGCGTCGTGCCCTTGACGCCGCAGGCGCCGGGCCCGGTGAGCCGGTCGGCGCGCGGGTCGAACGACGCGTTGGTCACGGCGGCCGGCTGATGGTCGTACCAGCCGTCGGAATCGTCGTACAGAATGATCACGGCGGTGTTCTTCCACTCCGGGCGCTGCATGAGAAAGTTGACCACCTGCACGTAGAACGTCTGCTCGTCGAGCGGGTTGGAGTAGCCGGCGTGGCCGTCCTGGAACGCCGAGGCCTTGAGGTACGACACGGCGGGGAAGTTGCCGGCCTTCACGGCGTCGAAGAAGTCGTGCAGGTCGTACTGATGGTTGGCGCTGTCGGCATTGTAGCCGATGAGCGCGCGCGACGTGGGGCGCGTGTGGAGCGGGTTGGCCGTGGAGCGGTAGTACTGGAAGGGCTGGTGGTGGGGGATGTAGTCGAGCGCCGTGTAGTTGACCACATCGGAGTGCGTGTTGCGGTAGCAGCCCGTGCTGCCGTTGGCGTTGGTGGCCGTGAGATCGAAGCCGCCCTCGAACCATCCCCAGGTGACGTTCGCGTCGGTGAGCAGATTGCCGATGTTGCGGCCCGTCATGGTGACGACGTCGGCGGAGTCGGAACAGATGTCACCGGCGGGGTCCACGTCGTTGATCATCGTGCGGCCGCCCTGGCCGTCCTCCACGTAGTACGTGGCGTAGCTGCTCTGGACCGTCTGCAGGCCGTTGGTCTGCCCCGAGATCAGGTTGATGGCGCCCGGCGAGGAGGGGCCGTACTGGTCGCTGTAGGCGTTGTCGCTCATCGCGTAGTGCTGGGCGTAGTTCCAGAGCGCGGTAACGGTGTTGCCGTCGAAGTAGCCCATGACCATGCCGGGCGTGGCAAAGGCGCCGGCCGCGCCCATCAGGCCGCGACCCGTGTACTTGGGAAAGAGATCGGCCTTGCCGGCGTGGTAGGCCATCTGCTCGAACGTGTAGTCGTGCGACTGACTGGCGGTGGCGGCCTGCGACCGGGCGATGCGGAAGGGGTTGCTCGCGTCGGGCCCGTTGGCGGTGTTGGTGAAGTTGGGATTTCGCGTGAGCAGCGCCGGCGTGAGGCCGTTGACGACGGGGGTATTGGGCGCGGCGGCGAATGCCGGATCGCCCGGCGGGTTCTTGGCGTTGGGATACGTGCCGAAATAGTGGTCGAACGAGATGTTCTCGCCGAACAGCACCACCAGATGCTTGATGGGCGTGGCCGTGGCGAGCTCGGCGGCGGGGAGCACCGGTTTCGGATGGTCGCAGGCCGTGGCGGCGAGCGCGGCCCCGCACAGGGCGGCGGCAACGACGGAGAATCTCGGAAACATGGGACGGGGTCCGTGATGAGGCATGGGGACAAGCTATGGCGCGTGTGCGCAGGCGCGATGGGAATGCCGCGAAGCCTACGACGGGCGCGTCACGGGATTCCCGAGATGAGGTAACAGGGGAACGACGGCGGGACAAGACGAAACGCCGGGGGCCCCTGCGGGCCCCCGGCGTTTCCCTTTCTCACGCGGCCGGGCGGGCGCCCGACCCCGCGCGCGGTCAGTGCATCTGCGACTCGGCCGTCTTGGTGGATTCGATGAACTTGATGATGTTCGCCTGGAGCTGCTTCGCCGACGTCTGGTTGAGGTAGGCCATATGCCCGCTCGCGTAGTAATCGAACGTCACGCGATCCCGGTACGTCTTGTCGAAGCCCAGGTGCCGGAAGGTGTACTCGGCGTTGGCGAACGGCGTCGCGGTGTCGTAGTAGCCGGCGCCCACCAGCACGTGCAGGTACGGATCCTTGGCCATGGCCAGGCGCAGCTCCTCGCTCGTGCTCGGGTAGCCCGCGTAGCCGCCCGGGCCCCAGTCCCAACGTCCGGCGTGCCCGCCCATGTAGTACTGCAGGTCGGTATGGTAGTCGAGATCGTTGTGCAGGTAGCGCATGAACGCGGTCATGAACGCGCCCGACGGGGCCACGTCGCTGGGATCGTAGTCCTGATACTGGTCGGCCGCGTTGCCGTTGATGCCGATCAGCCGGCTGTCGTAGCGGCCCAGCATCTCGTGTTCGTTGCGCAGCAGTTCGGTGCGGAAGGTGTTGGCGTCGATCCGCAGGTTGGTGTTGAGAATGAACTGCTGCGACAGACCGGTGAGCCGCGCCAGCTGCTGCGCGGCGGCGGTCTTCTGGGCGTCGGTCAGTTCGTTGCCCTTGGCGAGCGTGGTCAGGTAGTCGCCGAAGGCGTAGTCGCGCGACTGCTGCACCACCTGCTCCAGCGTCATCTTCTGCAGATCGGCGGGGAGCTTCTTGTGGTACCACGCCGTGGCCGTGTAGGTGGGCAGGAACATCGCGTACGCGTTGTCGTTGGTGGGATTGGGCGCGATGTTGCCGAGATCGAGCACCGTACCCAGGAGCATCACGCCATTGAGGTAGATGCCTTCGTTCTCCTGGAGCTCGCCAGCCAGGCCGGCCGAGCGGAAGGTGCCGTAGCTCTCCCCGAACAGGTACTTGGGGCTGGCCCAGCGATTGTACTTGTCGAGGTAGTTGCGGATGAACTGGCCGAACATCGCGATGTCATTGCGGGTGCCGGTGAACTCGGTGGCCGGCACGCCGGGGGCCGGCCGGGAATAGCCGGTCATCATGGCGTCGATCTGCACGAGGTCGGTGGCGGCGAGCGGCGTGTACGGATTGGCCACGAGGTCG
>Ga0307375_10004640_pt1 | contig 13066 bp, 8 predicted proteins | sample TR1MG_FD_202531 | JGI IMG/M metagenome (GOLD analysis project Ga0307375, IMG submission 202531) | Soil microbial communities from Risofladan, Vaasa, Finland - TR-1 | ecosystem: Environmental > Terrestrial > Soil > Coastal area > Acid sulfate soil | place: Finland: Risofladan, Vaasa | collected... | reverse complement strand
CCGGTGCATGCTACCGCTCAACTGAAGCAACAAGTTAGTGCGCGCCCGTAGCTCAGCTGGATAGAGTACTTGGCTACGAACCAAGGGGTCGGGCGTTCGAATCGCTCCGGGCGCACCAATAAAACAATGGGTTAGATCATAATAGGTCTAGCCAATTTTTCTTTTGAAGGAACTTTGAAGGGACTCAGCCTTCTCCCTGAACAACATTTCCAGGCTTGCATTGGTCCGGCTGCTCTCATCGGTGATCAGATTCAGGGCATCCAGCAACTCACGCACCTGTGCCACGCTGTAATGTGCGGTCATCGTTCCCCGGCTGTGCCACAGAATGTCCGAGATTGTTTCCTCCCGTACACCTGCCTCACGTAGCCGCATGCCCACCGTATGCCGCAGATCATGCACGCGGACATCCTGCAGGCCCACCGCTTTTCTGGCTCTTTGCCACCCATTGTTGTTCATTGTCTCAACTGAATGCGGCACTTTACTCTTGCCGGATTGATAAATGAACACGAATTCCGGGTGATTACCGCGTTGCGCCTCCAGAATCGATTGCGCAACACGGTTGCATACGAGCGGTCGCCAACCTTTACGGCCTTTGACGTAGCGGGGTGGAACAATGAATACACTGCATCCCAGTTCCTTCAAGAAGACTTCCCATTCCCAGCGCAGATTGCACACCACATCGTCGCGCACGCCCGTATTCAAATCGAACAAGGCCATGCGTTGCAGATGAGGCGGCAACAACGGCAGCAAGGTGCGCTGCTCGGCCCAACTGATCGGTCGAGGTTGCCGCGCATCATCCAGCAGCAACATCGAGATCAACGGGGCCGTTTCCAGTAACGTCCGGCCCTGAGCATCACGCCACTTTCTGGCACACAGGTTCAGGATATGTCGCACCACCCCCAACGACGCATTGACCGTCTTGTTCTTCCGGCCTTGATCCTTGCGTGCCCTGATAAACGGCTGCAGGGTGTCATCGTGTATCTGCTCCAGGTTCAGATGCCCGATGAAGGGCATGATCGCCTCTAACAGGGTGGCTTCCGTCTGAATGGAAAGCTTCTCCTCAAACTCCAGCAGATACTTGGCTGCAATCGGCTCGAACAGATGGCGGGGCCGTTGATACTGTGCCTGACGCTGCTGTTCGATCTGTCTCAACAACCATTCTTCCGCTGCTTGATACGTTTCAAAACGTCCCTGAAATCGATTTCCCTGATAGATCTTGTCGATTCTCCAGCGTCCGTCTTTTGTTTCGATGATTCCTGGGGTTTTTTTGGCCATGATGCTGATCCTTTCTCGTTTGGCCCCACATCCCCAGTGCCAAGCTTAAGCTGCTCAAAAATAATGTCAATATCCAATCTATCAAATATTACGGACGTGCCAATCTTGATGGCAGATAGTTTTGGCCGAATCTTCTCGTCAAATTGCGAACCCTTGATTCCGAGGTAGGCTATGGCCTGTTGGCGATTTAGTCCTCGGCGTTCATGAAAAAGAAGTTTGTCCATAATTGAGATGATGGTGAGTTTTAACGAGGCTGAGTAACTGCGGAAAAAGGATGTGCCATCATTTATTTAACCTCATCCTTGCCAACTGATAGAACTTCAATAGTTTGTCTCTGCCCCGGCAGCCTCTGAACTTTGATCAAACCTACACTTTCCAACCGACGTATGGCATCTGTCGCAGCATCGGACGAGAAGTTGAATAAATCCATGGTATTTCGATTTAACTTAATTGCTCTGTTTGCATTCATGTCGGGCAACTACCGTATATCGGTTGAAATTGAGATTGCGTTCGAATTGTTTAACATGATGTAAATTCCTTTTAATAAATCGCGGTTGGAGATATGGTTTCACTATATATCACCGTAAATACCCTCACCATTTGCATCGATCGGAAGGATAGATTACAAATTCAACTTGTAATTCCCCGCAGTCTTGCTGCAGGGACGGAGCAACCTAGAATGAAGGGATGGAAGAAGGACGAGTCAAGAAAAGTAGTCACTGCGCGTGGCAAATACAATATCGCATAGTGTTTCCGGTGAAATATCGGAAAGCGTTACTGGATGAAGTAGTTGAGCGTATTATTGTTGAGACGGCGCGTGGGAAAGAGGAACGATACGACATAGAATTTGAGCAGCTTGGTTGTGCTCGGGATCACATACACATACTGTCTGCGGTCCATCCGAAGGTTACGCCGGGTCAGATAGTGCGGATAGCCAAAAGTTCGACGGTGCGGGAGATATTCCGAGGGAACCCACCTGCTTTAGCAGGGGTTAGTTCAGTTGGCTACCAAGTAACATTTTTGCCCTTTCGGGCAGTATTAAAAATGCTGAAAGTTAAATTCCGAAATACTTATGAAGCAAGTAATATCAAAAATAATTCAAATAACCAGGAGCCAGAATGGGTATTAATGGAGGTAAATTAAAGGCAACAAATAGTTGGGTTGAGCTATTAAAGGGAATATCAGATCCGTTACTGCCATCACAAAATGACCTTAAGCAAATTAGGGAAGATAAGCTAACTGAGAATGGTCTAAACTCTAAACTGATTCGACTAATAACGGTTAGCCGCCATGCCCATAGAAATCTGGCTGATCCATCTATCCTAAATGTAACTGATGAATTGCTAGACCTACTTAAAGCAAAAGAAATATGCATTCCAGAACGTAACATTCACAGGGTTGTTTTTGGTCGTATATCAATAATCGAACATATTTGCCGCGTTTTTGATCCATTACTAAGCGGAATAATTCCTATTGGTACGTTGGCTTGGACAGAATTAGCGAAAGGGAGCACTCCGTTACCACTTAGTGATCATCTGCATTCAAAAGATAATCTATATAGGTTTGCATCCAATCTAAAATCTGCAGCACAAGTTTTAGAGGAATGGTTTCATCCAGAAGTCGTTTCAGATGGCGGCTGGGAAACAATGAAGCGAAGAGGAGAAAGCCTTAGTCTGGTTGCTGAAATATTTGATGCAATACGAGAAGTTATTCAAGAGGTACCACCTATGTGGTGTGGAATTTGCTTTCGGAGAGCACTAGTTGGTATAGACTATTGTGGACTACATTCCACAAGCAAACTTTTAAAAAACGATACTCGCTATCGTAATGAAAAGCCAATAAGAGCATCCCTCTCTGATGACGTCATACAGCAGTGGGAAAGATACAAGCGCACCCGCATTTATTTTGGTGAATCTGTCGAGTTGGTCAGCAACCCTAATGAATTGGATGCTTCTATTTCTGTTAATGCAAAAATTATAATTGTATCGCCTGAGTTGAAAAAATTGGTTGATCAAACACTATTCTTACATTGGAATAAAGTTCGTGATGAATGGGAATCTTTATTTGAAGTGGAATTTCGCTATGCATCCGTTTTGTTAGTACGAAGGCCTTCCGAATTCGGGGAATGGTCACTATTCGCAGGATATATGTTGGATGTGTTTAAGGATACTGGTGAAAGTACCAGTCACCCATTTTGGATTCTTTATATTATAGTTTGTGCAGACCAATGGCTAAAAGCTCTGCATGAAAATAGCGACAAAATGGAATTTACGGACAACCAACTAAAAATAAAAAAGATCTTTAAGAGTGGTATCACGAACGCTAGTGAAATTGCAGCGAAACTGGGTTTAACTAGGGAATATGTGTCCAGCATTATAAAAAAGTACGGTTTGCGAAAAGACATTAGTACAAAATGATTACTAAAGGAATTTAACAAACCTTTTGATATTTCTCTCAGATGTGATTGCATATGTGTATCACATATCAAGAATCCTTAGGATAAGTTATCCAATTAATAACCCTATTAATAGATAGAACGGGGGTGGCAGCGAGCCATATGTACCCAAGGCATCCCCCTGTATCAGAGTCACCTTCATATTTTTCCCTTATCCTCACTTCCCTATTCTTCTCAAGAATTCATACAATATTTGTAAGCTATTTCTCCGATTAATACTGATGAACCAAGATTGAACGATTTGATATAGTAATCATTATTACTTAGGTTATTTGGTGCTAAACACATATAGGAGAGCATGATGAATAAGGACGATTTGATTCAGGAACTATTTCATGATTTGAGCGTAAATATGATGGCGACGGCTCAGATAATTATTAATTCAATGCACGACGAACGGCATATCGTCAGGATTCAAGAGGTTGCCATATGTTGGCTGAACATGTGCCCAATCATGTCTCAATCGGAATGGATGATCGGCACACGTGCGCTTATCCATTATTGCGAAGCGATGGGATCTAAAGCATCGATTGAGGTGGTTGAGATTCTTGATCAACCGGAAGATCTCTGGATTGAATATTCCCGAATGCTGCTAGGCGCAGAACAACGGCGAGGCAAGAATAGGAATGCTGGCACATTCGAGCGGTCTCTTGCCCTGGTAAAAATGAGCTATTTGGGGTTTGTGCAACAAATTGAAAAGTAAACCCAAAACGCACGGTGCGAGTATGGGGGCATAACGAAAAATTGAATGATTCCTAGAGGCGTGTAAATTGGAGTGAAACTATGGCAAATAAACCAAAACTCAGCAAAAGATATAGCCTGGCAAAGTTAGATCCATTGTGGCGTGAAAAGATTTTTGCGAGCATTAAGTCTCCAAAGCTGAAACTTGCTGTCGCCGTATTGTCATGTACTGGGTGTAGGCCGGCAGAGCTTGAAGAAGGGATTGTCATTCGTGTCCGAAATGGGCAATTGATTATAGGCATCCTTGGCGCAAAAGTTGATACGAATTCCAGGCGCGGACAACCATTCAGATTGCTGGTGATAGATTCCACGTCACCTTGGGGTTACTTCCTGCTTCAGTACGGTGAAATGCAGGTCGATAAAACTGTCAAGATATATTATGACGCTGGGGGTGTTTCACAGCGCCTCCGAGAGAAATCCCGTGAAATCTGGCCCCGTCGAATTACCTTGGTGAGTGGTTATACGTACCGCCATTTCATCGGAAAATCAATGAAAGAATCGGGTGAGTCAGCGCAGAAAATTGCAAGCACTCTAGGTCATGCGACAGATTTTTCACAGTCCTGCTATGGAAGAGTCGGTGGGTCAAAGAAGTCAGCTGGCAAGCATGGTGTGCTTGTGGCTCAAGCTACCAACCCGATTCGGCATGTCAAAAAAACTGACCGACTGGAGCGTTTTATCAGTCAAGTAATTCCTAAACCTGCCATTTAAAAATAATTGACTAATCGCGAAGATTTGGGTGAAACGTGCTGCTCCATCAAGTTTGCACTATTATGAGGAAGTATATCCAAGAAAACCCAATACGTATGCGCACTTTAATAGGCTAATGAACGCGACCGATCCCATTCAAAGCCGGGCCAACCCGCAGCAACTGGAAGCAATCCACGCCACTGAAGGACCGGTGTTGATTATTGCAGGCCCTGGTTCCGGGAAGACATTCACGCTGGTTGAACGCATCGTTTATCTAATCACGCACAAGGGAGCTACCCCGGAGTCCTTATTCGTTGTGACTTTTACCGAAAAGGCGGCGCGTGAACTTACGACGCGCATTTCCAACCGCCTGAGCGAAATCGGAATAAAGTTTAACCTGAATGAGATGTACCTTGGAACGTTCCACTCCATTTGCCTGCGGCTTTTGGAAGATCACCGTGAGTTTACGCGGCTCAAGCGTAGCTTCACTTTGTTTGATCAATTCGACCAGCAGTATTTCCTCTACCAGCGTATCAAAGAGTTTCGCCCAATCACTGACGCTCAACTGGTGATGGGTGACGATCAAACTGGTCGATGGGCGCAGTCTGAGCAGCTGATGAAGTGGGTCAATAAGGTCAGCGAAGAAGCTATTGATGTCGCTGAGTTAGAGTCGGCTCCCGAACCAGAAGTCCGCGCACTTGCTGCCTGCTTTAAGAAGTATCAAGAACTGGTGGTGGAGAACAACTGTCTCGACTTCTCCGGCATACAGTATGAGGTTCTGCAACTTCTCCAGATGCACCCAGAAGTGTTGGAGCAGGTGCGTAGCAAGTTCTCTTACCTGATGGTGGACGAATATCAAGATACAAACACAATTCAGGAACGCATCCTCACCCTCCTGATGAATGAGCGCCAAAATTTGTGCGTGGTCGGAGATGATGATCAGGGTTTGTATCGATTCCGTGGCGCGACCATCCGCAATATCCTCGAATTCCCCGCATTATTCGAAGAGGGTAATTGCAAGCGTGTGACGCTGTCAACTAACTATCGCTCGCACCCAGGAATCATCGATTTCTACAACTGGTGGATGCAGGGGCAGGTATGGGAAGTGGGTGAAAAACGTTTCCGTTTTGATAAGAGCATTGAGCCGCGCGACGCCAATTTCCCGGATACCGCCACTGTTGTTCGTCTAGCTGCTTCCGATGCGAAGAATGAAACCACTAACTGGCATAACGAGGTGCTGACCTTCCTGCATACCTTGCGTGACAAGGGCGACCTTTCGGACTGGAATCAGGTCTCCTTTTTATTCAGATCGGTGAAGAGCAACCGTGCTGTCGCTCTGGCTCAGTTTCTTGAGACTAATGGCGTTCCGGTTTACTCACCGCGCTCGAACATGTATTTCGACCGAGAGGAAATTCGCCTGATGATCGGCGCATTGATTTTCCTTTTCCCTCAGTTTCCGAAGGTACGTCAGTGGGCAGAAGGTGTGCATCTGGCGATCTGGGATTATTACGATCAGCATTGCTTCAGGCTTTTCACTGACGAGCTACGGAAGCCAGAGAACAAACGCTTGCTTGATTGGGCAAGACCGCTTGCCAAGCACCATATGATGCTGACACAGAATACAGACTACGCTATCTCTGGCCTATTTTATCAACTACTGCAATTCCCATTGTTCAGTCGCTACCTAGAAGAAGATGTTGTAGGTGGTGTTGATAATGGTCGTGCAGCCCGCAATTTGGCCACATTTTCGAAGTTGCTCGTCAAATTTGAATACTTGCACTTCATTAGTGTTTTGAACCCCGAATATTTGGAAAAAAACATCCGCGACTTTTTTAATCAGTTCTTGCGCTTTCTATATGATGGTGGCATCAATGAATATGAGGACGACTCGGAATATGCTCCAAAGGGCTGCGTTTCCTTTTTGACAATCCACCAGTCCAAGGGGCTTGAGTTTCCGGTAGTGATATGTGGATCTTTGGAAGCGGTGCCGCGTAAGCAGCACACTGCGCTTGATAAATTGCTGGAAGATGGAGGCTATCTCTCCAAACCATCATTTGAGCCTCTGGAGCACACTAAATCCTTCGACTTCCGACGTTTGTTTTATACCGCGTTCTCGCGAGCACAAAATCTCTTGGTGCTGGCGGCGCAGGAAAAAGAGGGGCGTGGTCGCTCTCCTTCGAAGTACTTCGAAGAGTATTTCTATGGTATTCCGAGCTGGCGTGACGCAGCCTTCAATGTGGGCGCGTTGACGTTCGAACAGGTAAGAGAAATCAACTTGAAGCGCGAATACTCCTTTACATCCCATATTACCCTCTATGAAAACTGCGCCGAGCAGTACCGGTTCTTCAAAGACCTTGAATTCAACCCCATTCGTGCTGGTGCTCAATTGTTCGGTACTCTTGTACATCAGACGATTGAAGATATCCACAAGGCTGTGCTTCGGGGCGACAATCACCTGCTAAATATTGAGCAGATAAAATCGTGGCTACAGGTAAATTACCAGTACCTGTCAAAGAGTGAGCGTCAGTATCTTGCTCCGCAATCGCTTAAGGCTGTTGAAGGACATATACTTCGATACTTCGAGCGGGAAAATGGAAACTGGGATCGCATCAAGGAGGCTGAAGTTGAGATATCGCTGGTAAAGGATCAGTACATCCTCAAGGGTAGCGTTGACCTGATTCGAGGCGAGAACGATACCGTCGAAATCATCGACTTCAAGTCGGAAAAAAAGCCAGACATGGAAAAGGACCGTGAGCGGCTTAGGCAGTATCAGCACCAGCTTGAGGTCTATGCCCACTTGGTTGAGGAACGCACTGGCCAGAAGGTTAGCCGAATGCACCTGTATTACACTGGTGAGGACGGCGGAAACCCCTATGTGTCATTCAGCAAAGACGACAGATCCATTGGCAAAACGATTGCTCAGTTCGATGAGATTGTGAATCGCATAGAGGCCAAGGATTACCAGATAGCAGCACGACCACCCAAGCTGTGCGAAAACTGTGATATGCGCTCTTATTGCGACAACAAAAATTGGAAATTCAGGAAATTAAAATTATGAATACAGATAATAATCAACAAAGTGTACTCAAGCTGCCAGACCAAACAACTGGTGTTCAAAATGTTAATGAGTACAAATTTGAACCAATAAAGGGCTACCCGATGCTGAGCTGGCGTGGGAAGCGTCCATTTACTTCAACACAGTATTACCCAGCGCAACTTAAGGAAGTGCACGGTGAGGAAGTAGATGGGTGGAGGAATAAAATTTATTGGGGTGACAACCTTCAAGTTATGAGTCACCTGTTGAAAGATTTTAGGGGTAAGGTTGATCTGATTTACATCGATCCACCTTTTGATTCTAAGGCTGACTATAACAAAAAGGTTAAGTTAAAAGGAAAGTCAGCAATTAATTCATATAACTCGTTTGAAGAAAAGCAGTACACAGATATTTGGACGAACGATGACTATCTGCAATTTATGTATGAGAGACTTGCACTTATTAGAGAGCTTCTCAGCCCAACTGGAGGGGTTATTGTTCATTTAGATCAAAGGCAAGTTCACAAGGTTCGTTTGATTATTGACGAAATTTTCGGCCCAAACAATTTCAGAAACGAAATAATTTGGCATTATGGTCAAAGAACTGCTGCTCGAGAAAAAAAGCTTGATGCCAAGCATGACAATCTTCTGGTGTATGCAAAGACTGATGACTTTTCATTAGTTGACGTAACTATTCCGTGGAGTTATGAAGAATTTGTCGAACATAGACACGACCTTATTACAGATGAAAACGGCGAAGAGTATGTGTTAAGTGATGCGGGTAATGGTGAGCGTTATCGAAGATACGTAAAAGATATTATCTCTGCAGGAAAGCCACTTGATACTGTTTGGGATTTACCTTTGCTCAACTCATCTGATCGGCAAAGGACAGGCTATCCGACGCAAAAACCAGATTATTTATTAGAAAGAATAATTAAATTGGCATCCAAGCCGAGAGATATTATTTTTGACTGCTTTATGGGTTCCGGTACAACACAGACAGTTGCAATGAAACTTGGTCGCCGCTTTATTGGAGCAGACATAAATCTAGGTGCCATCCAGACGACGAGCAAACGCCTTGTTAAGGCTGCGAACGAAATGGGGTCGCAATTATCCAACTTGGATTCAAAGAGCTTTAAAGGGTTTGAGGTTTACAATGTTAATAACTATGACTTATTTCGTAATCCAGTACAGGCGAAAGAGCTACTAATCGAGGCTTTTGAAATTCAAAAATTAGATTTCAATTCGGTATTCGACGGCGAAAAAGATGGTCGCATGGTCAAGATTATGCCAGTTAATCGAATCTCTACTCGTGCCGACCTAGCTGAGTTGATTGCCGGATTTGACTACAAGTCATGGGAACGCAAGCAGAATGAAAGTCCAAACCAACCAGTCGAAAAAATTCAGCTGATTTGTATGGGCCACGAGCCAAACCTGAGCGCTGAACTAGAACTTTCCGCAAAACCATTCAAGATTAATGTCGAGGTAGTGGACATTCTCCGTGATAAGGCCAACCTTGAGTTCAAGCGCGATGCTGAAGCGCTTGTAACCGTCAGAAAAGGTGAACTGCATATTGATAGATTCTATCCTATGAACCTTCTGCAAAAGCTTTCATTACAGAAAGGATCTGTTACTGACTGGCGTGATATGGTCGAAAGCGTAATGATTGATTGGAACTTTGATGGGGCGGTATTGCAGCCATCGGTGGTTGATCTACCCGGAAAGGACGAATTAGTCAGCGGTAATTACAAAGTTCCAAAGGAAGTCGGCACTATCCGCGTGAAAATCACTGACGTACTGTCCGAGTCATGGGAGGGGGGCATTAATGGCAACTAAGTCTGCCCCAAAAACAGCAAATGCGTCTTTAGACTTTGCGTTCTTTAATTTTCTGTGGCAGTTTTACCAGTCCAACCGAGGCACGATACGGTCGCATTACAAGGAACTATCGCGCAAGATTCTTGACTTCAATAACCCTGATAAGAATCCCAAGGCATTCCTGCGCCAGCCGCAATTTGAAGCGTTGGAGATGTACATCTTCTTAAAGGAGTTCCTCGGCAACGCTAAGGTTGAGGAAATCTTCCAGCACTGGTTCGAAAAGAAAGGGCGCTTTGCGGATCGATCCGAAGGTGGCGTTGTCAGCAGCCGATCTGGTCAAGCAGACATCTTCGACGCGATTACGCAGGAACAGTACAAGTCCGTTTTTACCTTGATGCGCAAGAACTCGCGCGTCTATCCAAACTATATCTTCGCTCTGACAATGGGAACAGGCAAAACCATTCTCATGGCCACCTGTATTTTTTACGAATTCCTGCTGGGCAACAAATTTGAAAAGGATGAGCGCTTCTGCCACAACGCGCTTGTGTTTGCGCCAGACAAGACGGTGCTGTATTCACTTAAAGAGATCGAGTCGTTCGATATGACTCGCGTGGTGCCACCAGAATACGTAAATTTTTTAAACGCACACTTACGTTTTCATTACCTGGAAGATGCTGGCACGTCGCTTGATACTCTGGATAAGTCGCGCTTTAACATCATCGTCTCCAACACACAGAAAATCATACTCAAGCGACAGCGTAAAGAAAAAACTGCTACTGACCAACTGTTTGGCAGTGGCAAACAAATATACAGCGCAGGAAGCGTTTACGCTGATGCGGAAGATCTCTACAACTTTGATCAACCCGAGGAGGAGGGGGAGTTAACTACCAATCAACGCTTTGAAAAACTTTGTCGGCTAGAACAGTTAGGAATCTTCGTCGATGAGGCTCACCATGCTTTTGGTAAGGCATTGGCAAAGGACATGGGGATTGGGACCAAAGAGAGCGATACCAGTCTACGTACCACAATTGATATACTGGCCGCGAGTCTTAATCGATCTGGTACACGTGTGGTTGCCTGCTACAACTTCACCGGCACGCCCTACGTTGGTCGCGAGGTGTTGCCTGAGGTTGTTTACGCCTACGGTCTCAAGGAAGCAATCGATAAGGCCTATTTGAAGAAGGTGGTGTTGCACGGATATACGAACACTCGCACAGATGAGTTTATTGATATCGCAATCGAAAATTTCCTTAAAGAGACCAATTCATTGCGTCCAGAAGGGATGCTGCCAAAGCTGGCGTTATTCGCTTCGACCATCGAGGAAGTAAAGACCGAGTTACGTCCAGCGGTGGAGAAGGCAATTGAGCGCTTACGCCCCTTGTACCCTGATATACCACTTGATTCGATACTAGTTAATGTTGGTGATCAGAAGTTAACTACCAACGATGAGATTCGCGAGTTCAACCGGCTCGACACTGTGGGATCTAAAAAGCAGTTCATTCTACTGGTGAACAAGGGCCGTGAGGGCTGGAACTGCCGCTCTCTTTTTGGCGTCGGACTGTTCCGAGAACCTAAGTCTAAAATATTTGTGTTGCAAGCCACGATGCGTTGCCTTCGTTCCATTGGGGAGGCGCAGCACACTGGACATGTGTACCTCTCGAATGACAATCTTGCAACGCTCAATGAAGAGCTACTGCAGAACTTTCGCATCAGTGCTGACGAGTTTCAGAACGCGGCATCTGACAAGGAACGCGTACAAATTAGAGTCACTGAACCTCCGGTAACAATCAAACTTAAGCGTGTTCACAAAACTTACACTATGCGTGAAAAGCAGCTTACTCCCGGAGTGTCTATCGGTATTGACCCGACAGACAAGGAGAGGTGGGGAGAGCTGGTAGAGCGATATCGCCTAATTGAAATGCAGCAAGCAGGTATAACGGCTGCTGATGCTGCTAGGGCCAGCAACAACCAAACATTCGACCATACATCACGCCGTGCAAAACGGGAGTTTAGCCGCCTAACCTTGGTGGCCGAAGTTGCACGATATTTGAATCTCAGCCCGCTTCAAATTGAACGACTGCTTGATTCGACTAAGGAAGGGACTAATGGACTGGTTTCTGCGGTCAATCAGTTTAACGAGTTACTTTACGATATTGTTATTCCACGTCTATTTTCAGAATTGTATGACCTCGATCCGACGGAAGAAATAGAGGAGCATGAAGTAGAACTGATTAAGCTGCCACCGAATGGCTATTACGAGGTTACGGCTGCCAAAGACAAGATTGTGAGGATGGGAGAGTCCAATGACAACGAACGTGGAAAGAGCTTTCATCTAGATACCTATTGCTTTGACTCCTATCCCGAGCAGCAGTTATTTTGGGATTTGTTACGAGAGAAAAAGGTCAAGAAAATCTATTTCACCGGGATGCTTACTCATGGTCAATCGGATTTCTTTATACAGTACATTGATCCTGACTCACACACGGTGCGTAGCTACTACCCTGACTTCCTGTTCGAACGTGAAAATGGGTCGTTTGTGATCGTCGAAGTCAAGGCTGACAACCAAATTGAAGATGCCGTTGTGCAAGCAAAGATGGACTTTGCCCAACAGATCGCGGTCGCCAGCGGGATGGAGTATCGAATGATCAAGGCATCAGATGCAAACAATCGGCATTATCGAATGTTGATGTAGTTGCGCTGGATTACTTTATCTTGGCCAGGCGTACGCTGCTCGCCATGGTGCTGTACACAGATGGGGATCTGCCTGGTTCGGGTGCTTCATTGATTTTTGTGTTGGCGCCAACAAAATGCGCTTTGATTCAATTTGTTGTTATTGAAAAGGAGTAATTTGATGAGCACTTGCCCAGATTTTATATACATGCCTATCTTAAAGTGGAAACAAGGTGAGCAAATTGCGTTGCGCCACATACCAGTCAGCGACAGGCTAGTTACTCTGCCACTGGTTGAATTCCAACCAATGGTTGCGAAAGGAACTAAAACAGTTGGCGAGATAATTAAAACGGATGTTGCCAAGACTGTATTAAACCTAACTAAGGCCAA
>Ga0307375_10004639_pt1 | contig 13068 bp, 7 predicted proteins | sample TR1MG_FD_202531 | JGI IMG/M metagenome (GOLD analysis project Ga0307375, IMG submission 202531) | Soil microbial communities from Risofladan, Vaasa, Finland - TR-1 | ecosystem: Environmental > Terrestrial > Soil > Coastal area > Acid sulfate soil | place: Finland: Risofladan, Vaasa | collected... | reverse complement strand
TGCTCAGGCCCGTCAGCTGGCCGGCCAGCGACACCCGCGTGAGCTCGTACGACCGCGGCACCGGCGCCCAGAAGTCGATCTCGTTCTTGCGGCGGATGCGTCGGCTGAAGTTGATGCCCCACGTCTGCGGACCGGTGCCGTGGAACCGCAGCGCGCTGAACGGGATCGCGAACTCCGCCGTCCACCCGTCGGCGGTGCGACGCGTGGCCACCTGCCACACCGCGTCCCAGCTCGTGTTGACCTCGCGTCCCTCGTTCGCCACCTGCCGGTCGGCCTTCGCCCCCTCGACGTTGGTGATGAAGATGTACCCGTTGCGCCGGTCGTCGAACGTGTCGAGCAGCACTTCGAAATCGTCCTGCGCCGTCTCGTCGAAATCCTTGCGGATGTCGTTCACGATCAGCCCCGACGGGTCGCGATCGTGCATGTAGGCGCCGATGTAGATGTTGTCGGCGTCGTACGTCACCCACACGTCGGTCGTCTCGGTGGCCGCCGCACCCTCCCGCGGCTCCGACTGCACGAACCCGGTCACCGGGCGCGCGTTGCGCCACGCGGCATCGTCCAACCGGCCGTCGATCACCGGGGCGCTCGCGGCCGGTGCCGCCCGCACCACGTGGGGAGCCTCGACGGACGCGGCGGGCGCGGCGGAGGTGTCGGCGCAGGGCCGCACGCTTGGACCGGGGCACACGACGAGCGACAGCGTCGCGAGGGCGAGACTGAACATGACGGAGAGGGCTCGGGAGGATGGGACGGCGGGGCGTGCGCCCAGGGAAGGAACGGGCCACCGGATCGCCGGCTGCAGAATCTTAGCGGCTGGTCGCGCCGGAGGCGAGCCGGCGCGACTGGCTCCCGCGCACCCCTGAGGCCATCTTGCATTCATCCGATGATCGCGCCACGCCCGCGCGCTCGTCCCTGCCGCGCATTCCAACGCCGATCTGTCATGCGTGTTCCATCCCTGTGCCGCGCGTGGGTCGCCCTCGCGCTGAGCGCCGCGGCCACGGCCGCTGCCCCCTCCCGCGCCACCGCGCAAGCCGCCGACCCGGGGGCGCGCATCTGCGATCGCCCCATCGTCCCGTGGCTGCTCATCGGGCCGTTCCCCGTGGACACCGGCGTCCTGCGGCTCGACAAGCAGGACATCGGCGATCCGGCATCGTTCGAAGCCCGCGCCGGCGATCGTGCCGGCGGCCACGCCTGGCAGCGTGTCTCCGCCGACGCACTCGGCCAGCTCGATTTCGCCCGGGCCTTCAGCGAGACGTCGCTGGACAACACGGCGGCCTACGCCGAGACCTACCTGTTCAGCCCCGACGACCGCACCGTGACACTGGGCGTGGAGAGCGATGACGACGTGATCGTGTGGTTCAACGGCGACCGGCTCGAGCACCACGACGTGGCCCGCGGCGTGGGCCGCGGCACCGACACGCTCGCGCTCCATCTGCGCAAGGGCATCAACCGGCTCGTGTACAAGGTCGTGAACCGGGGCGGCAGCATGGGCCTGGGCGCCCGCTTCCTGTCCGACAGCCCCGATCCGGTGGGCGCCATCACGCTGTCCGATTCGCCGGCCGGCGGTGCGCCCAGCCCGACGCCGTGGTCCAACTTGCGTGTCGGCCCCATCGCCGTGGCCGAGAACGCGCGCCTGGTCGACGACGGGAGCGGCGCCCAGCTGGCCGTCCCTCTGCTGGTGTGCGCCGAGCGGAAGATCGCGGCGGCCTCGGCGGCCGTGTTCCAGTTCGGGAGCACGCGCGAGGTGGCGACGGTCGCGGCCGGCGCGGCGCGCCCGGCTGTCATGCTGCCCGCGCGCTGGTTCGACCTGATGCGCATGGCGCTCTCGCCGACGCGGCAGTCGATGGATTGGCGGTTGCGCGGCACCCTCCTTTCGATCGACGCCGCGAACGCCGCCGACACGGCCACGGTCGCCGGCATCGGCACCGCCGAAGTGCCGGTGACCCCGGCGAGTCTGCTCGACCTGCTGTCGCGGCCGATCGCGATGGGCGTTTGGCGGCAGGCGGCCGATGCGCGCGAAGCCGCGAAACCGCCGACGGAGTGGGCGCCGCTCGACACCCTGCGAGCCGACTCGACGGCGCGCCGTCGGCTCGCGGCGATCGGGTTCTCCATCGAGGTGCCCGACGAACTGCACGCGTTCACGCTGCAGTTGCACGCCGGAGAGTTTCTCCCGGCGGGCGCGTTCACGGTGAATGGCGATCCGGTGGCCGCCGACTCGATGGGGCGCGTGACGATCTGCGCGCCGTGCAGCGCCGGCGCGCCGCTCACGGTGGTCGTGTATCCCAACGGCGCCTACTGGTGGGATCCCCCGGTACTGCGGATCGCCGACCCCGGCTGGCACGAGATCCACGACGGCGCCGAATGGGCGCGCTTCTTCACGCGCGACAGCACCATCCCGGTTCCGGGCGACGCGGCGGCGCGGCAGCTCGGGCAGCTGATCCTGATGCCCAACCGCACGGCGTACCAGACGCGCATCGCGCAGTGGGCGCAACGGCTGCGGCCGGCGTCGCTCCAGGCCCAGCGCGACACGATCGACGTGGTCGGCAATTCGCACATCGACGCCGCCTGGCTCTGGCGGTGGCGCGAAACGGAGGGCGTGATCGACGCCACGTGGGCCACGACCACCAAACTCATGGCCAAGTATCCCGACATGCACTTTGCCGGGTCGGCCGCCGTGTACTACGAGACGGTCGCCCAGCGCGACCCGGCGCTGCTGGCGCGCATCAAGCAGCTGTACAACGCAGGCCGCTGGAACGTGGTGGGCGGCTGGTGGGTGGAGCCCGACGTCAACATGCCGTCGGGTGAGTCGTTGGTGCGCCAGGGACTCTACGGCCAACGCACCTTCATCAAGATGTTCGGCCACCCCGCGCACGTGGCCTGGATTCCCGACACGTTCGGCTACCCGTGGTCGCTGCCGCAGATCTTCCTCAAGAGCGGGCTCGACTTCTTCGTCACCCAGAAGCTGCGCTGGAACGACACCGACAAGTGGCCGGCGCGGCTCAATCAGTTCTACTGGCAGGGCCCCGACGGCTCGAAGATCTTCTCGTACATCCCGTACGGCTACGACAGCGATCTCGAGCCGCACGCGCTGGCCACGCAGGAACGCGCCACCATCGACTCCAGCGCCGTGCCGCGCATGCTCACGCTGTACGGTGTGGGCGACCACGGCGGCGGTCCCACGATGCAGATGCTCGAGCGGTCGCACGACCTCGAACGCATTCCCGCGTTCCCCGTCCTGCGCAACGACAGCCCCACCGACGCGCTCACGCGCATGCAGCGGGCGTTCCCGGCCGACGGCCCGGTGGTGCGCGACGAACTCTACCTGGAGTACCACCGCGGGGTGTTCACCACGCAGGCCGAGATGAAGTGGTGGAACCGGCACATGGAAGGCCTGCTCGGCGCCGCCGAGGCGGCGGCGACCGTGGCCCCCGCCCCGTATCCGCACGAGGCGCTCACGCGGGCGTGGCACGCCACGCTGTTCAACCAGTTCCACGATCTGATGGCGGGCTCGGGCATCGACTCCATCTACATGGATGCCTCCACCGACTATCGCGAAGCCAACGCCCTGGCCAACGGCGCGCTCGACGCGTCGCTGCGGGCGCTCGCCGCGCCCCTCGACACGCGTCCGCTGCGCAGGGGCGACGTGCCGATGCTGGCGTTCAACCCCAGCGGCGTGGCGCGCGCCGACGTGGTCACCGTGGCGCCGCCCGCGGGCGACGGCGCGGCCGACGCCTGGACTGCGGTGGACGCGCGGGGACGCGCGCTGCCCAGCGAGCCCGGCGACTCGGGCCGCATCCGCGTGCGCGTGGGTCCCGTGCCGGCCGTGGGCGCCACCGTGTTCTTCCTGCGCCCGGCCCGCCCGCGAGCGCCGGCCGTCGTGCCCGGCTGGACATTAGAGAATAAGTATCTCCGCGTCACCATCGATTCCGCCACCGGCGGCATCGCCCGCATGTACGACAAGCTGCGCCGGCGCGACGTGCTGGCCGGCGGCCCGGCCGCCAACGGCCTCGTGCTGATGGTGGACCGCCCCAAGGACTACGACGCCTGGAACATCGACAACCTGAACGGCGCCCGCACCTGGCTCACCACCCGGCCCGATACCGCCCATCCCACGGTGACGCACGACGCCTTCGGCACCGCGATCACCGTTTTCCGCGGCCGCGACAGCGCCCGCGTCACCCAGCGCTACCAGCTGCCCGCCGACGCCGACCGGCTGGACATCGAGACGCACGTGGACTGGCACGAGTCGCACCAGCTGCTCAAGGCCGTACTGCCGCTCGGCTTCCACATCGACAGCACGCACGCCGAGATCCCGTACGCCGTGATCGGACGCCCCACGCGCCCGCGCACGCGCCAGGACAGCGCCCGCTTCGAGACCCCGATGCTGCGCTTCGTGGACGGATCCTCGCCGGCCGGGACCTACGGCGTGGCCATCGTCAACGCCGGCAAGTACGGCTACAGCGCGAGCGGCGACACCGTGTTCATCACCCTGCTCCGGTCGCCCAAGTCGCCCGACCCGCACGCCGACATGGGCCGGCAGACGTTCACCTACAGCATCGTGCCCCACGCCGGCGACTGGCGGTCGCCGGCCGTGCTCACCGCCGCGCGGTCGCTCAACGAGCCGCTGCGCGCCGTCGCCGTGGACGCCCATGCCGGCACGGGGCGCGGCACCGGCAGCCCGCTGACCATCACCGGGGGCACCGTGGCCCTGGGTGCGCTCAAGCGGGCCGAGGACGGCGACGCCTGGATCGTGCGATTGGTGGAGACCAGCGGACGGGCCACGACCGCTACATTGCGGTTGGACGCGCCGGCCACGGCCCAGGAGACCGACCTCATCGAGCGACCCACCGGCAAGACGTTCTCCTCGCGCGGCCGCACGCTCTCGGTGCCGCTGGGCCCGTGGGAGATCGAGACGCTGCGCATTCCGCGCCGGCCGTGACCGACGTGGCGCCTATATCACCTCACTAATACTTCCATGAGCCTCCGCGACATCCTGTCCCCCAATCCGCGCCTGTCCCGCACGGAGTACGAACGCGCCGAGACCATGGGCCGCAAGCGATACGCCGTGCGCGGCGGACTTCGCATGGCGCGGTGGCTGCTGATGCTCAGCCTCCTCATTCTCGGCATGCGGGGCTACACCAGAGGCGACTGGCAGACCATCGTCTCGGTGCGCGTGGGACTCGAAGTCGTCGCGCTCACCGTGTTCTGCTCCCTGTTCGTCGCCTACACCACGTACGCGCTCATCTGGAAGGCGCTCCACCAGATGTACGGCCCCAAGGCAGACCGCTAGACCGCGCGCCGAGACGCGGGGCCAGGCGCCGGGCCCGGCCTTCGCTGGCTCCCCCGCGGTGCCGCCGGTAGTTTCGAGGGCGCGTGTCCCCACCCGCTCCCTCGCCACCCGCCTCCGCCGCATGCAGCCTATCCATCCCGCCCCCGTCCGTCGCGCCCTCGTCGCGGCCCTGTTCCTGGCTCCGCTCTGCGCCGCGGCGCAGTCGCCCACGCCTACGCCCACGCCCACGCCCACGCCCACGCGCGCCGACACGACGCACGATCTCCGCCGTGTGTTCGCGCCCGGGTACATCCTCCAGGATCGCAATCACGACGACGTGATCGACTTCGTGAACGCGAAACTCGTCCTGCACGCCGTGCCCAGCGAAGCCGACGTCGCCGCTGCCGCCAACGTTGCCGCGCGGCTGGGCTACGAGACGTCCGCCGCCAACCTCGACCTCACCACCGCCGACACCGCGCGCGTGCCGGCGTTCGACGTGCCGGTGATCCTCGTGGGGGCCGACAACGCGCTCATCGCCCGCGGCGGCGCCGCGCTCGCCCGCGCGCTCGACGGCCTCGCGCCCGGGCAGGGAGCGGTCGTGCGCATCCCGGCCAATGAGTTCTTCCGCCAGGGCGGCGTCCTGCTGGCCGGCAACGATGGCTCGGGGCTGCTCGCCGTGGCCGGATACTTCGCCGGCCGCTACCCCAGCGTCTGGTCCACCCACGGCCTCACATATGCTGACGTCGGCACCCGCCTCGCCGACGTGCTCACCGCGCACGATGCCGCCCCCGTGCAACTGTCGCTTCATCGCCTGGTCGTCGACGCCGCGCACCCCGGGGTGACGCGCGCCGACGTCTCAATTGGTCTCGCCGACAGCGCCGCGGTCTCGCGGGCCGACGCCGCGCTCCGCGCCCCCGACTCCACGCTCCGTTTCGCCGATCTCGACCGCGTGGACGTGACGGTCGCCGGCGGCGGCGCCACGCGCACCGTGCGAGTGCTTCCCGCCACGCCGTGGCAGACCAAGGCCGGCGCCGCGTACACGCCGCGTGACGACCCCGACTTCTCGCTCGGCGATCTGTACACGATCAGGGGCATCTTCCGCGATTCCGACAAGAACCTCATGCCCGACCGCACCGAGGCCTTCGTGTCCCTGCACGGCACGCAGTCTCCCGATGCGCTCGCCGCGTTCACCGAGCGCGTGGGCCTGGAGACCGCCGGCATGCGGCTGCCGTTCGTGCAGGTGAGCGGCGAGGACGACCACCCGGAGTCCTCCGGCTTCCCGATGCTGTTCGGCGTGGACCACTACCAGACGCAACGACTGCGCGAAGCCGGAAAGCTCGTGGGCGATACGGCGCAGCCGGGCCGGGGATTCATGCGGTTCGTGGACGGCGCCTTCCACGGCAAGAACGCGCTCGTGATCAGCGCCCCCGACAAGGCGGGGCTCGACGCCATCACCGACTACGCCGCGCGCCGCCTGCCCTATCTGTGGACGTACGGCAAGGGCAACTACCAGTTGTCCGACGCCGAGACCGAGGTGCGGCGCTTCTTCCAGGCCAAGGAAGCCCCGGGCCAGACGGCGCTCGCCGTGTACAAGCTCGGACAGTGGCTCGACCGGCTGAAGGGTAAGACCATTGACTCCATCGGCGTCGAGATCGCCGCCAAGGACCGCTACGCCGGCCTCGACCGGTACGCTGAGCAACTGGTCCATGCGCGCTTCCCCGACGCCAGGGTCACGGTGCTCACCCAGAAGACGGGCTTCGGCGTCGGCAAGACGATCTTCACGCAGGACGCCACGCTCCCCTGGGAAGTGGACACGTTCTGGAAGGCGTTCCGCAACACGGCGCTCCCGCACCTCTCGGCGTCGAGCCGCGGTACGATCGAAGTGCGGCTCAGCGAATCGCCCGCCGAGCGGGAGAAGATCGCCGCGCAGATCCGGCGCGAGCTGGCGTCCAAGGGCGTGCCCGCCGGCGCCATGGACGTGCAGGTGCTCAGTGCCTACAAGCAGGGCTACAGCTGGCTGCACGACGAGATCCTGCCGCGATTGGCCGGCACGCCGATCGGCCACATCGTGATCGGCTACCACACGCTCAAGGACTCGAAGGAAGTGAAGTGGAGCCAGGTGGAATCGGATACGCGGTGGCTGCAGGAGCTCTACCCGATCGACGACGTCATGGCCAAGCAACTCGGGATCGCCGATTCCCTCATCACCTTCACACCCACGCAGCAGGCCGATCCGATCTACACCGTGAAGGCCACGGCCCCCGACGGACGCGTCGTGCTCGCCGCCGCGTTCAGTCCCACATACGTCATCCGGCCCATGTTCGATCTCTTCCCCGCCTATGAGCACATCCGCGTCACCACCGGCTGGGTGCACGTCGTGGATGGCGGCGCCACCGTGCTCGACCAGCGCATCGAGACCGACCCCGAGACCTTCTGGGACTACTTCCAGCAGAAGACCTATCCGAAGCTCGCCGACTACTTCATGGACGTGCAGGACGGCCGCCCGTCGCAAAGCTACGCGCCGTACTTCGATCGGCTCGACGTCTCCCTGACGGCCAGCGAACCGAGCTACCGCATCGGGCTCGACGAGGAGCAGATCTCGTCGCTGGAGGCGATTCACGAAGACATCTACTTCGAGACGCTCACGCTGTTCGACCTGCTCGGCGGCCGCTGGGGCATCGGCAACGTCAACTATCCGGGACGGATCATCCCGCACATCGGGCTGCCGGTGGACGGCAAGCCCCCGCACCTCACGATCACCTTCACCGGCAAGGACAACGCGGTGCCGCGCCTCGTGTTCGCGTATCACGAGCGCGGCCACGATCCGGTGCACGACACGTACGATCTCTCACCCCTCACCACGCCGGCGCCGGCTCTGCACGGCGTCAGCGTGAACGCCGGCGCCTCGGGCGTCGCTCAGCTGCTGTTCGACGTCACCGCCAACGATTCGTCATACGCCTGGAACGACTACCGGTTGCGCGGCACCGAAGAGACCGTGGACCGCCAGATGCTCCCGGCCGATCTGCTCACCGGCATGGTGGCCGCGATGGCCGACCTCCACGCGCACGGCGTGGCCGACCGCGCCATGAGCTTCGATCGCGTGGGCACGTTGGCGTTCCACGTCACCCTCCACGACACGACCGCGACGTTCAGCCGCTTCGCCACGCTCCCGCGGAGCGCGCATCCGATGTCCACCGCGCGCCCGGTGCTGCTGGCCCGGAACTTCCACTACACCGGCCAGCAGATCGTGCAGTGGGACACGCCCATTCCGCCGCCGGAAAGCGATTCCGACCTCGCCAAGCTCGCCACCTTCCCCGGCGTGCACCCGTATTGGGTGGGGCGCTCGTTCCTCGGCAAGGATCTCTTCGCCGAAGACTTCCTGCCGCCCATGGAGTCGCGCTTCGTGTCGCAGGCCAAACTCGACGCCCTCAAGCCCACCATGGTGCTGTCGGGACGGCAACACGCCAACGAGGTGTCGAGCACCAGCTATATCCTGCGGCTCGGCGAACGACTGGTCACCGATTCCAACTACGCCAAGCTGCTGCGCAGAGTGAACGTCGTCCTCCACCCGATCATGAACGCCGACGGCGCCCAGCTCAACTACGACCTGCAGCAGATCACCCCCGACTACATGCTGCACGCCAGCTACCTCGGCGCACTCGGCGTGGACGCGACCACCGGCGCTGGCACCGAAGACCCGGTCTATCCCGAGTCAAACGTGCGGCCCGACCTCCAGGCCATGTGGCTGCCCGACATCATGATGAACCTGCACGGCTATCCGAGCCACGAATGGGTGCAGTTGTTCGCCGGCTATTCGGCATGGGTGCGCGGACGCACCGGCGAGCAGCGCCAGTGGTGGGCGCCGCGTGGATGGTTCGTGCCCGGGTTCAACTACGTGGACGACCCCGCCCAGCCGCAGTGGGCGCGGGCCCAGTTCGCCATTCTCGATACGGTGGCGGCGGCGATCACCGGCGACCCGGCCGTGAACGCCATGAACCACCGGCTCTACGCGCGGTATCAGAAGTACGGCACCCAGGACGTCGAGAACTTCCGCGAGTATTTCCGCAACGGCATCCTCGTCTACCAGTCCCTGCGCGGACGTCCGCTCGACGGCGGCGGCCGGGAAGGCCGCGGCGGCGCCCCGCCTCCCGGCGCCGCCGCCCTCAGCAGCCCGCGCGTGACCTACTTCTCCCTTGTGACCGAGGCCCCCGACGAGACGGCGCGCGGCGACTGGCTCAAGCTCGTGGCCGGCGCCGGACTCACCGAGACCTCGGCGCTTCTCCGGTATCTGGCCAATGGCGAGAACCGCGTGAAACACGAGGTGACCGAGTACGATGGCTTCGTGAACCGGAGTGAGGCGCGCGTGAAACCCGTGCTGCCCAGAGGCGAGAGTGCCGATTCCGCGTCTGCCCGGCGCGGCCGGCCCGGGGGCCGGGGTGCGGCGCCCGGTGGAGGATGACGTCCGTCCCGTCACATCAGGTGCCGTACACGGGCCGGCGGCTCGCGTTGCGGCCCACACGTCGCTAGCCTGTCAGAGCGGTAGTTCGTCGTCGCCGCCACCAACCGAACGGAGATCCACGTAATGCGCACGTTGACCATCGCCGTGCAGATGCTCGTCCGCCTCTGCTTCCTCGTCCTCCTCGTGCTCGGCGTCCTGTTCTGGACCGGCCACTACACCACGCTGGTCAGCCTGCACATGGCCGTCGGCGGCATCTTCGTGCTCGGCCTCTGGACGCTGACCATCCTCGGCGCCCGGGCCCGCGTTGGCGGCGCGCTCGTAGCCACGGCCGCCGTGGGCGGACTCGTCGTGCTCGGCCTCGGCATGGCCCAGACGCAGATGATGGTGGGCAGCATGCACTGGGTCGTGCGCGTGCTGCACCTGCTCGTGGGCCTGGCGGCCATCGGCCTTACCGAGCAGATCGGCGCGCGAATCAAGCGCGCGTAAGCAAATCGTCATCTTCAATTAATCTGCTGGTTCTTTCGCGTTCGGGGGATCGGCGTAGCGTAGGGGCATGCGCTTCCCCTGCCCGCCGCGCCGACCCGCCCGCGCCTCCCTGCTCGCCCTCGGCGCCGCGCTCGCGTTCGCGGGCTGCGTGCGCCAGCCGTCCGTCGCGCCGGTGCCGGGCCGCGCGCCCGACGCCGCCGAGATGGACGTCTACCGCCTGGTGGCCGAATCCGTATACGTGCGCACCACCAGCCGGTCGGTGGGCGTCGTGTCCACGCTGCTCGACACCGCATGCACCGGCGTGCCCTGCCGCCCGTTCCCGATGCGCTGGGGACTGGACCCACTCTGGTGGGCCAACGGCGACACCACGGCGGCCGCCGCCGCTCGCGACGACCTGCTCTCCCGCATCTCCGATCCGATGACCCTGGCCGGCGTGCCCGCCGGACAGCCGCTGCTGCAATCCGTCGCCCCCGACTCGGCCGCCCGCGTGGTAGCGCGCTCCGACACCGCCCACTGGACGGCGTTCAAGGAGCATCACGGCGGCACCGCGGGGTTCCTCTGGTTCTCGCCCATCGGGTTCGACGCCCAGCGGCAGTCGGCCATCGTGTTCGTGGACTGGCGGTGCGGGCCCGCCTGCGGTCACGACGTCGCCGTCGCGCTCCGCGCCGTGCCGGGCGGCGGCTGGCAGATTTCCGACATGCTGCTCGTCCTGTCGCGAGGTGCACAACCCGGCCCCGCCCACCCCTGACCCCGTCCCCCTCCGCATGACCGTTCCCCCAACGGCCCAGCATCACCCCTGCTTCGTCGCGCTCACGCGCCCCGTGAGCGACGCCATCGTGCACTGCGAACTCACGCATCGTGAGCGCGTGCCCATCAACGTCGCCGTGGCGCGCGCCCAGCATGCGGCCTACGAGGACGCGCTCCGCGTGGCCGGATGCGACGTGCGGCCGGTGACACCGGCGCCCGAACTCGCCGACGCCGTGTTCATCGAGGACACGGCGCTCGCGCTCCCCGAACTCGCGGTGATGACGCGGCCCGGCGCCGAGTCGCGCCGCGCCGAACGGCCCGGCGTGGAAGCGGCGCTGGCCGCGTATCGCGACATCGCGCGCCTCGTGGATCCCGGCACGCTCGACGGCGGCGATGTGCTGGTAGTGGGCCGGCGCGTGTTCGTGGGCCGCTCGTTGCGCACCAATGAAGCCGGCGTCGAACAGCTGCGCGCGCTGCTGGCACCGTTCGGCTACACGGTGGACGCCGTGCCCGTGCTGGGCTGCCTGCACCTCAAGTCGGCGGTCACCGCGCTCACGGGCGAGACGCTGCTCATCAACCGCGCCTGGACCCGCGCCGAGGCCTTCCGCGGCTTCGACCTGCTGGACGTACACCCGTTCGAACCGTTCGCCGCCAACGCGCTGCGCGTCGGCGAAGCGCTCATCTACCCCGCCGAATTCCCGCGCACCCTGGAGCGCCTCGAACGGCGCGGTCTCAACCCCAGCACCGTCCCGGCCAGCGAACTGGCCAAGGCCGAGGGCGGGGTGACATGCTGTAGTTTGATACTCGATGTTGCGCATGCAGTAGGACGGTAAGACCGAATGACCGTAGACTGCGTTTCGCAGTTATCTGTCCGACTGTCCGACTGTCCGACTGTCCGACTGTCCGACTGCCCGACTGCCCGACTCTTTCCCCACTCCCATGCATCCCGTCTCCACCCCCACCGCTCCCCCCCCCGCCGGCCACTACTCGCAGGGCATCGTGCACAACGGCCTCGTGTACGTGGCCGGCCAGTTGCCCCTCGATCCGGCCACCGGAACCGTCGTAGGCGCGGGCGACATCGAGGCCCAGACCGAGCAGGTGCTGCGCAACGTGGACGCCGTGCTGCGCGCCGCCAACAGCGGGCTCGACCAGTTGCTCTCGGTGACCGTATTCGTCACCGGGCGCGATCTCTGGGCCGGCGTGAACGCCGCGTACGGCCGGCTGCTCGGCGCCCACCGGCCTGCGCGCGCCATCGTGCCCGTGGGCGAACTCAAGCCCGGGTGTCTCATCGAGGTGCAGGCGATCGCGGCGCAACGGACGTAACGACGCCCCGCACCGCCCCAACAGAAGGCTGAAAGCCGTTGGCCGTGAGCCATGAGCTACGGGCAACCGCAAAAGGACCCCCCTCTATGCATTCCGCGTAGAGGGGGGTCCCTGTGCAGTTGCTAGCGGCTCCCGGCTGTCAGCTCACGGCTCTGAGCCTGCAGTCCGCCGTTCCCGCCGTTACTTGATCTTGCTGGTATACGGCCGCTCGCCGTACCCGGTGTAGATCTGCCGCGGCCGGGCGATCTTCTGCTCCTTGTCGTTGAGCATCTCTTCCCACTGCGCCAGCCAGCCGGCCGTGCGCGCCACCGCGAACAGCACGGTGAAGAAGTCCGTGGGGAACGCCATCGACCGGTAGATCAGCCCGGTGTAGAAATCCACGTTCGGGTAGAGCTTGCGCGACACGAAGTAGTCGTCGGACAGGGCGATGCGCTCCAGTTCCAGCGCGATTTCCAGATCCCGGTCCACGCCCACCTGCTCGAACACCTCGTACGCGAGCTTCTTCACGATCTTGGCCCGCGGATCGTAGCTCTTGTACACCCGGTGGCCGAAGCCCATGAGCCGGCCGCTGCCGCTCTTCACCGATTCGATGAAGGCCGGCACGTTCTTCTTGTCGCCGATCTCCTTGATCATCAGCAACACCTGCTCGTTGGCGCCGCCGTGCAGCGGGCCGAACAGCGCCGCGATGCCCGCCGCCACCGCCGAGAACGGATCGACGTGCGACGAGCCGACGGCCCGCACCGCGTTGGTCGAACAGTTCTGCTCGTGGTCGGCGTGGAGGATGAAC
>Ga0307375_10004638_pt1 | contig 13071 bp, 12 predicted proteins | sample TR1MG_FD_202531 | JGI IMG/M metagenome (GOLD analysis project Ga0307375, IMG submission 202531) | Soil microbial communities from Risofladan, Vaasa, Finland - TR-1 | ecosystem: Environmental > Terrestrial > Soil > Coastal area > Acid sulfate soil | place: Finland: Risofladan, Vaasa | collected... | reverse complement strand
CCTTGTGTTTAGTATATATTCCAGATCCTTATTGTCCTTTTCGGTAATTTGATTATGTCGATTTAGTGCCCAGACCGTCAATTTCATATTATTTGAATTATCACAAAGTTGAAGAAATAACTTATGTAGTATATGTTCCAGATTTTCCCCCATTGCATCAAGTGTATAGCGACTCTCTACTACTTTTCTATTATGAATCGCCTCCATTATATAGTCCTGTGGATAAAGTATACAGCTTATAACCCTATTTATAACCTCTTCTCTAATATTATCGTTAAGAAACTCGATTGTTTTAAACCGTCCTTCAGATGAAAGATGTTCACCAATCACATAGGCAAATACATTCTCTGGGTAATATCTCCTTGTAAATATAGGTATCCCGCATGCAGCCGATTCTACAATAGGAAGTCCTCTTCCTTCTGTTTCGCTGGGTAACAGAACAAGTGATGCAATATTGTAAAGTTCTGTCATTGAGAGTGGTTCTTTATATCTTTGTTTGAATGACGGTTTATCAAACTCACTGAATAGAAATCCAAGAAATATCCTTTTTCTATAACTGGAATCTATTTCAGATAACATTTTATCAAATAAGTACAGCAGTTTTTTAGCATATTTTATGTGACCTGTTGCAATTGGTCCTGTTATTATTAATGTCAATTTTAATTTTTTATTATTATCAAAAGATTTTGAAAATGTCTTATTTGCTAATAGTTTTTTTACCAGTGTGAAATTTACCTCAATTTTTTTCCGTGATATGATCCTGGTAGGCTGTAGAAAAATAAAATTGTCATTAATAAATTCATTTAATTCTAACCTCTTGCGAGCACCCATAAAAATAGGTGTTGGATTATCTTTTGATATCAATCCTTTTGAAATCACTTGATCCGTTGCATAAGGAGTAATACGCTTCTTTCCATTTGTAAAGATATCGAATATTTGTTTAAATGCATTTACTATTTTTATCTTACTAATGCTTTTATAAATTTCTGTATCAATTCCTGTACATATTTCTGTTACATTTGCAGGGTTATGTCCATATATTTCAATAAGCTTGCGCGACTGGACTTTATTAATATTAACCTGAAGCCAAGAACGAGACTCCCATGCATAAAGAACCTCGATTAAAGAAAAAACTTCACCAATATGCGAATTATGAAAAAAATGGTTTCTTGGTCCGGGTCTTGAATTTTTAGTTATTATATCAATCTTTCGATTACCACCCTCCCAGTAAAAATCGTGATTATTGTCTATTACAGGAATACCCATAAACTCAGAAATAAATACTACTGCAAGTGCAAGGGATACATTTCCAGGATTTGAACAGATATTAACCAAGACCAAAAGCTTTATATCGTTCTCTTCAATATATTTACCAAGTTTCTCTGTAATATTCAGAACCTCATTCCAGAAATTTAGTATCAGATTAATATAAGCCTTACTTCCGCGCTCAAGTTCCTTATGAAAAAAATCTTTATAATATTTCCAATTATCAAAACCATCAATCTCTGGTATTTCATATATCCTATAATGTTGGGCTATGATGTCTTCGCTTACATTGTTTTGGAAGTTTCCGCAAATAAAGTGTATAGGTATATCTTTCATAATTTTCCGCAAAGCCTTTGCATATTTGGCAACTTCGAAAGTTACACCATCAATTGAAAAACTAAAAGTAATAAATGCAATACCTCTGGAAATCTGTTCTTTGAATTTATCAAAATCATCAATACTAAATGTTTTTGTTGGTGGGACATCTCTGTTTTCTCTGAGACTGTCAATATAGAGTCCCAGGTCGAACCAGGTCTCTATCTTCTCTGTTCTGAGAGAAGACATCATCTCTTTTACACTTCTCATAATTTTATGACTCAACACACTCTGCGTTAAAAATTTGTAAACAATTTAGCTAACCTCTCTTCCAGCACTTCATAAGAAAAGTATTTTTTACCCAGTTCGAAATTATATTCAGTAATTTCCTGGCTTAATTTATCATTATATATTATTTTGCGAATTTCTTCTACACCATCATCCGTCAAATTATTTTCTTCAATCATCACAATTCTAAAACCCTTAGAACCGATATCAGGCCAGAATACGGGTTTATAATTGTTAACAAAGATAGGACGCTTTGCCAGTACTGCTTCAATAAATGCATTTCCAAATCCCTCATATCTGCTGAAATATGTACAAGCCTTTGCATAGGAATAAGCATCTGACAGAGAATATATTTTCCCGTCTGTGGAAGATTCACTTCTTTTACTGAGTATTTTATTATGAGAAAAAAATACGCGGCTATTAAGGTTTTTATCTTTTATAAGTTTCACAAGTTCCCTATAGTAGCCATACCTTTCATCATCAGCATAACTTCCAGTTATTACCAGTTTTACACTACTATCTTCAATTCGCTCGATAAGTTCTATTGCAGTTTCAATTCCTTTTCGTCTCACAATCCTTGTGGCTTGGAAGATTGGAATATCTCCCTTTTTTAAGCCAATATTATCAAACAGATCCTTATTATATTCATCCCTTTTGGCATAAGATTTATTGAAATCCATCACATTAGGAACAAGAACTGATTGTACGCCAAACTTTTCCTTTAACATATTTTTCGAATAACTATTTATTACGGCATGTCTGGCATTTGGAACGATAAGTGGAAAAGTATTTTTAACGAGTGTATCTATCTCATCAAATGGCGAGTCATATCTTTTCCCTCTTTCCCAGTAGAAATCGTGATCGTGACATACAATTCTGATATTTGTATTTTCAACCACTTTTTTTATTCCCATTCCCATAGAGAGATGACAGGGCAAAGCAGAAGCATTTTCAGAAAGTATTACTTCAATCTTGTTGGAAATTATCCATTTAAAAATATAAACAGCAATTCTGTTAGAGGCATATTCAAGATGGTCAAGAAGTTCATTAAGGTCTTCCTTTCTCGGAAGAAAAAATGCTCTTTTTTGTTCCCATTCGCACTCAGGTGAAAAGAAGGAAAGCATCTGAAAAAGTGTTTCATTTTCAGGTTCTATAATATGTCTTGTAAATCGTCCCGACATAATAAATATTCTGTGTCCCATTTTCTTAAGAACCTCTATCCATTTTTCAGTTTCAAGAGCAACTCCATCAACATCGCCAATCCTGCCAATAATAATACCAATATTTATAGTGGACCTCCTGAATACTTAATTATTCTGAATTCCGGAAGTTTAATTGTTATCATTCACATTAAACAACTGGATTTTTGGGTGTTTTGTCTCGGAATGTGAAAAACTTCCCTGCATTTTATTCTGTTGTATTATAGTTTTACCACAACATTTATGGGAGTCTGTAAAACTAATTTGTGGGAGACTCCTCCTAAGAAGGGATTCCCCGAAACTTATCTATAACTATTATGTTAATACACAATTTAAGGATAGATGTCAAGAAATATATTAGAGGTTTACTTGACCGTTAGAAACATACTTCTACTTTCTAATGGGGTAAAGCAGGATAAAGATGGTATGAGACCATTCCAGAGAGAAAGATATATTGAGAGCATACAGATTTGTATGTATACAATATTGTATACATTTCGTGGCAAAGCAAAGTAGGATGAGATATGAAATTGTTAAGCTTTACTGTAACTTTAATGGTTGGAGACTCGCAAAACCAAGCCTAATTATCTATTGACACCTTGCTGGTTTTATTATATAATCTCAATATGAAAATTACCCTCTTTCTTCAAGGAATAGTTTTCCTATTGTCCTAATCTTATCTGGGGTTTTGTCAGGGATAGATGACCTGTAACTTATATGAGGAGGTGTTCGGATGTCTAATCACAAGACGGTAACATTCCAAGAGGCGTTAGATATACTTGAGTCGTTACCCGAATATCAGCAGGAAGATATTATTAATATTATTCGACACAGACTGATAGAGTATAAACGGGAGTTACTTGCGAAAAACATCAAAGAAGCAAGAGAAGAATATGCCCGAGGAGATATAAAGAAGGGCAGTGTAAACGATCTAATGAAAGAACTTTCAAAATGAGAAAACTCATTTGGGGAAAAACTTTTATAAGAGCTTTTAACAGGACTATAAAAAAGTATCCAATGCTAAGCAAAGATATCGAAGAAACTTTGAAGGTTTTAGTTGAAGATACTTTCGCTCCACAATTGGAAACTCATAAACTCAAAGGTAAGTTATCAGGTTCATGGGCGTGTAGTGTTGGATATGATCTACGAATAGTATTCAACTTTATAAAAAGTGAAAAACAAAAGGAAGACAATATACTATTAGTTGAGATTGGAACACACGATGAAGTATATTAAGTCAGAAGATATGCCCTATGATAAGAGATGTAAACTTTTCATAAAACCCCAAACTCATAGAGCTTGCCCCGTTAAATGTGCAACTATTTCAGTGGGGTCAAGCACCGTCCCCGTTCATATGAAAAATACGGAACTTGTTCCTCAACATCTGATAGAAAACAAAATATTAATTGTCAGAGGCAGAAAAGTAATGCTCGACAGAGATTTGGCAGTTCTTTATAGGGTTACAACAAGCAATTTGAATAAAGCTGTTAAGAGAAACCTTGAGCGGTTCCCGGTAGATTTTATGTTGCAGTTGACTAATGATGAATTCAAAAACTTGAAGTTCCATTTTGGAACATCAAGTTGGGGGGTACTCGAAAACTTCCTTACGCTTTCACTGAGAACGGTGTGGCTATGCTCTCAAGTGTCTTAAATAGTAAAAGAGCCATTCAGGTTAATATACAGATTATGAGGACTTTTATAAAAATTCGAGAAATGCTGACTACACATAAAGAATTAAGACAGAGAATCGAAGAACTGGAAAAGAAATATGATGCTCAGTTTAAGGTTATTTTCGACGCAATCAGGCAATTGATGACACCACTTTTATGTCCCCTTTTATCGCATAATGCGTATACAGATTTGTATGTATACAATATTGTATACATTTCGTGGCAAAAAGCTTTCAAAATTTCATATCGGTATTCTTGCATTTTTCTTGACAGGAAATGGAGTTTAGTATATAGTAAGAAAGTCTTATTATGAAAAATGTCAAGCGGAGCCTAACAGATGATTTATTGAATGTTCCATAAAATAGAACAGTTGTCCCATAACATAGGACAAAGAATAAAGAGTGCTAAATGGATTACAGACGAAGCAGAGGATTTTGTCCTTAATATTGAAGAAGTCCTGGCTGAATAGAAATATGATGAAGATTGGAAAGCGAGAGAGCTGGAAAAGTATGAATACTCTTTTGATAGGGAATAGAGTATTATGATTGAAGCGATTAAAGAAATCGGGGAATATGTAATTATAAAGGAAGACAAAAATAATGCTTGAAGCAATGCGAATATTGGCATTGGATTATCTTTTTGACAAACTGGGAGATAAGAGCAATCCACCTGAAAATCTGGAAGAATGGTATCATGAGTTACGTAAGACTCATCCTGAAAGGCTTTTTCCATTTTTGGTGGAAAGCGTAGAGCAAATTGAAAAGATTTATATCCTTGAGAAAGATGTAGAAAAAGAGACTGTCCGTTTAGTTCCTGAGGATATGACGGATGAAAAGGCAAAATGGTTACCGTTTATAAAGCCAACCGGTGGTAGAAGTCCACAAATAGGACCGATTATAAAGGTATCCAAAGATAGTCCAAAAGTCTTGACGCTTGAGAACACAATAAAGTCTTGGGAAGCGATTGCAGACTCTGATAAATTATGGTCTCCTTATTTTCGCGAAATTATAGATTTGCTAAATTGTCCGCAAGTTAGATTGCCTGATAATTCTATAATCAAAGGTTACAAGAATCTTCTTGTGGCTACAATTGAAAAGATTAGAGAGAGAAAACAAAATCTGATTTTTACTATCAGGAATAAAAACAATGAATTGCCAGGGCAATGTGTGGCATATTGTAGGTATTTGATGAAGGAGAAACTTGCTGGGGCCAAATTTATCACTAAAGATGCACCGGCTAAAGAAAATCAAACCTGCCCATTGTGTGGCAAGCAGAATGTTACTGTTTATCCTAATGCTCTTAAAGGTGCAGGTATTAATATCAGCAATGTTGATAGAGCAGGGGCATTTCCTAATATTGACACAACTCAAGCATGGAAAGGATATGCTCTCTGCAACGCCTGTGCCGATCTACTGTATATCTATAAATTTCACTTTCTTAAAAAGGACTCTAAAAATCAGAATCCCTTTATCACTCCTATTGCAGGAGAGAATGTCGTTGTAATCCCATTTACTGTGGTAAACTACCATGCACGACAAGAAATTTGGAGAGAAGTAAAAGACTTTGTTAAAACTACATCCTCTGATGCAGAAATAGCAGAGGAAAATCTTTTGTATACTCTTAAGGACAAAAAAGGGATATTGAATCTTACCTTCCTGTGGGCAACTGTTGGGCAAAATATAGGAGATGCGACGGGGATGATAACCAATGTGCCACCAACTCGATTGAAGAAACTCTCGGAGCTTAATGAACAGTCGCGAAGTTGGGAACATCTTCTCTTTCCCGTAACATTTTTGTGGAATGACTTTCAGCCTGATTTATCACTCAGGGCATTAAGAACACTATTTCATCGCCCAGGTGGCAAGAAGGCAAAAGATGTAAATGCAAGTATGAAATTGCGCCAGTTGAAGAGAGGTATTGCTGCCTCTGTGTATCACAAAACTGAAATCCCGACGGTAAGATTCTGGGAAGAGGTTATGACTACTGCACGCTGGTATTGGTTAAATGTTATTGAAAAGGGAAAAGGCTGTGAAAATAATATTCTTTATGAAGGAAAAAACAAAAAGACAGGGGAACACTATCTAACATTCGCAGGCTGGATAAGACATCTGTGCTGGTGGCTTTACTATTTCAAAAAATTGGAGGTGATGAGTATGGAAGACAAATTTTACAAACCGCAGATGGAGAAATTAAAACCCTATTTTGGTCCCGAAAGTGGGATTGATTCTCCGCAAAAGGCGTACGCTTTTTTGCTTGGAGTGCTCTATGGAAAAGTGCTTCAGGTTCAAGGGGCTAGAGGTGTTAATGTTGGAGCCAATGCTCTTACCTGGCTTAAGCGGCTGACGCTGAAAGGAAGAGATCTCCCCGGCTTGTATAACAAGGTTCGGGAGAAACTCTTAGCTTATGAGACCGAAAAGAGTGAAGAGGTAAGGGAGCTTATCGCTGAGATCGGAAATCTGGGCTGGAAATTAGGGGATAAAATCGAATTGGATGATGTCCCAACTAACTATTACCTGTTGCTGGGACAGTCTCTCACCACAACAATTCTACCCAAAAAGGAGGAGAAAGAAAATGGATAAGAATACTTTATCAAACAGGCATGAATTTTTGTTCCTTTATGACATCAAGATGGGCAATCCAAATGGTGACCCTGACGAGAACAGACCACGGGTGTTGCCGGATGGAACTCATTATGTGACTGACGTTCGGCTAAAACGTTTTGCTAGAGATTTTATGAAAAGCCAGGGTGAAGATATTCTGGTAGATACTATTGAGGGCAGAACGAAAAATTTGACAGGAAGAGTTGTGCACTACTTAAAAGAAAAAAACAAACTGGAAGCAAATGAAAAGGAATTAGTCAAAATTCTTCTGGATGCTTTTATTGACGCAAGACTTTTTGGTAGTTCATTTGCTTTTAAGGCTGAAGGAGCAACAGGGGAAAACAAACGAAAAGCAGATTGGAAACCAGTGCCAAAGACTATGACTGGGGCTGTCCAACTCAATATGGGCGAAGTTCTACACAAGGCGGAAGAGGTAGATATTCATGGAACGTCTATTTTGGGAAGCGGTGAAGAAAAAACAGCAGGAACATTCACTACCTATTTTGGTCTGCGTTATGCTCTTATTGGTTTTTCTGGTGTAGCAAATGAACACTCTGCGGAGATTTCAAGAATGTCAGATGAAGATTACGAATATTTGTTGAAGGCAATGTGGCACGGGGTAAGGGTCTGTGGAAATACCCGAACCAAAGTAGGGCAAATCCCACATCTGCTGATTGACATCAAGTATTCAAAAGGTGAAGAATTTCAAATTGGACGATTACATGACTATGTAAAAATGCTTGCAAGCAATGAGAAGAAAGAAAAGGAATGGGCATCTCCTGAAGACTACAAATTAGACTTGTTACTGCTGGTTAAGCGGTTGGAAGAACAAACGCATAGGAGTGAAGTAGTCCGTTACGCCAAATCCCCTGATATTCAATTCACAGAAGATTTACCTATAAACTGGCAGGATTTAGATGTGGAAAATTTATAGATCTAAAGGGGTAAGCGATGAAATTGATAAGTTTTAAACTGAGTGGTCGTTTCGCTCATTTCTTGAGAGCAGAAGCATCAGCAAGTGCATTAAGCTATCCCATTCCACCAAGAACTGTAATATTAGGCATTCTGGGTGCTGTTCTTGGCTTGCCAAAAGATGAACCACAGGTTGTTCTCGAACCAGCATACATTGCAATCTCTGGAAAACTGCCAAAGACCCACTGGCATAGAGCAAAATTTCGGAAGGATCCACCTGCGCCATTACCTTACATTGTAAAGAAAACACAAAAGTCGGAAAAGAATACAGCACCAGAAAAGGCAACTTTGATTCTTCAGGAATGGCTTTTTAACCCAGCTTATACCGTCTGGGTCTCAATTCCAAATTCGTATCTTCTCCAATTAGAAAGTAGATTAAAAGAAAGACAGTGGTACTTTACACCATCTCTTGGATTATCTGAGATGATAGCAGATATTGAATATCTTGGATCCCCTGAGTGTTTACCTTTACCAGAGGGAATCTATAATGTCCAGTCTGTTTTTCAGCAGGAGGCAGGAACTCTTAATATAGAACAGATATTTAAAGAAGAACGCTCTATTCATTTACTTCAGATGCCTAGGACTGTGACGCCAGAGAGAATTTTTTCTCATAGTAGATACATTGCTGAGCGCGATGCAAAGTCAATCCCACTAAAAACAAACCAAGCATATAAGACTGATAATAAAGTTATAATGTTTTTGTGAAGGATCTAAAATCTCATCCAGATTTACAACTTGCTGAACACATTGCTCAAGTTATGACAGCCACCAATAGTCTATGTCGGTGGCATTCAAACAAGGTAATATCATCAGAGGTCAAAAAGCTAATTCGTAAAACAGTTCTATTACACGATACTGGCAAAGCAACAGAAGCATTTCAAAAATATATTGAGAATCCTCACGCCTATACAGATGACCCTAAGAACAAGGCTCATACACCAATGTCTGCCCTTATTACTCTTTTACTTTCAAAAGAGGAAAAATGGGATATCTTTGATACAATGTTGATATCCGCTGTTATCTTTGGACATCACAAAGGATTGCCATCCGTCGAGAGGTTACGAGAAATAGGTAGTGGAATGCTTGCTAAAATTTTGAAACGACAAAATGGGACTTTACTAATTGACTTATTAAATCGACAGTGTGATATTGATATTTCCAGTTTGGACTTTGATAATCGACCCTGGGCGAAAATGCAACAGTATCTTGATAATATAGTCGTTCCTACCTTTGAGAATTTGCCAATTGAGGAAGCTGTTAAATTTAGGCTAAAATCACAATTAGTCTTTTCGTTATTACTTGAGGCAGATAAGGCTTTTCTCGCAGTAAAAGAACCTCAAAGATATTTATATAGAGAACCCCGGGACTGGAAATCCGAATGGGTCGAGCAAAGAATAGAATCTTTAGAAAAATCATCCATCAATGGAATTCAACAATCAATAAGAGTCGAACTGAAAAGAAAAATCGACGAGATTCAAACTCCTGGCATTTATAGCTTAACTGCACCCACAGGTAGTGGCAAAACTTTGCTTTCTGCTACATGGGCTTTAAAATTACGAGAGATAAGCGGTAAACAAATATTGCCCAAAATAATAGTTGTGCTTCCATATCTTTCTATTATTGACCAAACAACAAAGGAATATGAAAGTCTTTTAACTATTGGTGGAGAAAAAGTTGACGGAACATGGTTTTTGACAAGTCATTCATTGTCTGACAGGGAATATAATGGAGGTTTGGAGGGAGAAACTGAATATTTTTTTATAGATACATGGCGAACAGAATTAGTTATAACTACTTATGATCAATTTTTGATGACTCTTATGGATCCGAAAGTAAGATATCAAATGCGATTTCATAACTTATGTGATTCTTTGATCGTGATGGATGAGGTTCAATCCCTTCCTTGTAAACTCTGGAAGCCATTAGAAAAAATATTAAGCTCTCTGGTGGAAACAGGTAATACTAGTATTCTGCTGATGTCTGCTACACTTCCTGCAATAATCCCTGACGCAAAGCCTCTTATAGAAAATTACAACTCTTATTTTAAAAAATTTAACCGATATAAATTACAGTTTAGACTACAGAAAAAACTTAAAATAAGTGACTTCTGTAATGAAGTAATGAAACGGATGGACAAATGGCTTCAGGATAACAAACGAATATTGATTACACTAAATACCCGTAGAAGTGCACGGCTTGTGCGTGATAAACTAGCCAAAGATTGGCCTCAAGGGTTTTCTAACATCCCCTTATTATTTCTTAGTGCGGATGTAACTCCACAAGATAGGTTAAAAGCTATAGAAACCATCAAGAAAGAGCAACCCTGTATTGTTGTGTCAACACAATGTATAGAGGCTGGTGTAGATATTGATATGGATTTTGTAATTCGAGATTTTGCTCCGTTTGATAGTCTTGTTCAAATTGCGGGTCGCTGTAATCGCAAAGGGAATATGCCTCATCCAGCAATTGTTGAAGTAGTGGATTTGGCGAATGAGCAGGGGAAACGATATTCAGAGATGATATATGATGATGTACATTTGTATTTGACAAGGCAATTGATAAACAAAAACATTGAAGAAAAGGATATCTTATTATTAGCAATGAAATATTTTGAGATGTTATCTACAAAAAAGGATACAGGGCTAAAACATCTTGAAAAATATGTAAAGTGGCAGGATGATGATACAATAAGAGAACTGCTTCGAGGTAAAGAACGAGAAAAATATACCTTCCTTGTCCTTGAGCAAGATTCCGGTCTAAAAGATGAAATGGCAAATGCAAATAAAATAAAAGATCGTTGGAAACGACGTGAGGCATGGCGAGCACTCGCAGGTAGAATAGCAAGAATTTCTGTTAGCATATATGCAAAACCTGGGTTTGATCCACAAGATATTGCAACTGAATATTTGGGGCAATGGATTTTACGGGATGGATTTTATTCTACGGATCGTGGGTTGGTCTTTGGTGACGATTCTTGTGCCCAGGTGTTAATATTATGAGGAATAAGATAAACTATTGCATTCTTAAGTTTGAATTTGACTGCCCGTTGGTTCGAGAGGCTAAAGCAACGGACTTGCGGAGGGCAATAGCTAATCTCTACCCCGAAAAACAATTACTTCATCAACATCGTAAAGACGGAAAAGTTAATTATTCCTATCCACTTGTTCAATATAAGATAATTAATGGTGAACCTATACTAATTGGATTCAAAGAAGGTGCAGAACTCCTTGTCAATCTTGATTTACTGGAAAAGATAATTTTATTAGAAAATCAAAGACATGAAATTATTAGCACAAAACTGGAGTTTTATCACATTTCGATTGAAATTACCGATCATTTGCAACAATACCAATTTCTCACCCCCTGGCTGGCGTTGAATGAGAAGAATTATGAGAAATACACTAAATTTGGAACCTGGGAGAAGAAAAAGACACTTCTGGGAAAAATTCTAATCGGGAATATTATCTCGATGTCAAAAAGTTTAGGTTACACTGTGCCAGAGCCGATTAAGGTGAATATCCTAAAATTTAAGGAGGTGAAGACCTCGCTGAAAGGGGTTCCGATGCTTGGGTTTTTAGGAAGGTTTTCGGTTAACTTTGAGATTCCAGATTACTTTGGGCTTGGGAAGTCGGTGTCAAGAGGGTTTGGGACGATAAAACGAGTTAAGGAGTTGGAGAGTTCAGAAGTTAGAGGGTTGAAAACACAACGAAGTAGAAAATAAACCCGGAAACGTGTTTAAAAAGTATAGTTAAAAGAAATTGAGGATTTCGGGAAACAGATGAGAGAAGGTAAATTGAGTTTCTCCGGGGAGATTCTATCCATTCAGCCGCGCATTAGATTAACGAGGTCATTTAACGAAGTGGCTCACACCTATTTAGGATACAACATCTTTGTGAATGGTAGGATTGAAGGAAATCAAGAAGCGAATTTTATAATTGCTATTGGTAAAGGGGCAGAAGCAAAGTTTTGCTTTAGAAAAGGAGATGACATTAGAGGGTTGGCAGTACATGTAGGAAATCCCCGTATTGAGATTGCCGCATACTACAAGGTAAGTGCATTGGAACTACTCGAGAGAGAAGACAAGGAAGGGAAAATTTCTGAGACATCTCCATTCACAGGTATACCATTAACTTTGCCTGAATACAGAGAAAAGGGTGGTCGAAGGTTATTCGTCAGAACTTATAATGAAAAATGCTGGCAATGTATCTGGGGATGCAGTATGGCAGTGGAAATTATAAAAGACCAGTGGAAACCTCATCTAAAGAAGTATAGGAGAGAAACTTTTTGCTATGGTCCAAGGAATTGTCCATTATATGTAGCGGGGAGAAAGAGACAAGCACCCGGAAGAAAACCGGGTATGGTTTACATTGAGGAGGAAGAAGAAAATGATATTTGGTGAGGAAAATGCAGTTAGTTATTAATTCATACGGCTCTTATCTTCAGAAGAGTGGAAATTGTTTTAAGATAAAAAAGGGTGATAAGGTTTTTGAGGTATCGGTAAATAAGGTATCATCCATTATGATTACCACATCTGCATACATTACTACGGATGCTATCAAATTGGCGATTGACCATAATATTGATATTATCTTCTTAGATGATTTCGGCAAACCTTATGGCAGGGTCTGGCATAGTAAACTTGGAAGCACAGCTCTGATAAGGAGGAGACAGTTAGAGATTGCTGAGACTGAGAAAGGTTTAGAACTTGCTCTTTCCTGGATAGGCAAAAAATTCGATAACCAGATAGAACTGCTCAAGGGA
>Ga0307375_10004636_pt1 | contig 13072 bp, 10 predicted proteins | sample TR1MG_FD_202531 | JGI IMG/M metagenome (GOLD analysis project Ga0307375, IMG submission 202531) | Soil microbial communities from Risofladan, Vaasa, Finland - TR-1 | ecosystem: Environmental > Terrestrial > Soil > Coastal area > Acid sulfate soil | place: Finland: Risofladan, Vaasa | collected... | reverse complement strand
CAGAAAGAGCAAAAGAGGTTTGACTAAACCCACAAATCAGGAGTAAAAAACAACCCCCGCGTCGCTACGCTCCGACTGTCCAGTTTGCCGTGGACTGAGCGTCCAGTTTCAGTGGAATACGCATGCATGCAGCCGATTCAGCACGTCCATAGCCTTACACACATGTACAGCGCGGATTGAAGCCATGTGATTTTCATCGAAAACCGCCCATAGCAGCCAAATTCCGTTGTCCTGGCTGGTTAATTCATTGATGGTCTCCCTATCAAACCAACAGGGATTCCGTCATGTCCATCGTCAAACGCAATAACAGCAAATTCTGGTACATGCACTTCCAGTTCGATGGCCAGATATACATTCGGTCATCCAGAACGACTAACAAGAAGATCGCCGAGCAGATGGAGATCGAGCTGAAGGCAAAATTGCACTCACAGAGCTATCAAGGCCGCAAACAGCGAATTTCGCTTGCCGATGCGTTCCAACAATACAAGGCATCCAAGAAAGGAATAGCCAGCTACCGCAACCTTGTCGCACATGAAACGGTACTGTTCCGGCTGCTCCCTACGAAGAAGCACATCGACGAGCTGACCTCACACGACTTGGAGCGGTTCAAGCAAGCCCGTACCGCAGAAGGTGTTGGTGCTGAAATCATCAAGTACGGGTTATTGCTGATCCACGGCACATGGAAATTTGCCAAAAAGCTGGGCTACCAAGTCAGCCCATTGGAATTTCCATCAGTACAAATTCCAAAGGCACCCTTACGCTACCTGACAGATCAAGAGGAACGTAGGCTGCTCAAGGAATTGGCTCCAGATCGAGAAGGCACCGGTCTAAAGCCAATGGCCGAGCGCAGCGAGGAATTGAAGCGCATGATGCAGGACGCATACGACTTGGTGGTTCTGCTACTCGACACGGGAGCACGCTATTCCGAAATTGCTAACATCGAATGGAGCCGCATCGATTTAACCGAGCGCACCATCCACCTGTGGCGTTCCAAGGTGCAGAACGAAACGGTTTTGTTCCAAACTGATCGGGTTTTTGAGGTGCTGTCACGTAGAGCTACAAACAAGTCCACTGACCACGTATTCAATAACCGTGATGGCAAGGCTCGGGGATACAGCACTAAATCGATTCGCAAAGCGATTTTACGAGCTGGATTACAGAATTGCCGAGTGCATACGTTACGTCATACCCATGCATCGCGATTGATCCAGAATGGCATGGGCATTTACGAGGTTCGGGAAATCTTGGGGCACAGTGATATTAAAACTACTTTAAGGTACGCACATCTCGAATCGCGTCAGGTTACTGCAAAGGCTCGTGATGTGATCAATAGGTTGAATCAGGTGGCACTGAATAAGGGGTGAGTATAAAGCTCGGGTTACCCTTATAATAAGTCAAGAGTATTTTATCAATATCACCTTTAGCCCGCACTGTACACCCATGGAAATCCTCATCGAGAACCAACCGGTCAAATCTGAGTTTGTTCGTTGGTGTGAACACTTCGGTGAGCATGATCCGTATACAGCCAACGGAAATATTGGCATTCGAGATGTTCTGCGTGCACATTTTTTAATTGTCGACTATTTCTATAGTGAAGGTTACGGCATTGGTGGTATCGGTCCAAGGGATCCCAATCTGTTGCATTCAGCTGTGTATCGTCAGTTTACTGGCTTCGATGGTAAGGATAAGTGGGAAACGTCGTATGAGAGGTGTGCAACTCTGATATTTGGTCTTGTAAAAGACCACCCATTCCATGATGCAAATAAACGAACTGCACTTCTTGTTTTACTCTTTTTTCTTAACGAAATTGACAGGGCGCCGACTGTTGGTCAGAGGGATTTAGAAGATTTCATCGTCAATATTGCAGAAGATAATTTGAGGCAATATCGCCGACTCAAAGCACTTGAATCAAAATCAGACGACCCAGAAATACATTTCATTGCGGATTATCTGCGTCGGAACTCGCGTCTACTGGATAAGCGGAACTACACTATAACCTACCGTGAACTGGACCATTGCCTGCGGGCCTTCGGTTACTGTTTAGACAACCCACACAAAAACTTCATTGACGTATGTCGTATTGAAAAGAAGCGCGGATTGCTTGGGCTTGGTAAAGTTAAAACAAAATTAGTAAAAGTATCTCAAATCGGATTTCCTGGTTGGAAACGGCAGGTTGGAAAAGGAGCTATCACTACAGTGCGAAAAGATACAAGGTTGGTTTTGGATAAAGGTGTTGATTCAGCTTCCTTCTATCGAGGAACAGATCCTTTATATTCTCTCATAGCTGAGTACTCTGGCCCCCTTGAACGATTGGCTCACAGGTAGCTCCATTACGTTATGAGTTTCGATAGCGAGGAATAAAATGACTAAGGAAGAGTACCTTCATCTTAGAAACCACTATCGACCAACAAAGTTAACAACAGTTTTTGTCCTTGAGTCCCCCCCTGCATCCGGAAAATATTTTTATGATGATAATGGCTTCGTAAGCGAGCCATTGTTTTCCGCGATGATGGAGTTGTTAAACTTTGCACCACAAACCAAACAAGAAGGCCTCGAATATTTTTCCAGAGCCGGACATTTCTTAGTTGATGCAACTTATGAGCCAGTTAATGAGCTGAAAGGCAAGGCTCGCGAAAAAGTGATACTAAATAATTATGAAAATTTGGTTAAGGATCTCAGAGGTCTTGGTGATCCAAAAATAATCAATTTCGTTTTAATAAAAGCTAACATCTGTCGCTTGCTACAGCAAAAATTGAAGTCTGATGGTTTTAATGTCGTTAACAATGGCGTCATTGTTCCTTTCCCATCAACTGGGCAACAAGGGAGATTTCGTGAAAAAATATCGGCAATTTTCAAGCTCAAACCAGACAATGTATAACCTTAAGCTCAAGAGGGAAGGCAGAAAAGCTCGCTGCCCCTAACTTTTTATTAGACTCCACATTAGGGAGAGTTCCATGTCACGCGAAGACTACTTGTTCTCCGGCGCTGATTGGTTCTCTGTTGACCGCCATCAGCGGCAGCAGATGGCCAGCGAAATTGAAGGCGTCGATGCAAACCGATTGCTCAATACTTCCGTAGGCGACCTAGCTCGATTTTTCGCCGCAAAGTTTCAAATCACTGTTCCCGAGCTCGACGTCAGCAATCTAGCAGTGGACCAGAGCGAGAAGCAGATCGATGTGAGTAGCGATCCAATGCGGATGATCATGGATCATAGTCGCCCCTTCTATGTCTCTGGAACCGAGATCGAAGTTGAGGTCCCGTTCACAGGCGAAGCAGAGGCCTTTAAGATTCAGCCTAATCCATACAACCTGAACCCGCCCCTAGCCAGTATTCGGGGGTCTAGCGTCGTGTTCAGCGTGATTGGGACAAATCTAGACGCTGATGCGGTACGACGTAATATCGACAGTACGGTTGCGTCAATTCAGTCTAATCTCACCAACCTTCGCGGCAACGTGGCTGGACTGAACAGCCAGCTGCTTGGGGAAGCCGCGTCTGCCATTGAGGCCCGCCGTAGCAAGCTACTTGCTAGCCGGAACATGGTGGCTTCGCTTGGGTACAAGATGAAGGAGCGCGAAGGTACAACCAAGACCTACGTCGCCTCAGAAATTCGACGGAAGATCACACCGGTTATGCCATCGGCAAGTTCGGCTCCTTTTAAGCCGGAGCCGGCGCTGTCTAACGAAGACTACGATCACATTCTCGCGGTAATGCAAAACATGACCCAGGTCATGGAGTTGAGTCCGTCCGCATTCCATGTGGTTGACGAAGAGGCTCTTAGGTCGCATTTTCTAGTCCAACTTAATGGTCACTACCATGGTCAGGCTACAGGGGAGACCTTCAACTACGAAGGAAAGACAGACATCTTGATCCGGTCTGAAGGGAAGAATATTTTCATTGCTGAGTGCAAGTTTTGGTCGGGGCCGAAGAAGCTCAGCGAGACCCTCGACCAGTTGCTTGGTTATAGTTCCTGGCGCGACACCAAGACTGCCGTTGTTATCTTCAATCGCAATCGTGATTTCTCTAAGGTTCTTGCTGCGATTCCGGATGCTGTCCGATCGCACCCGCAGTACAAACGCGACCTTCCGGGCTCAACGGAGACATCGTTCAGGTATCAGTTCGCAAATCGGGATGATCGAAATCGTGAGATGTTCTTAACCATAATGGCGTTTGATATTCCAACGCCCCGCACACACTGACGCCTACAATTTCTGGCAGTCAATTCCAAAGCTAAATGCTACCCTAGCAACGACAAACTTGAAGCATTAGCCGTTCTAGATTTCCGCAATTCCTCTTCAGCCTTCTTCATCTTGGCATGCGCCTGAGCATCTTTGACCTGCTGCTTCGCACGTTGAGCATTGTTCTTCAGTAACGCGATTCTGCGTTTGTCAAGATCACCGGTGACTTCAGCAATAAGGCAATTTCAAGTAATCCAGTAGATTAAAAGAAACTAGCGGATTAGCTGTCGTAAAGAAAATCTGTTAGCGAACGGTCCACTTTAATTAGCTTTCTTGCACCCTACTACAATTGTTCTACCAAGCAAAATATCCAAACTATTCATTTGTAGTACATGGCTTTCGTTGTGTTCATCAACTGTCTTGTATTTGCCTTTTTCTTTTCGCAAAAAGAGTTTGGAGAAAAATTCAATAGGAATCCAAAGAATCAGAAGCCATGCTATTGATGTACCCTGCTTCTTGTCTATGGATACTTCAATATTCTTGAATCCGGCATCCAATAGAGCATGTGACAAAAAGAAATATGATACCGGATTAATATGCCCACCAGTTGAATGCAGCTCACTTTCGCTTACATGCAATGGCCCAAAGAGGTTGTAAAAGCCAAAAATTAAAAATCGGATTCGAGATTTGAGATTGAGAATGTTTGGAGTGGTTATAACCAGAGTCCCATCTGGCCTTAATACGCGGTGTATTTCTCTCAGCGTACTCCGGTAATGCTCAAGATGTTCGATTACTTCAGTGCATGTCACAAGATCAAACGACTCATCTGGGTATGGCAAGTTCTCATTGCTAAGATCTGCAATGTTCACGCGGACGTCAGACAACCTCATTAGGCTGTCCGTATAATCACAAGCCGATGAGTGAACGTCAAATTTGCTTCGCATCAACGATATAAGCTGGCCATGGCCTGCACCAATATCTAAATGCTCGCAAGGAAAGTTTGAGTGCAGCTTGGAAATCATATTGACTGCGGCCGCGTGGATTGTAGATGTACTGAGACCCATGATAGACAGATAACACTTTGAGTTTGGTTGTGGCGCGAAGTTTACCCCATACCAAACTTAAAGTGTGTGGTTTTGAGAGATGCAATCGGAAAGACTTCCGATATGAAAAAACCAACTCAAAGGCGTGGGGCGCAGCAGTTGTTTGCTGCAAATATGCGTCGTATTCGACTGGAGAGAAAGCTGACACAAGAAAAAGTGGCTGAGGCAGCCGGACTCCATCCTAACTACATTAGCTCAGTTGAACGGGGCGAGCGAAATATTTCCATCGGCAATATAGAGAATATTGCCTTCGCTTTGGGTGTTTGCATGTGTGAGTTAGTTGCCGATTCACAACCACAAGATAGGAAACAATCTTAGCAAGATCAAAGCTTGAATCGATATGGCACATTCAGAGCGTGCCTGCATGTGAAAATGTTACGGGTGCGAGAGTATTATTTTATTTCTGTCATTAATCCACCAAGGAAACATTGTTAATAGCCGTTCTCGATTTCCGCAAATCTTCTTCAGCCTTTCTCATTTTGTCCCTCGCCTGGGCATCCTTGACCTGTTGCTTTGCACGTTGGGCATTGTTCTTCAGCAAGGCAATTCTGCGTTGTTCCAAGTCATTGGCAATTTCAGATAGTTTCATTTTGTTGTCTCCTGTTAGATGTACAGATATTTATGCTGTCGGCTGTGGTGGCCATCCTGATAAATACCTCCACGATCACGGAGGCACTATCATGTGGAACAAAATATTGGCATTGCTGGATATCCAGCTTGGATTCCAATCAAATAAAGCGTCATCAACAGTGAAAAAACTGTGGCAAGGCTACGACAACCAAACCAACGAGAATGTAATTTGGCTGGAGTACCGCGTCAGGGTTCGAAACAATCAACCATCGCAATCTGGTACTCGAACCGACCCCACGGTATTGAGGCAAACAGCTATCGCAAAGGAACGGTCGGTTATGAATGATCTCATCGCGCGGTCTAATAGGTTAAAGCGCCGGTGATTGTGGTTGGCCCAAGGCTGACGCGAGCAACAGATTTTCCAGTGTGCTCACGATCCTATGAATTCCACAACAAGGCAACAGTGTTGTCCTGTTCACAGTTTTGCTGGATGGTGCAGATAGTGCAGATGGTGGAAAAGAGTTTGTTGCCTGAAAGCTGACGCTCGTATCAGGCTGCTAACGACACATAGCCGACCGCCAAAGTGGAGCATTAGACCGACAGCTTTACCGCTGACAGCAGACCTTCAGTCGGGCAAAACTCCGTGAGCCTGAATGACTCTTGTAATGTAACCCAACAAGCGACCGTCGTGCTCTACAAAACGGCCTCTCAAAACGTATTGACCGACATCTACCTACAACTTGTTTATTTCTACAACAATTGGGTCAGTTGAAATTCTCGGGCTATTAAGGATTTCTTCTACCCTAGAGCCTTTTTTTCGTACTGGGTGTACCACCTTGTTATAAATATTTATGAACTGATGTTGTTCAAGAACGTGGAGTACAGGTTCGATATACTTTTGTACTTCAGTTTGAGTAATTCCTCTAGTGAATGCATCCAATTTACGACCTCCACCCGATTGTTTGTATAGCTTGCGAAGAATGGTAAGCAGTGCTTTTAGTTGGGGCGGAATATCTAGCTTAAGCACAGCGTTATTCGTTGCCATGTTGTCAAATTCAGAAATCTCACAATCGGCACCAATAATATTACCCGGAAGTACGCTTTCGTTTGCAATGCCAGCGACTTTTGTAATCAAGCAGCCATTGAATTTAATACCCCCATCAACCTGCTTAGATCCAAGCGCAATCTCTCTAATAATGCAATTACGAAACTCAACACCCGCTATTGAAATTTCATTGAGATCAATGCGTCCGACACTTGCCGACTCGACGACAATTCCTCTGAAGTCAAGTAATGGTATATCAAGATATACTGCCATATTAACGGCGACCATCACACAATCGGCCAAAAATTGATGTGCTCCTCTTTCGAACTTAGCACTACGATATATTCGATCTGCGACCGATGCGACAGTTTCTGGTTTAGAACTACTCTTAAGGAGAAGGTATGTCGCCATGGCAATAGCATTGTCGGACAACTCAGATAGCGAAACTCTGTTGTCGGTATGTAAATTGCCTAGCACCTGTTTAGCGAATGCCCCACCTTGAAGTGCTCCAAGCATATCTACGTCAACAAAAGAACGCGACCCAGGCTCACTATCGCGTTGCGTTAAACCCGGGAGACGTTGTAGCTGTGCAAGCACACCCTCGCCAGCAGCTTGCCCAGTTTCTAAATTGTACGCTTCAGAAAGATCGTTACCTGTGATTGGGCCAGTACCTGAAGTTTTGCTTCGCACCGAATCGGCAATCCTTTCAAGCACAGCCCTCAGGGATTGAGGATTCATCACAGAGCCTTCTAGCGCTGCTTCACGCTCGCAAATTCTGTCTAGGAATGAGTCCCATGCGAAGCCAAATCCTTTAGAAGAGTCAATTGATAAAATTTCCTCATAGAGTTTCTGGCGTAACAGGTATGACAAAATTAAAGGTTTGCGCGGAAGCCAATCTGGAAGAGGCGCTGAAATGTTATTTCGACGTAAAAACTCTTGTGCACCTTCTTCTGTGAATTCGTCAAGAGTAACAACAAGGTACTTCTTTCCCGCAATGCCAAGTGAGGAAGCAAGCTCCGGCACTGTATCGAAATAGTGGTCTCGTCCACACATAAATACTCCGGCATTTGCAGGAATCTTATTTGTGAAATCACGAACTCCTTGCAATGCTCGCCTACGCGCATCCCGCATGAAGTTCTTATCATCAGTTCTTATGACTGATTGCGAAGCTAATTCATCAAAGCCATCTAGAAGAAGGCATGCCAAACCAGCACGCCATGCAATCACAATGTCTTCGCGAGGAGTGTATCCAATTGTGCGAGCATGTCTATCCAATATTTCGTCGCTGTAATCTTCCCCCCAATGCTCGCGAAGGTTAAGTACAAACGGTGTTGATGATGTCTGGTTAGCTCTGTGTCGTTTAGAAATTTCGCGAAATATCTCACGAGTCGTTAAGCTCTTCCCAGAACCAAAGGGGGCGAGCAAAACAATTATGTGTCCTTGGAGAATCAAATCACAAAGTTCAGAAAGATGAATTGAGCGATTCAACCTTTCCTTTAACTGAGAAGTTGAATCAAAAGTAACAGCCATCGGAAGTGGTACATATGCATCATCAGCAATACTTATCGAATCTGTGTAAGGATCTCGTGCCGATCCAAATGAGGCACAATCGCGAAGTGATATGTATTTATAGCTATCAAAGAACCTTCTTTGAAATTGCTCAAAGGTCAGAACGGTGACGTTAGACTTTTTCGCGTGTTCGATGTGCTGTGCATCTAGCTGTGACTCCGTTACTAGCCATTTGGATACGGCTGGCACCTTCTTTCGTTCAATTGTTTCTGCAGCATTTAGTTTCTTAACGTCAGACTCAGCTTTGTATAGTTTTGTACTGGTTGTCACCATCAGCAAATGAGTTATGTCACGGAGACGTGCAATTCCATCCAGCTCTTTAATCACGGGGTCATTTTCGTAATGCATGGGCTGGCATGTGCCGGGATTTAGATTCCACACCGCCTCTGCAACCCGCCTGACATCGGCCTCAAAGCTCATATTGTGTTTGTAGTTGGTTGACATAATTTTGGTGCCAGTTCCGGAGGTTGGTTAGAGATACAATTGGCGAATGGTGTTTATATGTGCGTCGCGCTGTGAATCGGTGCAAATATCAACTTGCCCGTAATTCCTACCTTTTCAAACGCGCATCTTCTTATGTCCGGTTCTGGCTTGCAAGCGGCCGTTCAAATTCAGGTGTGCGGATAGCAGCTTCTGGCACACAGCGGAAGTCTATACCTTAATATTCACCGCAGCAAAGCAGACCCTCACAACACTGTCGCCAACGATTCTACGACAGAAGCATCTTGCTGGGGCTGTTTCTCTTCAAGGTGATAATTGTTGCCATCGACAAACGATCCATCAGACAGTCTCTTCAAAATCTAAGACTGTTTGCCAACATTGTGCGGGTCAATAAACTGACAAAGTTGGAACCTATTCGAGGACGCTTAAAAGCGTCCTCTTCTTTTTCAAAGCTGGAATACCTGGGGCTGAAGCTGTATGGGTTTATAGCCTACCTAAGGTAGTGCACTGTAACCAGACTGTTAGTGTTGTCGATTCAATACTGGGACAGTTTCAGGGACAGTTCGTAGAGAATTACAGCGATGATGATTTGAGAAATCGGATGCAATCTATCCTTCGACATGTGATATGCTTTATTTGTAGCACTAAACACTTATACAATTAATTAGTTACAACAATTCTTCAAACAGGATATGAAAGTGCATGAGACATGGCATTTAAATCAAACATTCGTGCCTTCTACAACCTTACCAAGTCGCACCCACTACTCGATTCATATCGACTTCTTGTCGCCTTAGAGCTTGCATTGAAAGACGCGAATTGTGCAGCTCATGGTGGGGGTCATGATGTGCCAAATATGCTGGTAACAGCCTCTAACTCGCCAAGTGCCGCAGCGTTTCCGCTTGTTTCAGCACAGTTAAAATCTTATTCTACTAAACTACGAACCGACCTTGGATCAATCACCTGCCAGGGGAAAAATAGTTTACCAGCACCAGTACCACCTTCAAGCTACCCATACATTAGGTATAGCAGATGTTTCGGCGATTGGAGCGGCATCAATGAGACGCCGACTCAGACAATACAAACTCTTGAAACCACTTGTCGATCAATCTGTGCGTTTATATCAGCGCATGGAGTCAAAATTGGTGTTTTTCTATGAAATCAATATCTGAAATCATCACATCGCTCAAGTCTTTGACCAGAGTAGACGGTATCAATACTACCGCACACCTTTGTGAGTTGCGAATAAAATTCGTGGCACCGTCTCTTCATGTTGATGCCATCAGTAAAGAATTTATAGGCATAGACACAGACTCTCGCATGGACATCCTTCAAGCTTGGCTTAACGAGGTAAGCTTGGACGAGCCTGCGATGATCTTAAATACAGTCGCTCGCCTTCCAATAACTGTCAACGCTCTTACTCCTGAAGAAGCTGAAGATAAAGCGAAGTGGTTTGATCAAGCCAGTCAAGCTTCTTGGGTTTCATCATTCTTAGAAGAGCCACATAGAAAAAGCACACCAGCACTCGAAACAACTCCAAAATATGTTCATTTTTATGGGTATAAAGGTGGGCAAGGTCGGTCAACGGTATTAGCTCTGTTGGCGAAAGCTCTTGCTGATGATGGATATCGCATACTTCTTGTAGATGCTGACATTGAGGCGCCGTCTCTTGACCTCTTATTTGGGGTATCGGCTGACACTTTCGCTCAGACACTGATGGGGCTTTGCGGTTGGGCTGATGAGTTTCAGCCAATTGCTGGAGCCTACACTGGCCGTTTCAATGGGAGAATTGATTTATTGCCTTGCCGCCCAAGAATCGAAAGTGCAGACCTTGATTTTGCTCTCTTGGTTGCCACAGCACCTCTTGATAGTCGAATTTACGAAAACGCAGCTAAAAAACTCCAAGACTCCCTGCCAAGTGGTAACGATGCTTATGACATAATTATAGTGGATCATCGTACTGGCATAGCATCATCGGTTCTTCCACTCATAAATCGGCTACCAGGAGCAGCAGTTGTCTTCGCGCGTACCGATTTTAACACCGCTACAGTACCCTCAGAGTTACGCCGTGTAGTTCGCGCAATTTTTTCAAACACGGCATCCATTCCAGGAGTGTTCGTCAGTTTTTCTTTAGACCCAAATAGAGCCGCGTCCGCAGCGAGATCACCGATTGAGGCACGTGTAAGGGAACAACTCTTAGGCGAGCTTGCATCGGTTATCGAGAGTTCAGACGAAGTTGACTCTGCCAATCAAATTTCAACCACCGATCTGTCACTAAACTGGATTGATTGGTACCATGATAGAGCATTGCTGGAACCGGCTCTTCCAGAAGTTTCGAGATTGCAATCAGACAATATTTCATCAATCAACTTGCTTCGTGAAGCACTCGCACTACCAGTGGGTCGCCGCCGAGAATTAATACCAGGAAAAACTGGTGTTGCGATTACCGGAAAGCCTTCAGCCTCACTATCAGGCGCCAAGGATTCTGGGCCATTCATCCATATTCCTGAAATCGACAAATTATTCGTTCCTGGAAACCCATATACATACATATTGGGTCGCAAAGGAACAGGAAAGACCCGACTTCTAAATGAAATGGTTCAGCGCAGCCTAGGCATACCCTTGCTGGTTGCTGCTGATGAAACAAAAACTTCTGCTTTACGAAGCCAATCTATAGAATCCCAAGCATGGCTCGAACAATGTAAGAATGATGCGCCAACGTTCTGGTGGTCGCTCATTCGCATGGCAATTGAAAACGATGGCGGTTCATCAATTGAAAATGTCGTAAAAAAATACATTGAAAGCAACGTTGATCCAAAAACAATAACCGATCGATTGCAGATTAAGACACTTCTCCTAAAGTTGCGCAGTCCACAAGTGTTTTTAGTAGATGGGCTTGAAACATTGGTGCCAGCAGCCAGAATTAAAGACTTTGTTACAGCGCTTTTTGAAATCATGGGTACTTTTCAGAATGACCCATCTGTAGCAAACAGGTTAACCATCCGTTCCTTTGTCCGCGAAGATCTTGCTGCAAACGCAATTCAAAACATCGAGCAACAATTGGAGGGGCGTAGCCTTCGCCTCAAGTGGAGTGCAGTTTCCATCCTCAATTTTGCACTCTCAAGAATTCCGACTTTGGATTGGATTCGCAGTACTTTTTTTGACGTTTGCGAAGAAATTGAAGAGCATCAGGCAACTATCCAGAGAAGCTCTCTGTCAGAGAAAGATGCTACAGAATTGCTGCTTAGGATTTTCCCTACTCGCCTTCGGCGTAACAATCTGTCAACAGCGACTTTTCTGAGGTTGTATTTTTCTGATGCCGGTGGTGATGACACAAATAAAGCTACTTTCTATCCAAGATTGTATCTATCATTCCTTCAGAAGCTTGATGCCTCTGCAGCCGAAGAACCATCCCCTCTGGATTCCGATAACCGGATTAAATCGTCCCTTCTAAATCGAGCGTACGACGAGGCATCAGGGGAGTTTATTAGCGAAACCAAACAGGAGCTATCACATCTCTTGTCGCTCGAATATGATGGCAAGAATGCGCAGACCAACAGCGACCAAGACAAAGTTACAAAGTTCATTAATGCATTCGCAGGTCTTAGTACTCCGTTTCAACATGAAGCTATTATCGTAGAGCTCCAAACAAAGACAAAATTTAGTGAAAAATCAGTTCGTGAATCATTGCTGCGAATGAAAGCAATTCGCATGTTCGAGGATCGACCAGGTTACGCAGGCTGGTGGAGGGTTGGCCAGCTTTATAAGAAGGGACTCCTAATGAAATATGTTAGAAACTAACGGGGCTGTGTCAAGAAGCCAGTTGAACGACTAAAATCTCTCAGGGATTTCCGAATTTCTTTAAAATGAGTGATGGTGTAACAGCGCCGTATATATACCCCTTCTGGCAACTTACACCAAGACTGGCAACGCTGACAGATTTTTCAGTATGTCCACAATCCAACAATTTCGACAACATGGCAACAGCGACATATAGCTTGAATTTCGTCCTATGGGTCCCCGTAAAGGTCAACAAGTTTGGTACCCATACCTGTTGTCCAGGACTCTATTTGGCTGGATAGTCCCAACAATGGAGAAGCTTTAGCTGTCGAAAAACTGGGACGTTGAACAGAACAATTTTGAACAAAGTCGTTCAACAAAGCATCTCA
>Ga0307375_10004631_pt1 | contig 13081 bp, 15 predicted proteins | sample TR1MG_FD_202531 | JGI IMG/M metagenome (GOLD analysis project Ga0307375, IMG submission 202531) | Soil microbial communities from Risofladan, Vaasa, Finland - TR-1 | ecosystem: Environmental > Terrestrial > Soil > Coastal area > Acid sulfate soil | place: Finland: Risofladan, Vaasa | collected... | reverse complement strand
CGCTCTTTGCTTGCGCCATGGTGCCACGCACCGTAAAATCCACCGCTCTTTGCCGGAATAGCTCAGTTGGTAGAGCGGCGCATTCGTAATGCGTAGGTCGTAGGTTCGATTCCTATTTCCGGCACCATCATATGTAACAAAAACAGCGTCTTATGCCATGTGGTGTAAGGCGCTGTTGTGTTGTACTGAGTGCACTTTTGTGTTCTTGGTGTACCAAATTTGTACCAAGCACAACCGAGCACGACCCTCGGTGGCTAGCTCGATCCAGCCATCCTCCAGCGACGTCCGCCCAGAACATATCCCCGAGCTCTTGCACCCGCCAGAACCATCGGCTAGCTTGGGTCTTGGTTGCGAGCATGCGTGTGCATGCTTTGCGCCTGTGCGCTGGTAGCGGCTCGGCCGCAAGTCCAGCAGCGGTGACGCGGAAGCGGAAAGGCGTTCACTGTATGAACGGATGTCCCTAGGGGCGTCGCCGTAGGCCCGGGAGGGCCGAGCGTTGGCAAGGCAGCGACCAGAGGCCGCTCCCCTGCCAGCACGGAAAGCACAGCGTTTCGGGGCACTTTGCTCCGCCGGCGCGCCCATGAGCCACTACGCGGGCGTGACAGTCGGCTACCGCACTCCACTGATTTTTTCCGCGCCATTGGCGTGGCGTAATGGAGTGCTGCACTCATGACACCTAACGATCTACTCATTTCGGATGAGGCGACAATTCTTCGCCGTGATCCACAAAAGATGCAGACCCCTGATGATCTGCTCACCGTAGACGAGCTGGCGACGATCCTGCGCCGGGCGCCGTCGACTATCCAGACGTCTGTTCACCGCTACCCCCAAAGCCTGCCTCCCATCGTGCGAATTCCAGGGCAGCGTCGTCTCCTTTGGCGACGCCGCGATGTGACTGCCTGGCTCGCCGGCCTCGTCCAGGCATCACCCTCCCCGCGGTCATCCGCGGCAACGTCGGCGACGCGTCGGCTAGGGCGGCCGCCCAAGGCTGTACAAGTCGCGCGAGCGCGGCAGCTTGGGAGGATACGCCGTGATGACTAGCCGGAATCCAACAATCAGCCCGCGACTGACTGGCGTTCCAGCAGGCGCTCGACATAGACAGCGCTTTAGCCTCTCCCACATGATTCGAGATGCGCGCAGGAGTAGCAGGCTCTCTCGTGCATTCAACTCCAAAACCGTCGACAAGGAAGTGATCGTGGCTGACGCTGGCAAATATCTACCTGAGCCTCTCCTGCAGGATTTGATTTTCAATGTCGGTGTAGCTGCCCGGGCTGACGTTGACAGCCCTGACAGAAGCCAGGAACTTGCCGCTTTGGCGGCGCTCCTTCGGCCCGCCGTGGATTCCGCGCTGACTGCGATCAGTGGCGGCCAAGAAGCGTTGGCGGCACTACCTTATGGCGCCTGCCACGCTGCCGGCGTTCTGTTCGATGATCTACTGGACAGGCTCGGCGACACGATCAGCTCCGTCGCGCCGACGCTCTACAGCCTGTCGGCCGAGCAGCAGCATGAAATGCTGCGTTTGCTTTCCGATGTGCTTCTGCACGAGTTGCCTCCACACCGGCTTGCGCCTTGGATGCAGGTCGCAACAACTCGACAGCGCCGTGGTCGCGGGTACGTTGGCGGGACGTCCGACATAGAGCACGCCCGCGCTGTGCGGCGAGTGGGTACAGCGTTGCCCTCGCTCAAGGCTGTTCTCATTGCCGTGCTCTGCGCGGCCTGGGAAGGTCACAAAACCGCCAGCGCGGCGCACCCTCTCGTTGTCGAGGGATATGTTGCTTTTTTACGATCCTACCGTGGCGGAATAGACGCAGCTATCTGAGCTCCGGCAGCTGCCTCGGTTAGATTCCCCTCCAGGGGCGGTGACATACAGCAGAGTCGAATGACCAAGCGCTCGTTGTCGAATGCTGTCCCTGCATGGCGGCGGATTGATTAGTTAGAAGCAAGTTTTCCGGAATGGAGTGTGGGTGCCAGATAGTTGGAAGGCGTTACTTCACCATCAAGGACCGAGTGGCCGAGGTAGTGAAGTAACGTGGGGAGCAGATGATTACTCCGGCACCAGTTTTGAATTTTGAAAACGCGTGGGATCCACGGACGCGAGACAGAGATCCGGCACCGAGTGAGACATATGACGGAAAGTAGAACGACGAAAACAGTCGAGGCTTATCGTCGACGGGTGGATCAGATCCGACGGCAGGCGGCGGCTCATTTGGGCTACGAAAACCCCCGTTTGGTACCACCCCTGAGCGTCGTCGAGCACCTGATAGACCGGAAGCTGGCCAGCGGGGAACTCATTGTTGCGAAGGGACACAAGGGGCGCCCCGACAAGGAGGCGAGAGCGCTTGCTGACCGGGCGATCACACGAGCCACTTGGCGGCAATACAAGGCGGCGCTTATGTTTGTGCTCGAAGAAGAGCGTCTGGCGGCGACTGACGGTGTGGTCGTCGAAGAGCTGACCATCGCCACAGCGACGCTGCAAAACGAGTCCCAGAGTGGCTGCCTGAAAGGCAGTCGCCGCAGCTCCGGCTACAAGCAGAAAGGCTTCCCTGATGCCGATTTCGAGGCGATCGAGTCATTTTTGAAGCAATCCATAGGCACGCGCCGACCTCCAAAAAAGGCGATGGCGCTTCTTACGTGGTTGCGTGCGGGACGCATTGTTGGCGTTCGCCCGACAGAGTGGCGTTCTGCCGGCCTTATCGAGATGGATGGCCGCCTGGCAATCCGATTCGGCAACGCTAAAACCACGAATGGCCGCGGAAATGGGGCATCACGGACTCTGATGCTCGACAGCGCTACCGCCGAGGACATCGAGCATCTGGACGACATGCTGTACATGCTAATTGAGCAAGACAAGCAAGAAGATTATGACTTCGATCGCGAGTTGAAACTGCTGTCCACGTTTATGTGGCGCGTTACCCGACGGTGCCTCGGTAAGCGGACTCGCTACCCCACGTTGTACTCATTGCGCCACCAGTTCGCGGCCGATGCCAAGCTGTCGCAAACACAGGCCGAAATAGCCGCTCTGATGGGACATGCCAGCGATGCGACCGCCACGGCTCACTATGGGCGTCGGGCAGCGGGGCAGAGGGCGCTCAAGGTGTCCGCATTGGCGACTCAAGTCGGCACCGTGCGAAAGAGCCGCAAATCCAGACTGCATCCGTCGAAGCCAGCGATCGATCGCAGCTAGCTGGCCTGGCTGGGCCATCCCCGGCAGAACTGCGCATCTATCGACCAGGCCTGTGCACTCTTGTGGAGCGGGGTCGATTCCGGCCCGGCATGCAGCGCGAGGTGGTGAAGCCGGGCCGTTATCAGCAACGCTGGGCCGTTTCCGGCCCAGCGCCCAGTACGAGTTCGTGAAGCTGGGCCGTTATCAGCAACGCTGGGCCGTTTCCGGCCCAGCGCCCAGTACGAGTTCGTGAAGCTGGGCCGTTTTCGGCAACGGTGGGCCGTTTCCGGCCCAGCGCCCAGTACGAGTTCGTGAAGCTGGGCCGTTTTCGGCAACGGTGGGCCGTTTCCGGCCCACCGCCCAGTACGAGTTCGTGAAGCTGGGCCGTTTTCGGCAACGGTGGGCCGTTTCCGGCCCAGCGCCCAGTACGAGTTCGTGAAGCCGGGCCGTTTTCGGCAAAGCTGGGCCGTTTCCGGCCCAGCACCCTGGATGAGGTAGTGAAGCTGGGCCGTTTTCGGCAACGCTGGGCCGTTTCCGGCCCAGCGCCCAGTATGAGTTGGTGAAGCCGGGCCGTTTTCGGCAACGCTGGGCCGTTTCCGGCCCAGCGCCCAGTACGAGTTCGTGAAGCTGGGCCGTTATCAGCAACGGTGGGCCGTTTCCGGCCCAGCGCCCAGTGCGAGGAAGTGAAGCTGGGCCGTTTTCAGCAGCGCTGGGCCATTTCCGGCTCAGCGCCCAGTACGAGGTAGTGAAGCCGGGCCGTTTTCAGCCCAGCACGCAGCGCGAGGTGCAGATTGCCGGCTTGTTGACCAATCAAAGCCAGTACAGTTGACCAAGCTCGCCGGACATCTTGGCCAGCGTTGCCAGCCAGTTGACCATCCCCCCCCGAAGGTCGCTTGTCGACCCATGACGGCCGGTCGCGAACGGCCGCTTTGGGGACAACGCTGGAATTGAGCGGCGGCGTAGCCTTCCGCCTCGAACTAAAAGTTAGGGGCCAGGCACGCGCGCGGGGAACTCATAGATGAATTTTAGAAGCATTTCCACGAACGCCACCAGTTCTTCCGCATCCGCCTGTGTCATGAGGGCAATCTCATGGGTTGCTTCATTGCCTTTGCGCCTAATGTGATCAACCCATGCCTTACCGTTAGGAGGAATGAACCCATTGGATGCTAGATACTCAACGTACTCAATGAACTTCAAGCCTTCTTTGGCGCCTTGCTCGACCGCGATGTTCATCAGCATCTTGCGGGATGCGAGTACTGATGCCGTGAATGCAGACACTGAACTGCAGTTGCGGGCTTCTCTGTACAGAGCCGCAAGCGCATCCGGAAGGTGATCAACTTCGTTGCCCGGTGCGACCCCAGGATACTGCCGATCGTTCTCGTCGAAGATTGTCGCATGATCGCAATTTGGGCAAATGTAGGCGTACCGGTTCTTGCGACCATTCCCGGTTGAATAGTAGCCCTTGTCGTTCGCTACGTTGTATCCACAGTAACCGCAGCGGAACTGCCGTGTACCAATCGATTGAGGGTTCTGCCACGCCATAATTTCCCCTTGGCCCCTAACTTTTGAATATACGGCCCAAGGGTCCGGTTATACATCTCGTGCTTGACTCCTCGAACGGTAGCACAACCCCACGATGTAGAAGGAACTTCGCGGAGCCGCGTCCGGCTTAACCATAAGCGGTATAGGGGGAAACGGCCACTACCGGATCAACGCGGAGTTGCCCCGGTCGTCGGTGCCGCCCGACTTCCGTTGTCGGCTTGCGCCTGACTCCCGTCGGTTCGTGTCCAGACTTGCGGGGCGATCTCACCTTAGCTCGTTGGTAGGCGCACGCATCATCGGTGCGACGCTCGGTGTCCTGTAGGGAAAGGCCAGCTTAAGTGGCGCTAGACTTTCTGTCCAACCCAGTCTTCCATGCATTCGATCAATTCAGCGACTTGTAGGTTTTCGATGTCAGCTGGAGAGAATCCGTCGGCTGTCAATTTATCGAAGTTGTCTGCCATGAAATCTGTAAATGCACTCGTGATCTTCGCCGGACCTGCTGCTGGAAAATGACAAGTATTTTTCAGCCAGTTCCGAACAATTCCCGCAACTTTATAAGGATCATTGTCATGACTCTCGATGTCCACACCGGCTAGATCAGACAAAGCCGCTTTGTAGCGATAGCGCTCAGCCTCCAAAACGAGAGAGCGCTTGCCTTTAAGTTGGCCCCGTCCAAACTTTCTGCACCCAAAGTCGATGCCCAATTCGAAGGGCATGTTGAGACGATAAAGATCGCCGGCTTTTGCCGCCTCTATTCGTGATATGTCGTGAATTGCAAATTTTGATTCTGCAATCAATCCGACGATTTTATCAAGCCGGGCCTCGCCTCCGTCCATCGCTTCAAGAGCGATTCGAGGCTTCAATCCCAAATAAATGATAGTGAACAGGATAGGCCGGAGTAGAGCAAGATATTCATCGTCGAACGGACAGTTGACAAAAACATTGTCCTTAAATGCCATGTCGTATCGTCCTTATTTCTTTTTCGAGAATTTTCCAGTGCCGGAATCTCGGTAACTAGATTTGTCCTTAATTGAACCATCTCGACCATGGACGTAAAGTTCGGTCTGCGACTTTTTTGCTGCGGAACGACCGTAGCGCACTGCTTCCGCCTGAGTGCCAAACGTTTTCGATGCACGCGAAGCGCCCGATGTTTTTACCGACCATCCTCCGGTCGGGGTCGGGGCTACATGCTTGCTATCTTTACTCATTGCCTGGAATCCATCGTCAGTGCCTGGGCATCGCCTCGCACGGTGGAGGCGCTCGCTTAGCATCACCATCGTAACTCAAGCAGATAAAAAGTTCGATCGAGGAACGTGCTCTTTCTGGGACGGTCGGCTGGCAGTCTAGGGTTTGTGTCGACGCAGGCTGACTCACGCACGGCTTGGTTTGATATCTTCACGGTGTAGGTGAATGATGGGGTTGCCCAATATTGGGCGAACAAGGAAATCAGGCAATGGTAGACAAGAAAGGACCTCCAGATTACCGAAGCGCGAAGACTGGCAAATTTGTTCCTGAGGGCTTCGCGAAGACCCATCCGGCAACGACAGAAAAGGAACACAATCGCGCGCCGCCGAAGTCCTCACCACCACCCAAGAGAAAATAACTTCAACGAAGCCCCCGCATTTTTTGTAGGGGCTTTATGAGCTATGTCCGTGGTGAATTATGGCCCAGTAGAATTTCTTGCGGTGCTTGCGGCACGAGCAGGTGGCGGCGTGATCCGCGCATTTCGAACGGCAGCTTTGCGGCATGAATCTGAGGTGGCCGACCGTCTCTTCTTGGCCGACAAGCGACCTTCAGCAGGATGGTCAACTGGCTGGCGACGCTGGTCATTTTGGCGACGCTGGACAGCTATTTGGCGGCGGCGCACAGTTTGGCTACCGGCCCTGGTCAGTCGCTGTGGTGACGGTGGGTAGTTGGCTGGCGTTTTGCATTAACCCACGTTCCGCAAGCGTCAATCAGTTTCTTGCTCGCAACGAGAAATTATTTAATAATTTTATTTTACGTGACAGGAGAGTCGCTATGAAGAGCTTTTGGGTCACGCCGGCGCGTGGGAGTGACTGCCTGCCCTTGGTTGGCAAGGTACGGATCGCAGCGGGCGATGAACATGGCGCTCTGTTCTCCGGGGTCTTCGAAGAACCGACAAGGGGCGCCAGGACGTTGACTGGCTACCTCCAGTTTCCGGAGCGGACTCAGGAATCGATGTTTCGCGGAAGTCTTACTGCGCTCAAATAGCTTTGTCTCGACACTCCCAGTGGGCATGCGGTCATTCGTGACGCCCGTTGGGATCACCTCACTTGAGTGCTATGCCACCCCAGAGCAGGGGAAGGCGAGCGCTGAAGGGACGGAGAGTGATTGGATTTCCCTTCGACATCTCGCTCGATGAGCCGGCTCCTCTCGAACTGCGATCGGTTGAATTGTAAGGCCCGGACGAGCCCAATCACTACCAGCGGCCACTGACACGACGTTCGCGGGGCGGGCACTCGAATCAGCTTCATGCAGCACACCGAGGGCAATTCGACTAGGCCACCTGATTAACAGTCAAGTGGTCTAACCGACGGTGCTACCACTTCGCCCTTCAGTGCTAGGGTGCCCTTACTTCGACGGGATGTAGTCGAGTCCTGCCTAAGGCTCCGTGGTCAGTTGGACCGTCGTCCCAAGACCTACACGCCCCAGAGTGACAAGACTGCAGCACGCAGCGCCCGCGCGTCGACGAGCGCATGATGCCGTCGCGATTTTTCTTCGGGGTGGGCATTCCACCAGCGCACCAGCGCAGGCCCCATGTCAATCAACATCTGCCAGCGCAAGCCTTGCGGCTTCGGCCCGAGCGCGTCGGTATCGGGCTGGCCAAATCCATCGAGCACCCGCTGGCAAAACGCGCGATCGGCGCCACAATCGAAGTGAATCACGGGCGCGTCGATGCCAGCCAGGAACGAGCGAAGTGCACGCGTCATGTCCGCATCAGACAGTGCCTTGTCCCCACGCTCCAAGAGCGGGAACACCACGGCCTGAACCCATGGTGTCAGCTCGGGAAGATCGGCACGTTCGGCGTAGAACTCATGCTTCCCGTTTAGCGACACCAGCGCGATCGATACCAACTCGCCGGCAAACACGTCGGCCCATTCGCAGTCCAGATAAAGGTGGTCACTTCCCATCATCGGGAATACCTTCCGATGCGGACTCGGCTTCGGCAATCAGGCGATCGGCTTCGGCATCGGTGCCTTCTGCATAAAAGCGCAGGGATCCGTGCTTCTCTTTGACGTCGGTGGCCACCAACTGCAGTCCGGCGCGCCGGGCGTGGTCGGTGAGGGCCTGGCTCAGGTTATAGAGAAGTTCAAACCAGCTGTCGGGACAGGCCGAGAAGCTGTATTCGCAGCCGTAGAGATCAGGGAACGTACGGCAAAGAAGCGCTTCATGTGAAGGAGTCATTCGTCCATCTCCATTCGCGTATCTCCTGGATTTTCGTTCTCAAGCTGGCAAACGCGTCGGCCCATTCGCCGTCCAGAGGAAGGTTCCTGGAACGCTTTCAGAATCTTATCCAGATAGCTTTGGCCAACGTCCTGGTGGTTGTCGTCGCGGAGTAGTGGCCCGAAGCGCCCCTGGAAAACGTAAACGGCATCGTCGTCAAAACCTGGCTCGCCAGCCAGCGTGTAGGTCCGGCCGCTGCGCGTAGTCGCCTGAGCTGCAACAGCATCGAATGTGACGATCGGTGTGCTCACCCGGCCACACGACGACTGCACACACCAGCCCAGCAAGATGTCCCAGTGCTGGTCGCCGGAGAAAATGCGAACGACGCGCCAGCGGACCAACGTGACCTCCGGTTGCATCGTTACTGATGGCATTTTCCAGATATTCAGGGTCAAGATAGTTCTCCGTTCACTGTGTGGGTCGTATGGGGGTTATTCGATGGGCCGGACGACGAGGAAGTGATGGGCCGAGCCGTAATCACGAAGCGGAATCGGGCGCTATACAACCAGCGGGACGGTTGTTGTATAAGCCGCGCCGCATCGCAGACGCATCAGCTCGGCGTGGGCACGGCACGCTTCAGCTCCCGCTGCATCGACCCGATCGGTAGCCCCACGGCGAGCAGCCGAAGACCCCAGATCCACAACACCAAGCCGGCACCCCACAGCGGGATCAGGAAAAGCCCGAAGAAGAACAGCTTGAGCGCGGCGACCTTTTGCTGTGCCAGCAAGCGACTGGAGGAATGGACGGCCTCGGTGGTCCGTCCCTGATGCCGCACGGCATAGAGCACATGGTGCTTCTTGCTCCCGAACATGCGTGGCATCCGTACGGCGCAGAGATAGAAGGTTTGGATGCCGCCAGCGCGCAGCAAGGAATCAAGTACGGGTAGCGTCATGACGCCTTCAAAATAGCCATCGCTGCCGTCGGTGGTCTCGAAACGCAGGTAGCTGTAGAGCAGGGCACCGTTCTGGTTTGCTTCCGCACCGCCCCAAGCGGTGAGTTTTCCGGTGATGGTACGTAGTGTCATGGCGGAGCCTCTCTTGCTGGATGGTTGATCGCTTGGTAGCGATGGATTCGACGCCTTAGAGTCCGAGTGATGCCCACGCCAGTGGTGCCGCGGCGACAGCATCGAAACGGTTCTGCACCAGCCAGCGGCTGCGGCGCACTTGGACGCGCGCCCATGCGGCGGCATCGCGTTCGTCCGCCATGCCACGAGTGGTCATGCCGACCAGGGCCGTCACCATCTCGTGGGGGGTGAAGTGTCCTGGTCCACCGAAGGCCTTCATCAACCGCTCATGCGTATCGGCATGGTGTTGCTGAAGTTCGACGTAGCCGCCCAGCACCACGGGTTGATCGCGGGCGAGAACGAGGTCGCAGGCGAGATGATCGGCATCGATGTACGCCATCGACACGGTGCGGCCATCAATGGTGACCTGCAGCGTCTGGGCGATCTTCCGGCCCATGTCGTTGACGTGGAAGGCCAGATCGTCGACTTCGATAAACGCGCCGTCGGGCAGGGCAACTGCTTGCGCGATCAGTTCGTTGGCATAGCTGTATTCGTTGTCCAGGATGACGCTCATGGGGGGCTCCTCAATCGGTGGGGGTGTCTTCCTGGCGATGGCCGGGAGGGGCGGTCGTCATGCGTGGCCAATCGGCTCAGCGCTGCGAAGGTCGATGCCCGATGGCAGGACACGTTCGTCCATGACATCGACATCGCAGGGAAGCAGTGCGTCGGCCCCGCGGGCAGCGGCACGAGCGCAGGCGAGGACGATGGTCTGGCGAAGATCGCGTGCCGAGTCCGAAACTTCCGCCAAGCGGATGGCGGTGGCCTCACCGAGTGCCGGGTCGAAGCCGGCGCCCCAGGACTCCTTGCTAAGCAGTTGCTCGTACATCAGGCGAGCAATCGCGAGGCGTTGCAAAAAGCTGGGCTCGGGAATGTGGAACACCTGTGTTCGACTGCGGATGGGCTCCGGCACCTGTTCGAGCGTATTGGCGGTCAAAACCCAGTTGATGCGACTGGCATCCACCGTAACGCTGGCGTACTCATCACGGAATCGGGCCGCGGTGTGGGGCTCCAGCAGGCCGTAGAGCGCACCCATCGGGTCATACTTCTGCCCGGGCGGTACTTTGTCGACTTCGTCCAACAGCACCATCGGATTGGCATAGCGACCGTGGACGAGCGCCTCGAAAATTCGCCCGGGCTTGCTGTCCTGCCAGCTGCAATCGCCACCCGTCAGAATCCAGCCAGCCGTGGTGCTCTCCATGTGGATGTCGTGATAGGGCAAGCGCAACGTCGCTGCGAGCCGGGCGGCAAAGTAAGTCTTTCCGACGCCAGGTGGCCCTGCTAACAGCATGGGGGGCAGTCGCACGACACGGTCGCCGCGGCAGGCCAGATGAGCCATGGCTTCGACGTAGTTGATCACCCCAGCGCATTGCGGGAAGTGGGTGCGGAGCGTGGCCAGCCGCGTGAGGAAATGACGGCCGAAGCGCACCTGCCGACGCCAGCCTGTGGGTGCTTGCGAAAGGGCCTCACTTGCGGGACGCAGGCGATCGCGCACGGTGCGGGATAGCGCAGCGCCAGCCAGTCGAGACTCCAGGGCCGCGACCTCATCCAGCCTCGCTAACAGATGGAGACCCCGTTCACTCGATGGGGCACAGAGCGCGGCCGCTGCATTCTTGGTAGTCATCGGGGGTGCCGCGAGGCGTGCCCTTGGGTCGGACGTCATGGCTGCTGCTCCTTGTTGCTGGCAACTTTAATACTATCAAAACTATCAGTGCAAGTATTAAAAACATAAGAGGCGGGCGACTCTGAGCCGGGCTGGGCCGAGATAGGGCTGAAACTGATAGTATTGATGGCAATGATGGGGTGGCCTATGGCAGCGTCTGAAAATTCATCCGCCGACAGCTCCGCGCAGGGATCGGCTGCGCTATTACCGCGCTTGGCCTTGAAGCCTCGGGACGAGCACTTTGCGGTGGTGGTCAGTGGCCGCCCGTCGCGGGCAGGGCACACGCCGTTTCAGATAGCCATCCCGCAGGAGCTCTACCGGCGACTACGCTACGAATCCTTGGGCAGCACCAATCAGGTCATGTTGGCGTTGGTCCGTCAGGCACTGAGGTGGCTGGATGCCGATGCCCTGACGTTGCAGGCCGAAGCGCATCCAGGACCGCCATCTCAGTCGTTGGAGGCAGCCCGTACGATCCCGGATACCTTGCAAGGCGCGGAGAGACGCGAGTTTGAGCGCGGTCTCGACGCGCTCTGGCCGAACGCGCGACTGAGTACCCGCGCTCGCGAGGACCATCGGGTGGTGGTTCAAGTCGAGCGCCAGCCACGCGCCGACGCGCAGCTGACGCAGATCGCCTTGCCGCCAGAAGTCCACCAGCGGCTACTGCGCGATGGGATCGGTGCAGCCAGTCAGCTCGTCATCTCGCTGGCGCGCTATGCGTTGCGCCGACTGGATCAGGAGAACCTCACGCTGGATGTAACGCCTGCAGATGCACGCGCTGCCAAATCCCTTGCAGCGACGTCGGTTGATCACGAGGACTCCGAGCCTGCGGAGCCTGCTTTGGCTGGCCCGAGTCTGACGGTGGCACAGCTGATACGCGAACTCTCGAAATATCCTTCCGAGGCCCAGGTGGTTTTCGAGGAGAGCATGGATTGCTGGTGGGATCTGCGGCAGGTCGCGTTGGTGCATGTGGAAGAGGACAACCCCTATTCCGCGCCGTTGAAGCCGGGGGAGCGGGCTGGTGCAGAAACGCCTATCGTGTTGCTTCGGGGCGAAGCCTCGGAAGGCTCAGAGGACTTGGATGATCCAGATTCCTTTGACCCCTGACAGGCTTCACGATGCCAGGAAGGTTCATCGACAACCGATGGCACAAATCGCTGGCAAGAAAAGCTGATGGTGTTGGGTGTTGGGAGAAAAGCCGAGTTTCGGACCTGAAGTCGAGAGGCTCTTGAGCCGACCACAAAATCAGACCTGTTGTCGGAAACAGCTGACGGTGATGGATGTTGAAGAAAAGAAGCGGTCAACACTTGTTGGCCTGCGTATCGGTCCGGGTTCAAGGTGCCGGGTCCCTTGGGTGCTGCTGTACATCGAGCGTTGGCTCACAGCCCCGATGAAGATGGCGGACGGAGCGCGAGTGGAAAGGGCGCGCGGCACGCCGCAAGGTGGAGTCGTCAGTCCGCTGCTCGCGAATCTGTTTCTGCACTACGCTTTCGACCGTTGGATGAGCGAATATCTGGGCAGTGTGCGGTTCTGCCGTTATGCCGATGATGGTGTCATCCACTGCAAAAGCCAGGCACAGGCAGAGTATGTCCTGCGCCGCGTTGCTGAGCGATTTCGAGCCTGTGGGTTGGAGTTGCATCCGGGGAAGACCCGGATCGTCTATTGTCGGGACATCAACCGTCCGGCAGCGTATCCGGTGGTGCAGTTCACGTTCCTTGGCTATACCTTCCGGCCGCGCAAGGCGGTCGACAAGTACGGTCGGGTGTATGTGAACTTCGCACCTGCGGTCAGTCGTGAGGCGCTACGTGCCATGCGGCAGACCATCCGGAGCTGGCATCTTCAGCTCATGTGCGACAAGCAAATCGACGATCTGTCCCGTATGTTCAATCCGGTGCTGCGTGGCTGGGGGAACTACTACGGGCGATTTCACGGCTCCGCGATGGATGCCATCTGGAAACACTTGGATGCGTATCTGGTGCGGTGGCTGCAGCGCAAGTACAAGTCCCTCGCTCGGCATAAAACGCGGGCGTGGGAGGCACTGCGCCGACTGGCCAACGCACACCCCGGGGCCTTTGTGCATTGGAAGCTGCGTTACACGTGAACGGCTCGATGATGGGAGCCGGATGAGTCGAGAGGCTCACGTCCGGTTCTGCGAGGGGCTGGGGGTGCAACTCCCCCGGCCTACTCACCC
>Ga0307375_10004629_pt1 | contig 13082 bp, 5 predicted proteins | sample TR1MG_FD_202531 | JGI IMG/M metagenome (GOLD analysis project Ga0307375, IMG submission 202531) | Soil microbial communities from Risofladan, Vaasa, Finland - TR-1 | ecosystem: Environmental > Terrestrial > Soil > Coastal area > Acid sulfate soil | place: Finland: Risofladan, Vaasa | collected... | reverse complement strand
AATAAATACTTCGGGAACGAGAATCCCATTGGCAAGACGGTTTATATGGGTAATGAAAAAACAGCCTATGAGGTTACCGGGGTGGCTAAGGACTTTCCCGCCAACTCCCACTTTCACTTTGAACTTATTGCCTCCATGAACTCCATGGATAGCAACTTCATCAACGGCACAATGTGGATTTCCAACAACTTCTATACTTACATTCTGTTGGAAAATAAGGGTGATGCCAAAATTATTGAATCTAAATTTCCTGAGATTGTAAAGAAATATATTGGTCCTCAGGTAGAACAGTTTCTGGGCATTTCGCCGGAGCAGTTTTCAAAAAGCGATAACAGCTATGGATTTACCATGCAAAACATCAGAGATATCCACCTACACTCTCAGCAAAACTTTGAAATTGAGCCCGGAGGAAGCCTAATCATGGTTTACGTCTTTATGATCATTGCATTTTTTATACTAGCCATAGCCAGTATTAACTTCATGAACCTTGCCACGGCGCGTTCAGCAAAAAGGGCAAAGGAGGTTGGCATTCGAAAGGTTGTAGGCTCCACAAAATCGCAGCTCATCAATCAATTCCTTACTGAGTCAATAATTCTTACGTTCTTTTCGCTGCTAATTGCCATTGGGTTGGTGGCCCTTCTTCTTCCATATTTCAACTTGCTGGCCGAAAAGCAACTATCCATAACAAGCCTGCCTATAGGAATTACTATTGCTACCCTGCTTGGAATAATTGTTGCAGTTGGGCTCCTCGCCGGAAGTTACCCAGCCTTTTTCCTCGCGCGCTTTCAGCCGCTGCAAGTGCTCAAGGGCAAGCTTCGCTCCGGTGCATCGGGCGTTTGGTTACGTGGTGCCTTAGTGGTGATTCAGTTTATAATTACAATTGGATTGCTAGCATCCACCTTTGTGGTATACGAACAGGTAAACTACACACGATCCAAAGACCTTGGATTTGACCGCCACAATGAGCTGGTAATAAATCGGGCATTCACTGTTCCTGAAGAACGGAGAGACGCGTTTTTAAAGGAACTGGCAGCCATTCCCGGCGTCAAGAGTGTAACCCTTTCCGGGGCACTCCCATCCACACTTATAGGCTCCACCGTATTCTTACCCGAAGGCTCACCTTCGCAGGAGACTAACGTGCTTAGCATCTTCAACACCGACTGGGATTTTGCAAAAACGCTAGGCTTAACGATGGTTGAAGGTCGCTACTTTAGCCGTGACTTTGCATCAGACACCACAGCTCTTGTAATTAACGAAGCAGCGGTCAAGTCGATGGGGCTGAAAGAGCCAGTTGTTGGAACTAAAATTGTGGCAAACGCCTCACAGCACCTAACCGTTATTGGAGTGGTGAAAGACTTTAACTTCGAAAGTCTGCACAGCAAAATAAATCCGCTTGCCATAGTACTCGACAAGAGAAATGGATCGTATGTAACCATTAAGTATGCCGATGGTGTTAATGTGAATTCAATCATAAAGAGTGGTGAGGATAAGTGGAAAGAGTTTGCCGGAACAGTTGATCCCTACGACTACACCTTCCTCGATCAAATGCTCGATGTTCAATACAAGGATGATCGGCGAGCAGGTTACCTATTTACCATATTCAGCATTTTGGCCATATTTATTGCTGCCCTTGGCCTGTTTGGCTTAGCCTCCTATACTGCAGAGCAGCGAACTCGTGAAGTTGGCATTAGAAAAGTAATGGGTGCACAAATTTCCACCATCGTATTCCTGCTGCTGAAGGAGATAAACAAGCTGTTTATTATTGCTACCATTGTAGCTTGGCCTATTGCCTACTTCCTGATGCACAGCTGGCTCAATAACTTTGCCTACCGCATTAGCTTGTCGCCATGGGAGTTTATTGCAGCCTCATTAATTGCCTATGCAATTGCTGTAGTTACGGTAATATTCCAAACTATTAAGGCGGCCAGAACGAGTCCTTCCATAACGTTAAAATATGAATAGTTGTTTTTGATTAGGTTTACTACGTTTGGGTTAAGAGCCACTCGAGAGGGTGGCTCTACCTTTTTTTATCAAGCGCTTAAAAAGTTTTTCTGCAATCTTATTCGAAATAAGGCAAGTTGAACTATTTTTGCACAACTTTTACGAATAAAATCGATACAGAAGCATGGGAAGAGCGTTTGAATACCGGAAAGCACGCAAGATGAAGCGCTGGGGCAATATGGCCCGAACCTTCACAAAGTTGGGAAAAGAGATAGCCATGACCGTAAAATCGGCAGGGCCAGATCCAGCAAGCAACCCCCGCTTGAGAGTGCTGATTCAAAATGCCAAGGCAGCCAACATGCCCAAGGAAAATGTGGAGCGTGCTATTAAAAAGGCCTCATCAAAGGATCAGGCTGACTACAAGGAGATAGCATACCATGGTTACGGCCCCCATGGCATTGCCATTATTGTAGAAACTGCAACCGACAACCCTACCCGTACGGTGGCAAACGTGCGTAGCTACTTCAACCGGCTTAATGGAACGCTGGGAACCTCGGGCAGCCTCGACTTCATGTTTGAGCACAAGTGCTTTTTCAAGGTTAAGGGCAAAGAGGGGGTTGACCCCGAAGGGCTGGAACTTGAGTTGATAGACTTTGGTGCGCAGGAACTATTTGTGGAAGATGACGATATCGTTATTTATGGCGAATACGAAGCCTTTGGACCACTCCAGAAATACTTGGAAGATAACGGTTTCGAAATCGTGTCCGCTGAATTTGAGCGCATCCCAACCGATACCAAGGAGCTTAACGAGGAGCAGATGGCAGATATCGAAAAGCTGCTCGCCCGTTTCGAAGACGATGAGGATGTGACCAACGTTTTCCACAATATGAAGCAGGGGGAATAGAATTAAAGAAGTTAGAGGAAGTTGGAGAATTAAAAGAATTCCACCACCCGTAGGGGCAAATATTTTTCGCGCAATGAACAACCCTAGAAAGGAGATAGCCCATGGCTAAAGCCATGGGTTAAAAGCCCCCGTAATCGCAGGCGGTGCTCGAACCTACGATGTTCAATACACCACCCATACCCCGCACCGCAACAACCGAAAGGTCTTTAGCGCACCATCATTTTCAAAACATGTCAACCCACTGGCGAATTCCCAAATCAATATATTTTCGAGCTTTATCCCACACCGAAATAGCAAACGAGTTTGAAATAAGATTCTGCCACCCGTTCCGGGTTTTCTGTTTTGTTTTATTGCCGTTTTCTATAATCATGCCAGCCCTTCGGGCTTAAAACTTCTTTGGCCAACGATCCCAATCCCGAGGGGATGTTAGTATGGTAGTAGAGGGTTTCAACCCCCGGAAAGGAAACAAACCAAGAACATAAGGTGCTCGAACCTAAGATGTTCAATGCACCACATATTCCCTGCACCGCAACAACTGAAAGATTGAAAAAGAAACGTTAGTCTGAAATCGTAGCTAATCGGAGATCGGACCTTTGCCGGACTAAAGAACACAACAGTTGGTAGTGACGCAAAATTTTGCATTTCTTTTTTATTTTGAAAAAGATCATCCTAATTGTATTCAAACAAAAGAGGGGCAACCTGTTGGCCGTCCCTCCATTGGAATATCAATTAAATGTGCTATTTCTTTTTCTTCTGCTGGGATCGTGCCATGTCATCGAGCCGCTGCTGAAACTTCGACTTAGTCACCACCTTCTTGCTATTTTCCCTTAGCTTAGCCAGCAATGCTTCGTCGTCCACAAACCTGCGAATAAAGTAGGTTTGACCCAAAGTTACCATATTGGAAAGGAAGTAATAGTAGCTCAACCCAGCGGAGTAGTTGTTGAACCACCCAATCATCATGATTGGCATTAGGTAGAGCATCATAAACTTCATACCCGGCATTTGAGCATTGGAATCGCCCATCTGCGTGTAACTCATACGAGAAGTCACAAACAGTGCACCAGCCATGAGCAAGGTAAACAAACTTACATGGTCGCCATACAATGGAATATTGAATGGCAGATGGTATATGGAGTCATACGATGAAAGATCGTCGGCCCAAAGGAAACTCTGTTGACGAAGTTCTATGGATGCCGGGAAGAACCGGAACATTGCAAAAAGGATGGGGAACTGCAGCACCATGGGCAAACAGCCGCCCAATGGGCTCGCACCCGCCTTTTTGTAGAGCGCCATTACCTCCTGTTGTTTCTTAAGAGCCTCGTCCTTCTTTGGGTATTTCAGATTAATCTTATCAACCTCGGGCTTGAGCACCCTCATCTTTGCAGAAGAGAGATACGACTTATAGGTCAATGGGAATAATACCAGCTTAATGGCGAGGGTAAGGATCAAAATAATTAGCCCGTAGTTAGTAAAGTAGCGTCCAAGGAAATCGAAGGATGGAATAACCACATAGCGGTTGATCCACCTGATTATCCAGCTACCAATTGGCACCACTTTTTGAAAATCGTGGCCATAGGATTTAAGGGTGTTGTAGCCGTTTGGTCCAAAATAAAACTGAAGGTTAATTGGCTTGTTATCCTGTGGACTATAAGGAATCGTAAGATCAGCCTTAAAATGCTTAAGCACAGTATCCTTTAGCGAAGGATTGTTAGTGTAGGCAAGAATAGCATTGCTAAAGCCACCTTCCGAAACAATGATTGATGAAAAGAACTGCTGCTTGAATGCCATCCATTGAACCTTGGTGGAGATGGTTTCACTCTCACTGGCCTTACGAGGACTCAACTCCTCATATTCATTGGAGGTGAACATATACCCTATGGTGGTATAGTTATCCTCATTCTCTGCTCCCTTTTCTACATGGTAAACGTCGGCCTCCCACTTCAAATCGATACCGGTGGTCTGTGGGGAGATATACTTATCCATGTTGACCATGCTTATCTGGTAGTCGACCATATAGCTACCGGGACGCAAGGTATACTTGTACTCCATGTAGCTGTTATCGGCTATATTTAAGCGCATGGAAACCGATTTTGCACTATCGCCCTTCGCAACCGATATATCACTCTGATCTGAATCAGTTGAGAAGTAAAAGTTTCCCGTCTCCACCGACTCCTTCAAAAACAGGTTTAGGCTAAACTTCTCGCTCTCTCCACGAAATAGGATTAGCGGCTTGCCTCCATAAGTTTTATATTTTTTGAGCTCAACGGAATAGATTTTACCACCCTTATTGGTCAACGTAATCTTAACCAAGTCGTTTTCTAGAGTAATAAACTTCTCCTTACCAGTAAGCGCACTACCCATCTCACCAAGATTTTGGCTTACGCTGGCCTTATATACGCTATCCGTTTTGGCAGTTTCAGCGGCTTTTGCAGTGGCAGCATAAGCTGTATCGCCAGCTGCATTGGTTGTTGAGTTCACAGGGGCACTTAGGGCAGCAATAGAGTCGAGGCGGTGCTTTTCAGCAGCAAACTTCTTCTCCTGCTTCCCGTTGTAGAGACTAAACCCAATTAGAATTATCCCAACGGCAACAAGTCCATAAATTGTATTCTTATCCATCTGAAGTAAATATCCTAATTAAACAAATTTTATGCGTAGAAGTTCCTCACTTCAACCCAACGAGAACTGAAAGAAAGGGCTACCAACTGAGCGCAGCCTTTACAAAATCGACGAACAAAGGATGCGGGTTCACCACGGTACTCTTGTATTCCGGATGAAACTGAACGCCTACAAACCAAGGATGATTAGGTAGCTCAACCATTTCAACCAGTCCGGTATCGGGGTTCATTCCTGAGGCAACCATTCCGGCACCAATAAAGTTGTCGAGGTATTCATTGTTAAACTCATAGCGATGACGATGGCGTTCAAATACCTCCTCAACGCCATAGGCTTCAAATGCTTTTGTGTTTTTAGAAACCACACAGGGGTATGCTCCCAAACGCATGGTACCTCCCTTATCGGTAACATTTTTTTGATCTTCCATGAGATCAATTACCGGGTAGTTAGTATTCCGAACCATCTCGGTGGAGTTGGCATCGGCATAGCCAAGCACATCGCGTGCATATTCAACCACCGCACATTGCATTCCAAGGCAGATACCAAAGAATGGAACCTTGTTTTCTCTCGCATACTTGGCAGCAGCAATCTTTCCTTCGATGCCCCTATGCCCAAATCCTGGTGCAACCAAAATGCCTTTCATATCCTTGAGCAGGTCGGCAACATTCTCTGTTTCTAACTTTTCGGAATGAATGAGCTCCAGCTTCACTTTACACTCATTGGCGGCACCGGCATGCACAAAGGCCTCAATAATGGACTTGTAAGCATCGGGCAACTCAACATACTTACCAATTAGGGCAATTTTCACCTCCTGTTTGGGGTTTTTGAGCTTGGCTACAAATTGCTTCCACGCCTTTAGTTGTGGCTCTTCCCCCAAAGGTAAATTTAGCTTATGCAGCACCGTTTTGTCAAGGTTTTCCTTGAGCATAAGTAGTGGAACCTCGTAGATGGTAGAAACATCGATGGATTCAACCACCGACTCGCTTTCAACGTTGCAGAATAGCGCCACCTTTTTCCGAAGGTCAGGTAGCAGCGTATGCTCCGTGCGCAGCACCAAGACATCGGGCTGTATTCCCAACTCCAGCAGTGCCTTAACCGAATGCTGCGTGGGCTTTGTTTTCAGCTCACGAGAGGCAGAGAGATAGGGCACTAGCGTTAGATGAATAACCAGTGCGTTGGTTGGTCCCAGCTCCCACTTCAGCTGACGAACCGCCTCAATGTAGGGAAGCGATTCAATATCACCCACCGTACCACCGATTTCGGTGATCACCATATCGAACTTATGCTTGGTACCGAGCAGCTTAATGCGGCGCTTTATTTCGTCGGTAATATGTGGAATAACCTGAACTGTTTTACCCAAGTATTCCCCTTTGCGTTCCTTGTTAATAACGGCTTGGTAAATTCTACCAGTAGTTACATTATTTGCTTGAGTTGTGTGAAGGTTGATAAACCGCTCATAGTGGCCCAAGTCGAGGTCTGTTTCGGCACCATCCTCCGTTACATAGCATTCACCGTGCTCATAGGGATTCAAAGTACCTGGATCGATGTTGATATATGGATCCAGCTTCTGAATGGTTACTGCGTATCCCCGAGCTTGTAAAAGTTTGGCCAACGAGGCCGAAATAATTCCCTTACCCAACGATGAGGTAACACCTCCTGTTACAAAAATATACTTGGTAGATTGGCTCATGTTATTGTATTTCTGATGTATTTAGCCTATTCATCCATTGAATCAATCAACCTAACCTTGTCCTCAAGCATTTTAATCTCCGCCCGAGCCTTTTCAACCTTGGCCTTTACGTCGCGAATCATGGCCTCGGCATTCTTCGACTTGGCAAAAAAGCCGATGTTGTTTTCCCATAGATGAATATCGCTCTCCAGCTGCTTAATGCGGATAAAGAACCGATCGCGCTCCTGCCGAACCCTTTTCTCCGATTTGGGCTGCGACTGATACGTCTCCAACTTGGTTTTATAGCGAATAAGATTGCGCTGCGACTCATCAATCTTAAGGTTTTCGAAGTGCACGTTTAGCGCTTGACGATACTCATTCTGAATACGCTCCTTGTCCTTAATGGGCACATATCCTATCTCGGACCAGCGGCGTTGAAAATCCTTCAGCATGCGGAAATTCTCCTCTGTATCCTCGGTAGGAACAAAGGCGGTTATTTCGGCAATGAGTTCCTCCTTCTGCTTTAGGTTGCCATCGTATTTGGAATCGATGGAGCTGAAATGCGCCCCCTTTGTTTGGAAAAACTTATCACAGGCAGCCCTAAATCGCCTCCAAATTTCGTCGGAATGCTTGCGAGGAACAGGGCCTATTTCCTTCCAGCGCTTTTGCAAATTGATAAGGTCTTCGGTAGTCTTTTTCCACTCGGTGCTATCCTGCAATCCCTCTGCTTGAATGCAAAGATCGTTCTTCAGCTGTAAATTGTTATCCATCTCCTTGCGCAGCTCAAGGTAGAACTCGCGCTTGTTGCCAAAAAACTGGTCGCACGCTTTGCGGAAACGTTCGTAAACCTTGTTATTCTCCTTCTTGGGTGCAAAGCCTATAGATTTCCAAACCTTTTGCAGCTCAACAAGGTCCTTCGAGCGCTTGTTCCACTCCTTGTGGGTGGTAATAACCATGGCACCAAGCTCCTCAGCCTTTTCACAGAGCGTATTCTTGGCCTCAAGGTTAGTCTTCTGCTCAGAACGAAGCCGTTCAAAGTAATCCTGATGCTTTTTATTTATGGTAACCGTTGCCTCGCGGAAGCGATCCCAAAGGGTCTCCTTTACCTCCACGGCAACTGGGCCTATCTCTCTCCAAAGCTCATGGTAACGCTGAAGGGTTTTAAATGCCTCCATCACGTTGGATTCAAGGAGCAGGTCTTCAGCCTGCTCACAAAGCATGGTTTTGGCCTCAAAATTCTTTTTAAACTCTATTTCGCGCAGCTCCTTATTAATCTTCAGAAAATCGTAAAACTGCTCAACGGCAAAGTTGTAATTCTCGTAGAGATCGTTAACCCGTGCTTGGGGAACTGGTCCCAGCTCGCGCCATCTCTTCTGAAGCTCGCGAAACTTGCTATATACCTCGTTGAAGTTTTCCTGGCTCTCAACTAGCGATTTAATCTCATCAATGATTAACAGCTTAACCTCCAGATTTTTCTCCTTCTCCTGCTCCTGAGACATATTCTCCTGCGATCTCTTCTCCCGATATTGCTTAAGATATTCCTTGAGGTCGTTCTCGTAGGTATCGGTGGTATACTGGAATTCCTCAAGAACTCCACCCCCATCAATAAACGCTTTACGCTCCTTATCTACGTCGAACTTATGCCGCTTGTAGAAAGCAATTTTTATTCCATCTATATCCTTCCGAATACGTGTTGCCGTGCCTGTTTCCACCAACTCTTTGAGCGTGGCAATCAGCTCCGGTTTCGTCAATCCTGAGTACTCTTTTCCTATCGAAGAGTGAGAAGCCGTATCATCGTCGTCGTCACCCTCGTCATCGTCGAGCTCAGTGCTGGCTATGATTGCTTCCTCATCGGAGAAATCAACATGCTCGTCGTGAGTATGCTCTTCATGATCGTCGTGTTGCAGATCGGTCGCAGCGCTAGCTGGCTTCTTAGAAGTCGCTTTTGCAGGACGTTTAGAAACTGCCGGAGCCTCCACAATCTCAGTAGTAATTAACTCTTCAACAGGTTGATCGTCGTGTTGCAGATCAGATGGAGCGCTAGCTGCCTTCTTAGCGGATACTTTCGTAGAAGGCTTAGAAGTTGCTGGAGTTTCCTCCACATTCCCGGTGGAAGTTAACTCTTCAACAGGTTGATTGTCGTGTTGCAGATCGACGGCAGCGCCAGTTGGCTGCTCAGATGATTCTTCAGCAGAAGGCTCAACAGCTGCAGGAGTCTCCACATTCTTGGTGGTAATTAACTCTTCAACAGGTTGATCGTCGTGTTGCAGATCGGAAGCAGCGCTTGTTGGCTGCTCAGAGGATACTTCAGCAGATAGTTCAGAAGTTGCAGGAGTCTCCACATTCCCGGTGGTATTTAACTCTTCACCAGGCTGTTCTTCAGGAACAGAGTTTTTCATTTCGTTAGTTTCCATGAGGCAAGCTTTATAACAATAATGCGGGTAAACAGGTGGTAAGGAGTTTAATATACAATTTTTACTCTGCACCAGCCCTGTGAGCCCGGGGTCAACATTCAGCTGACGAAATTAACTATTTGTGAGTTAATACTCAAAGTTTTTTGGAAAAAACAGGAAAACAAGCCCAAATGATTTCGGATTATCAATAAAACAGGTTTGCTGTAACGCGAAAGGGTATTACTTTTGTACCAACTTCATGCATCAGAAAAAACATACTGTTTTCCAATGCGAATAGACATTGTAACCGTTTTGCCCGAGCTGCTCGATAGCCCGCTCAACAACTCCATCCCCGGAAGAGCACAAAAAAAGGGCCTAGCCGAAATTGTGGTGCATCCACTGCGCAACTATACGCACGATAAGCGTCGAACAGTGGACGATTATGCCTTTGGCCCCGATGCTGGAATGGTAATGAAGATAGAACCCATTTTTGAGTGCCTGAAGGAACTCCAGGCGGAGCGTACCTACGACGAAATAATTTACACCTCCCCCGATGGTGAGCTGCTCACCCAGCAGCTAGCCAACCAGCTGAGCACCAAAAAAAATCTGCTCATACTATGCGGCCACTACAAGGGAGTGGATCACCGCGTACGAGAGCACTTGATTACACGTGAGATCTCCATTGGCGATTACGTACTTACCGGTGGTGAGCTGGCCGCAGCAGTTATTGTGGATGCTGTGGTGCGCCTAATTCCTGGTGTGCTCTCCGACGAAACCTCAGCCCTCACCGACTCCTTTCAGGATAACCTGCTTGCCCCTCCTGCCTACACCCGCCCCGCTGAATTCAACGGTTGGAAGGTTCCTGAAATTTTGCTATCGGGCAACTTTCCTGAAATTGAGAAGTGGCAGATGCAGCAAGCCACTGAGCGCACTCAACGGCTAAGACCCGGCTTGCTGCAGGAGGATAACGAGGAGAAGTAGAGGACGTTAGAAGAAGTTAAAGAAGTTAAAGAAGTCAGAGAAGCTAAAACGGATGTTTGGACAAAAAACATTTCATTCTTTTCCATCTCACCTCAAAACAATAGAGCATAACCCCGAAGGGGCGACAATGTAATAGCCGGGGGTGTCAACCCCCGGAAAGGAAACCCACCAAGAACAAGCGGTGCGCACTCCCAAGGTATTCAATGAACCGAAGGAACCTCGCACCGCAATAACCAAAAGGTAAAAAAAGAGAAGTTATTCGGAAGCCAAACGGAAGGTATTCGGAAGGTAAAAGCCTACCACTGTAATCTCAAAACACATTTCGTACTAAAAATTAAACCCCTGAAAGGGTGACAGTATGGTAGCCGGGGTGCCAACCCCCGGAATCCAACAGCCACCATAAGCAAACGGTGCGCGCACCCTAGGTATTCAATGCACTGAACATACCCCGCACCGCAATAACCAAAAGGCATTAAAATGCTCTTACCCCCAAACAAGGAAAATTCATTCCATCCAAATCCCATTAAAATCTTCTATTACCGCAATTTTTAACAATCCATACCGATAAATTGGGAATGAATTTGCGCACAAAAATGGGAAACATACTTTACCTTGCGCCATAAAATTTTTAATTCTTGCAACACAAGCGCTATAATCCTCTTGTTCATTGCCATCAAACAAAGAAATAGATACAAAACATAATATTGACTTGGAATGAAAAAATTATTAAGTGGTAGATTTGGTGGGGTGTTCATGCTCTACCTCATTTTTATCTCCATCTCCTTTGTTACTCGTATAGTGCTCTTTGCTTACTCATTTTCGCAGTTCAGCAAAGGCCCTTGGGAAATACTAAAAAGTTTCACTGTAGGCGCCTTCTACGACACCATCGCCTACGGCTACTTCATGATCCCCTTTGTGATGGTTACGCTGCTCGTGCCCCACAAGCTGGCCTCGAAGAAAATCTCAAAATACCTAACCTATACCTTCTACTCCCTGGCTACCGTAATTTTGGTATACACCGCATTTGCCGAATACTTCTTCTGGGATGAGTTCAACGTTAAGTTCAACTTTATTGCTGTAGATTATCTGATTTACACCAACGAGGTGCTGGGTAATATTTGGGAATCGTACAACATTCCTCTGCTCATAGTTGGCATTCTGTTTATCTCCGCCAGCATTATATGGTTTGTCACCCGAAAGGGATGGCTTACCAAAGCATTGCAAAACGACGACAATTTTTTACAACGGCTGAAAACAGCAGGATTATTGATGATTATCCCGGTGTTTGGTCTGCTATTTGTAACGCAGCGCTGGAGCGAAATCAGCAACAATACCTACAACAAGGAGCTCTCCAAAAATGGTGTTTACTCCTTCTTTGAGGCGTTCAAGAATAATGAGCTCGATTACAACCAGTTTTACCTTATCGAAAATAACAAGAAGGCCTTTACCTACCTTCGCACCTTGCTGGCCGATAGCAGCTCGCATTTCATTTCGCCCGATGTGATGAACCCAGTTCGGATGAATACCGCTACGGGTGAGGAGAAACGCTATAACGTGTTCCTGATCACGGTGGAAAGTCTCAGCGGTGAATACATGGCCTACATTCCAAACACCTCGGGCATTACCATGCCGTTCATGGACTCGTTGGCCAACCAGTCGCTCTTCTTCACCAACCTCTACGCCAACGGTAACCGCACGGTTCGTGGACTTGAGGCCATCAACCTGAGCATTCCACCAACCCCAGGAAATAGCATTGTGCGCCGTCCAAATAACGAAAACCTCTACTCGCTGGGCTACATATTTAAGCAGAAGGGATATACCAACAAGTTCCTTTATGGCGGATATGGCTATTTCGACAATATGAATGAATTTTTCAGCAACAATGGATTTCAAATTATAGACCATAGTGAGCTTGCAGAAAACGAAATCACCTTTGCCAACGTGTGGGGAGTTTGCGACCAAGATATTTATGTACGGGCAATTAAGGAGGCCGACAAGTCGTTCCAAAAAGGAGAGCCATTCCTTAACTTCATAATGACCACCTCCAACCACCGGCCTTACACCTTCCCCAACGTAGGCATCAACTTCCCCAAAACTAGGCAAGGTGGCGTAATGTATACCGACTATGCATTGCGTTGGTTCTTCAACCACGTTAAGGACAAGCCTTGGTTTAAGAATACCATTTTTATTGTGGTGGCCGACCATTGCGGTGGTAGCGCTGGTCGCACCGAAATCCCGGTGAAGGAGTATCAAATACCGCTTGTAATGTATGCCCCCGGCATTATTGCTCCCCAAAAGGTAGATAAGCTCTGTAGCCAAATTGACCTCACACCTACCCTGCTGGGTATTCTCAACTGGAGCTACGAGTCCACCTTCTACGGTAAGGACATTATGAAGATGACGCCCGATCAGGAGCGTGCATTTATTGGCACTTACCAGAAGTTGGGCTACCTAAAGGGAAACAAGCTATCCATACTAAGCCCACAGCAGCGATTTTCCTTCTACCAGTTCGATCGCCATACAGGTGAAGAGACAAAGATGGATCCCGACACCACTCTGGAGCACAATGCAGTAACATATT
>Ga0307375_10004627_pt1 | contig 13084 bp, 8 predicted proteins | sample TR1MG_FD_202531 | JGI IMG/M metagenome (GOLD analysis project Ga0307375, IMG submission 202531) | Soil microbial communities from Risofladan, Vaasa, Finland - TR-1 | ecosystem: Environmental > Terrestrial > Soil > Coastal area > Acid sulfate soil | place: Finland: Risofladan, Vaasa | collected... | reverse complement strand
CATCGTGCAGCCCGACGCCGCCCTGAAGCTCACCGGCAAGATCGGACGCACCGACGTCGCCGTGCTCTCGGCGCTCGACGCGCCCAGCACCACCGCCACCGGCCAGCGGCCGCGGGTGGACATCCTGCGCCTGCGCCGCGGGTTCGGCACCCAGAGCACCGTGGGCATGATGTACAGCGAACGCGTGGGCGGGGGGCGCGCCAACCGCGTGGCCGACGCCGACCTGCACTACGTGTTCGGCGGCCAGTACTACGCCGAATTCCAGGGCGTGATGAGCAGCACCAACCAGAACGGCACCACGCGCTCAGCGCCCATGTGGAGCGCCGTGGCCGACGGCACGGGCCGGCGCTTCGGCTTCCACTACAACATCCTCGGCGTGGGCAACGACTTCGCCGACGACAACGGCTTCGTGCAGCGCACCGGCATCGTGTCGCCGAGCGTGATGAACCGGTTCACGCTGTATGGCGCGCCCGGCGCGCTGGTGGAGCGGTTCAACGTGTATGTCCAGACCGGCGCGACGTGGAAATACGACGACTTCTTCGCCGCCAAGAGCCTGCTCGAAGACAAGGCATCGGGCAACACCCAGCTCACCCTGCGGGGCGGATGGTCGGTGAATCTGACCCCGACGCTGTCGAGCTACGCGTTCGATCCGGCGGCGTACGCCGGCGAATACGTGGGCACGTCGCAGGCGGCCACCCCGTTCGTGCCGTCGCCGCGCATCACGACGTTCACCACCAACTTCAAGATCTCGACGCCGCAATTCGCCAAGTACGCCGCCTCGGCGGGCGTGACGGTGGGCAACGACGTGGACTTCCTCGAAACGTCACGGGTGCGGCGGCTGGACTACAACGCCAGCCTCGATCTGCGCCCCACGCAACAGATCCGCGTGGGCGCCACCTACCAGGCCAGCACCTTCACGCGGCGCAGCGACAACGTGCGCACGCTGTCCACCAGCATTCCGCGCGTCAAGGTGGAGTACCAGCTCACGCGGTCCATCTTCTTCCGCGTGGTCACGCAGTACACCGCCAACAAGCGCGAGCCCCTCGTCGATCCGACCACCGGCGGCCTGATCCTCACGTCCAGCGCCGGCGCCTTCGTGCCCTACCCCGAGCAGATCTCGAACGGCCTGCGCACCGACTGGCTGTTCTCGTACCGCCCGACGCCAGGCACGGTGTTCTTCGTGGGGTACGGCAACACGATGACGGAACCCGACGCACTGCGCTTCCAGCAGCTGCGGCGCGTGGACGACGCGTTCTTCATCAAGGCGAGCTATCTCTGGCGCGCCTTCGGCGGGAAATAAGCGCGGGGAGACAGTCGGACAGTCGGACAGTCGGACAGTCGGACAGTTCACCGCGTTCACCGCAGAAAACGCTCCGCCAGCGTCACCATCCGCTCGTTTCCCTCGGCCTCGGCGCGCGCCATGAGCTTCCGCACGTACGGCTTGAGTGTCTCGTCGCCCCACTTGTAGCCCGTGGCCTGCTCGGCGCTGTACGAGTTGCCCACGTCGGCGCCCTCGAGCAGCGCCTGCGCGGCGGCCTCGTCGTACCCCGGATCGTCGCGCGGCGGCAACACGTAGCGCGGCTCGGGCTCGTTGGCGTCTTCGTTGACGAATGCGCGGGACATGTCTGTACGTATAGCCGCGGTTGCTGCAATTTGACAGTAGGAAAGTAGGAGGGTAGGAGAGCAGGACTGTTGACCGCGAAACGCCGTTCTCTGTCCGACTGTCCGACTGTCCGACTGTCCGACTGTTGAATCGGTAGCGACTCTTTCCCCAAAACGCCCATGTCCTCCCCCAAACGCAACATCGTCACGTTCCTCGTGCTCACGTTCGGGCTGAGCAGCATCTTCTACACGCTGATCATCCGGGCCGGCACGCTCGGCGCAGGCCACGGTCTCTACGTCCTCGGTCTCATGTGGTGCCCGGGCACGGCCGGCATGCTCACCTCGCTCCTCTACACGCGCAGCCTGCGCGGCATGGGCTGGGGGCTGGGCAAGCCCAAGTGGCTCGTCATGGCGTATCTGCTCCCGCTGGCGTATGCCGCCGTCGCCTACGGCATCGTGTGGGCCGGCGGGTGGGGCGCGTTCACCACGGCCAACCTCCCGGCGGGGACGGGAATGGGCAAGTTCGTGGCGGGCGCCGCCACGCTCGGCGTGCTCCAGTCGCTGATCAGCGCCACGGGCGAGGAGATCGGGTGGCGCGGGTATCTCGTGCCGCAACTCTCCAAGGTCACCGGCTTCACCGGCACCGCCCTCATCAGCAGCGGCATCTGGGCGTTCTGGCACACGCCGGTGCTGCTGTTCGCCGACTACAACTCGGGCACGCCCTGGTGGTTCGGGCTCACCTGCTTCGCCGTGATGGTGCTCGGCATCGGCACGGCGTTCGCCTGGATCCGCCTCAAGTCGGGCAGCCTGTGGACCGGCGCCCTGCTCCACGCGAGCCACAACCTGTTCATCCAGGGCGTGTTCGACCGCATGACGGCGAACACGGGACACACGGCGTGGATCACCGGCGAATTCGGTATCGCGCTGGCGCTGGCGGCGGTGGTGGTCGGGGTCACGTTCTGGACGAAGCGCGGAGCGTTGCCGACTGAACAAGGGTAGGCGCGTTGGAGGGAATTAGGGTTGGAGGGGAAGACCGCGAACGCTGTTCCCCTCCTACTCTCCTACTTTCCTACTCTCCTACTCTCCTACCCTCATCCAGCGCCCCCCGCACCATTCGCTGCAGCGCCTCCGACGTATACGGCTTCTGCACCAACGTCTCGCGGCCCTCCTGCACGCCGTGCCGGATGATCGCGTCGTCCGAGTACCCGGTGGAGTACAACACGCGGATCCCCGGCCAGCGGTCGCGCACGCGCTCCACCAATTCGCGACCGCTCATGCCGGGCATCACGATGTCGGTGACCATCAGATGCACGCGGCCGCCCACCGCGTCCAGCATGCGCAGCGCATCGGCTCCACTCGCGCTCTCCAGCACGTCGTACCCGCACGCCGAGAGAATGCCCGCCGCCATCTGCCGCACACCCTCGTCGTCCTCCACCACGAGCACCGTCTCGTGCCCGCCCAACGCCCGCGCCGGGCGCGCCACCTCCGGGAAGACGCCGGGCAGTTCCACCGCCGGAAGCGTGATGTGGAACGTCGCGCCGTGGCCCGGCTCACTCTCCACCTCGATCGTCCCGCCGCTCTGGGTGATCACGCCGTGCACCACCGATAACCCGAGCCCCGTGCCGCGACCCAATGGCTTGGTGGTGAAGAACGGCTCGAACAGGTGGGCCTGCGCCTCGACGGCGATCCCCGTACCGGTATCGGAGATCGAGAGACGCACGCGGCGACTCACGGCCTCCGCCGGCGGACCCGCCTGAAAGGCGCTCAGCGACCGGGTCTCGATCGTGAGCCGGCCACCCTTGGGCATCGCATCGCGCGCGTTCACCGCGAGGTTCACGATCACCTGCGAGAGCTGGCCCGGATCGACGCGCACGAATCCCACCGACGGATCCAGACGGACCACGATCTCGATGTCCTCGCCGAGCAGACGCTGCAGCATCCGCTCCGACTCCGCCACGATCTCGTTGAAGTCCAGCACCTCGGGCGCGATCACCTGCCGTCGGCTGAACGCCAGCAGTTGTCGCGTGAGCGACGCGGCGCGATGCGCCGCCACCTGGATGCCGGCCGCCATCTTCCGATGCACCGCGTCGTGCTCCAGCGCGCCGAGCAGCAACTCGGCGTTGCCCGCAATCACCGTGAGCAGGTTGTTGAAATCGTGGGCCACGCCCCCCGCGAGCAGGCCGATGGACTCCAGCTTCTGCGTCTGCTGCAGCTGCAACTCGAGCTGGCGCCGCTCGGTGACGTCCTCGGCCACGCCGGCAATGCGAAACACGGCGCCCGCCGCGTCGCGCACCGGGAACCCGCGATCCCGGATCCAGCGGAGCGTGCCGTCGGGGCGCACGATGCGATACTCCTCATCGTAGGCCCCGTCGGCCTGCTTCTCCGCCACCGCCGCCACGACGCGCTCCCGGTCATCCGGGTGGATGGCGTCGATCCAATCCTTGGGGGAGGCATACAGACTCTCGCAAGTGCGGCCCCAGATCCCCTCGTACGCCGGGCTCGCATACACCACCTGATCGAACGCGGGATCGGCCAGCCAGAACACTTCACGAATGTTCTCGGCCAGCTGCCGGAACCGGGCCTCGCTCGCCCGCAGGGACGCGTGCGCCCGAAGTGTCTCGGCCCGCGTGCGCAGCGTCATGATGCCGAACGCGAGATCGTCCGCCAACTCCTGCAGCAGCGCGACCTCCTCGACGTCGAACGCGTCCCGTTCTGCCGCGTACACCGCCAGCGCTCCGATGGCGCGGCCGTCGGCCACGATCGGAAGCGCGACCGCCGATCCGAGGCCATGGCGTATGGCCGCCTCGCGCCAGGGCCGGAACATCGGGTCCTCGGCCACGTCGCGAATGGATTGCGGCTGCCCGGTGCGGACCGCCGTGCCCACGGGTCCGCGCCCCAACTGCGCATCGTCCCATCGCACGGCGATGGCGTCGAGGTAGGCCGTGGCCGTTCCGGCCCTGGCCACCGGCCGGATGGTCTGCGCCGCGTCGTGCTCGGCCATCCCCACCCAGGCCAGCATGTACCCGCCCGACGTGACGGCAATCTCGCAGATGCTGTCCAACAGCGCCGCCTCGTCGGTGGCACGGATCATCGCCTGGTTGCATTCGATGATCGCCCGCAACGCGCGATTCGTGCGGCGCAACTCCCCCTCGATCGCCTTGCGCCCGGTGATGTCCTGCACGGTGCCCGCCAACCCCGGCCGGCCCGACGCGCGGGCGATCGACTCGCTCCGCGACTCGACCCAGCGGATGCTCCCGTCGGGCCGCACGATCCGGTACTCCACCCGCACCGGCGCCGGCAACGACGTGCCCCGGGCGTAGGTGCGCGCCACCTCGTCCCCGTCGTCCGGGTGAATGCGCTGCAGGACGTCTTCGAACGCGAGAACGGGGTCGCCGGGCGCCAGGTCGAAGATCCGCCGGAGTTCGGGCGACCACCACCGCTCCCCCGTGCGCAGGTCCAACTCCCAGCTGCCGAGGTGCGCCATCTCCTCGGCGGCGATGAGACGCGCGTCGCTGCGGGCCAGCGCCTCGCCCAGCGCCGCGTCCGACGGATCGGCAACGGTGGCCGCGAACCCCGCCGGCGCTTTGCGGTCATCGTGCAGGCAGGCGAGCGTGAGCGGCGCGTCGAAGCGCGAGCCATCGGCGCGCACCCACGACCGGTTCTCGCGCGCCTGCCCGTCGGCCACGGCGCGGGTCATGACCCGCGGCACACCCCCCGCCGCCGACGCCTCCGGCGGCTGCAGCACCGACCACGACCGGCCGGCGATCGTCCCCGCCACATGGCCGAACAGCCGCTCCGCCGACGGGCTCCAGCCCGTGACGACTCCGGAAACGTCGAGCGTGAACGTCGCCACCGCCCCGTCGCTCGTCATGAGCGGCGATGCTTCACGTGGGGGCCGGCGTGACGGCCGGTTGGACGTGCGTCATGAAGTGGAGAGCTGAGGGTTGGGGAGTCCCACGCTGACCACGCCGCATCGCGAGGTTCGCCTAGCGGAATCGTGCGCCCTTCCGGGGCGGAACACAAGGGCGGCGGCCCGGAAGGGGTTCGAGGGTTGGAGGGTTGGAGGGTTGGAGGATTGGAGCGAAAACAGCGGAACGCAGTTTTCCCTCCAACTCTCGAACTCTCCTACTCTCCTACTCTCCCCAAGCGCATCCACGTCTCCACCACCGTATCCGGATTCAGCGAGATCGTCTGGATCCCCTCGTCCATCAGCCACTGCGCGAAGTCGGCGTGATCGCTTGGCCCCTGCCCGCAGATGCCCACGTACTTGCCCAGCCGGTTGCAGGTGGAAATGGCCATCGACAGCAGCTTCTTCACCGACGCGTCGCGCTCGTCGAACCCCTGCGCCACCAATCCCGAATCGCGGTCCAGCCCCAGCGTCAGCTGCGTGAGATCGTTGGACCCGATCGAGAAGCCGTCGAAATACTCGAGGAACTCCTCGGCGAGCAGCGCGTTGGATGGGATCTCGCACATCATAATCAGCCGCAGCCCGTTCTCACCGCGCTCCAACCCGTGCTCGGCGAGCAGCTCCACCACGCGCTTGGCCTCGCTCACCGTGCGTACGAACGGGATCATCAGCTCGACGTTGGTGAACCCCAGCTCATTGCGCACACGCTTCATGGCGCGGCATTCCAGTTCGAAACAGTCGCGGAAGCTCTCGGCGATGTAGCGCGACGCCCCGCGGAAGCCGAGCATCGGATTCTCTTCCTCGGGCTCGTAGATCTCGCCGCCCAGCAGCTTGCGGTACTCGTTGGACTTGAAGTCCGAGAGCCGCACGATCACCGGCTGCGGATAGAACGCAGCCGCGATCGTCGCCACGCCCTCCACGAGCTTCTCCACGAAGAACGCCTCGGGGCTGGCATAGCCGCGCGCCCGCCGCGTGATCTCCTCGCGCAGACTCTCGCGCACGTGCTCGATATCGAGGATCGCCTTGGGGTGAATGCCGATCACGTTGTTGATCACGAACTCCAGCCGCGCCAGCCCCACGCCGGCGTTGGGCGTCATCGCGAATTCGAACGCCAGCTCCGGATTGCCCACGTTCATCATGATCTTGGCCGGCAGCTTGGGCAGTTCGCCCACGTCAGCGCGCGTCACCTGGAACGCCAGCGCGCCGCGGTACACGTACCCGGTGTCGCCCTCAGCGCAGCTCACCGTCACCTGCTCGTCTTCGTCGATCGTCGTCGTGCCGTTGCCGGTGCCGACGATGGCCGGAATGCCCATCTCGCGGGCGATGATCGCCGCGTGGCAGGTGCGGCCGCCGCGGTTGGTCACGATCGCCGCCGCCCGCTTCATCACCGGCTCCCAGTTGGGATCGGTCATGTCGGTCACGAGCACGTCGCCCGCCTTCACCCGGTCCATCTCGCGCGAACTCTTCACGATGCGCGCCGGACCGGCCCCGATCTTCTGCCCGATGGCGCGCCCCTTCACGATCACCTTGCCGTGCTGCGTGAGCTTGTACTTCTCGGTCACGCGGCCCGAGGCGTGCGACTTGACCGTCTCCGGACGCGCCTGGAGCACGTACAGCTTGCCGTCGTCGCCGTCGCGCCCCCACTCGATGTCCATCGCGCGGCCGTAATGCTGCTCGATGATCACGGCGTATCGCGCCAACTCCAGCACGTCGGCGTCGCTGATCGCGAACCGGTAGCGCTCGGCCTCCGACACGTCCACCGTCTCCGTGCTCTTGCCCGCCTGCCGGTCGCCGGTGAACACCATCTTGATGAGCTTGGAGCCGAGGCTGCGCCGCACGATGGACGGTTTGCCGAGCGCCAGCGTCGGCTTGTGCACGTAGAACTCGTCGGGGTTCACGGCGCCCTGCACCACCGTCTCGCCCAGTCCGTAGCTGGCGGTGATGAACACCACCTGATCGAACCCCGACTCGGTGTCGAGCGTGAACATGACGCCCGACGCGCCGGTGTCCGAGCGCACCATGCGCTGGATGCCCGCCGACAGCGCGACGTCGGCGTGGGCGAACCCCTTGTGCACGCGGTACGCGATCGCCCGGTCGTTGTAGAGCGAGGCGAACGTCTCCTTCACCGCGATGAGGATGTTGTCGTACCCGTGGATGTTCAGGAACGTCTCCTGCTGCCCCGCGAACGACGCGTCGGGCAGATCCTCGGCCGTGGCCGACGACCGCACCGCGAACGACATCTTGTCGCCGCTCTCGGCGGCGAGCTGCTCGTAGGCGCCCTTGATCGCCGCTTCGAGCTTGGGCGGCAGCGGCGTCGCGAGAATCCACTCCCGGATCTTCTCGCCGGTGGCGGCCAGCGTGTTCACGTCGTCGATGTCGAGCGTTGCGAGGGCCTGGCGAATGCGCTCGGCCAGCCCCTGATGCGCCAGAAAGTCGCGGAAGGCGGTCGCGGTGGTGGCGAACCCGCCCGGCACGCGGACGCCGGAGGCGGCCAGGTGGCCGATCATCTCGCCCAGTGAGGCGTTCTTGCCTCCCACCTTGTCGACGTCGGTCATCCGCAACTGTTCGAACGGGATCACATATGGAGAGGATTCTCGCGTCATGGACAGCAGCCTTATGGTCGTGATTGAAGTTCAGGACGGAAATGCCGTTACAATTAGTCTAACCGCTTTTCGCGAGATCCACGGCTCATGACCGCCAGACGCACGGTCTTCTTCATTTCCGACGGCACGGGACTCACCGCCGAGTCGCTGGGGCACAGCCTGCTGTCGCAGTTCGAGGGGGTCTCCTTCCGGCAGATCCGCATCCCGTTCGTGGACAGCGCCGAGAAGGCCACGGACTGCGTGGCGCAGATCCGCGCGGCCCTGGCGCGCGATGGGGTGCGCCCGGTGGTGATCTCCACACTGGTGAACCCCGACGTGGCCTGGCGCCTGCGCGAAGCCGATGCGCTGATCCTCGACTTCTTCGAGACGTTCATCGCGCCGCTGGAAGCAGAATTCCACGAGCGCAGCTCGCATGCCATCGGGAAATCCCGGAAGGTGGCCACCAGCCCGGACTACACCGACCGGATCGAGGCGGTGAACTTCACGCTGGCGCACGACGACGGGGTCTCCAGTACCAACCTGGACCAGGCCGACATCATCCTCGTGGGGGTGTCGCGGAGCGGCAAGACGCCCACCAGCCTGTACCTGGCGCTTCAGTTCGGGGTCAAGGCGGCCAACTTTCCGCTCATTCCCGAGGATTTCGAGCGGAATAAGCTGCCCGACGACCTGGCCCAGCACCGGGACAAGCTGTTCGGGCTCTCGATCAGCGCCGACCGGCTGTACCGCATCCGCCAGGCGCGCCGGCCCAACAGCACCTACGCCTCGCTCGAGAACTGCCAGTACGAGGTGGAGGCTGCGCAGCGGATGATGGCCCGCGAGGGCATCCGCTGGCTGGAGTCGTCCACGAAGTCCATCGAGGAACTATCGGCCACGATCATCCAGCAGGCGAAGCTGGACAGGCCATCGTATTGAGTTGGAGGGTTGGAGGGTTCAAGGGTTTGAGGGGAGACCGCGGGACGCAGTCATCGCTCCAACCCTCCAACCCTCCAACCCACTAACTCTCCATCAGTACAACCCGGCCTTGCCCCGCACCGACGCGATGAGCTTGGCCGGGTCATACCCCACACCCTGCCGGAACACCAGCTCGACGTTCTCGATGTCGGCGATGTTGGCGGCCGGGTTGCCGCCGATGACCACGAGGTCGGCCTGCTTGCCCACGGCCAGCGAGCCGATGCGATTGGCACGGCCCAGGTACGTGGCGCCGTTGAGCGTGCAGATGCGGATGGCCTCGAGCGGCGTGAACCCGCTGCCCACCAGCAGCTCTGCCTGGCGCTGATCGGAGTAGCCGGGAATCACGCCGCCGCCGCCCGTGGGATCGGTGCCGGCCAGCAGCAGGCCGCCGGCGTGGTAGAACGCCAGCTCCATGGCCCGGTCATCGGCGAACAGCTTGGGGTAGATGGACGTCGTGTTGCGCTGCGTGCGCGCGTAGCCGCGCTCGAACTGTTCTTTGAGAATGGGATCGAGCACGTCCAGCCCCTTGGGCATCGGCTGGCCGGGGGTGAAGGTCTGGAACACGGTGAGCGTGGACGTGATGGCCACGTGGCGCTGCACCAGGTGCTGCACGAGCGACCGGAACGCCGGGCTGCTGGAGTCCACCGTGGCCAGCGCCGCCATGCCCGTGCCCTGCCCCGGACACAGGTCGGGCTGCTTGTCCTTCACGAAGTCGGTGGCCACGAAGAAGCCGTGTTCCAGATCGTCGATGCCGAGGTCGGCCGCCTCGCGATAGGTCACCGAGCAGAGGTGGCCCGTGACCTTGAGCCCGCGCTTGTGCGCGGCGTCGATGGCGGCCGCCAACTCGGGGCGCGTGATGTTCATGTACGCCTTGAACGACGTGGCGCCGGCGTCGGCCCAGAAGTTCACGTACCGGCGCGCGTCGGCGCTGTCCTTGAGGGCGTACATCTGCGAGAACGGCGACGGCCCCTGCACGTACGGCGCCGTGGCGTCAATCCACGGCCCCGGCTGTTCCCCGGCCTTGATCGCCGCCGCCATCCGCAGATCTCCGTAGCCGCCCACGTTGCCGGTGGTGCGCATGGTCGTGACGCCGCCCGCCAGGTACAGGCGGGTGAAGCTGACATAATCGTTTCCATATACCCCGGGACCGGTAGGGTAGAACAGGTGCTCGTGCATCATCACGAGCCCGGGAATCACCGACTTGCCGGCCAGGTCCATCACCCGGGCGCCGGGCGGGATGGCCACGGCGCCCGTGGCGCCGATGGCCGCGATGTCGCCGTCGCGGATGATCACGGTCTGGTCGGCGCGGGCCGGCGCCCCGGTGCCGTCGATGACGCGCACATGGGTGAGCGCGAGCACGGCGGTATCCACGGCCACGAACTGGCGGACGGCGGGCGAGAGCACGGGACGCTGGGCGGCGGCGGAGACCGCGGCGAGCGCCAGCGGCGCCGCGCAGGCGGCGACGCGCAGGAATCGGGAGAATCGGGTGGTAGGCATGCGGAGAGCTTACCGCGTGCCGTCCCCGTCGTCCACCGCGTCCCCGCCGTCCGCCGGCGCCGGCGCCGGCCGCGTGGCCGCCAGGTACCCGCGCACGAGCGCGACCAGGAACACCAGCCCGCCCAGCGCCCGGACGCTCCGGGCGATCGCCGTGTCCTGGTTCAGCAGCCCGAAGCGGCCGAACAGATACGCCCAGTCGTGCTCGCCGCCCCCCACCAGCGGCAGCGCCTGGGTGCGCGCGTCGGCCATGTACACGGCGATGTTCCACAGGTTCACCGCCACCCACCAGAGCATCACCGACGCCGCGAACCGATCGCGCCGGGGCGCGAACCGCAGGAAGTACGCCAGGAACACCAGCGGCACGATCAGCTGGAACAGCGTGCCTCCCGCGAACTGGATCACCTCCCCGAACGGCGCGAACACCAGGTGGCCGGTCTCGTGGATGGCCAGGTCGATGCCGTCGATGAGGTGCCCGCCCCCGGGATCGCGCATATATGCAATTCCATATAGCGCCAGCCCCGCGAGCAGCAGCAGCCGGGCGTTGCGCGCCGGCGCCGGCGCCGCGTCGTCCGGCGGAGACGCCATCTCCCGCCCTCCCGATCCGGGGGTCAGCGGCGCGCCCTGCGCCGGCCGCCGGCCGGCGACACGTCGATCATCAGCGCGAGCACGAGGCCGACGATGGGCCACAGGCTCCACTGCCCGCCCCACCAGTGATGCACGGCGGTGTACCAGAGCAGCGTCGTGGGCAGGAACAGAAACCCGAGCACCGGCCAGAGCGCCGCGGCAAACAGGCCGCCGAACCATCCGGTGAGCAGCCACAGCAAGAGGATCACGAACCGCGGCGTGGCGAGGGCGATGATCGCGAACAGACAGGGCATGGGGGGCTCCCGGGTCTGGCCACCACGCGCCGCGCCGGTGGGCGCATGGAATGACGGCGTGGTGGCGCTCCGTTCATTATGCGCTGGTGCCTCCACCGACACCAGCGCGTGCCGCCAGCGCCGCCCCGCGCCCGCGATGACGACCCGGCTGGCGCTCCCCCGGGCCGCGACGCAATTTGCCCCTGTCGTCCCCGTCGTCCTCCTGCCCCGCGACACCCTCTCCCCATCACTGCCATGATGTTCAAACTCTCGCCCCCGATCCTCGCCGCCCTCGGTGGCCTGGCCCTCCTGCCGGCGCGGTTCGCCCCCGAGCAGCCGCTCCGCGGGTTCACCGCGGCCTCCGCCCAGGTGGAGCGCAGCTGGGAAGCCAAGTTCGATGCCATCCCCGATCCCGCGCGCATGCGCGCGAACATGCAGCTGCTCTCCGCGCGCCCGCACCACGTGGGATCGCCCTACGACCTGCAGAACGCCGAGTGGATTCTGGCGCAGTACAAGTCGTGGGGCTGGGACGCCCACATCGAGACCTTCGACGTGCTCTTTCCCACGCCCAAGGAACGCCTCGTGGAGATGGTGGCGCCCACCCACTACAAGGCCAGACTCGACGAACCGGTGGTCGCCGTGGACCCCACCTCGGGACAGAAGTCGGAGCAGCTGCCCTCCTACAACGCCTACTCGGCCGACGGAGACGTCACCGGCCCGCTGGTGTTCGTGAACTACGGCATCCCGTCGGACTACGACGAACTGGCGCGCCATGGCATCTCGGTGAAGGGCGCGATCGTGATCGCCAAGTACGGTGGCTCGTGGCGCGGCATCAAGCCCAAAGTGGCCGCCGAGCACGGCGCCATCGGATGCCTCATCTATTCCGATCCCGCCGACGACGGCTACGCCGACGGATCGGTATTCCCCGACGGTCCCATGCGCCCCTCGCAGGGCGTGCAGCGCGGCAGCGTCGAAGACATGCCCACGTATCCCGGCGACCCGCTCACGCCGGGCGTCGGCGCCACCAAGGACGCCAAGCGGCTGCCCATCAGCGAGTCGCCGGTGCTCACCAAGATCCCCGTGTTGCCCATCTCGTACGGCGACGCCCAGCCGCTGCTCGCCGCCATGGGTGGCCCCGTCGCCCCCGCCGCGTGGCGCGGCGGACTGCCCATCACCTACCGGCTGGGCTCGGGCCCGGCCCGCGTGCATCTGGTGGTCAAGTCCAACTGGGATCTCAAGACGCTGCACGACGTGATCGCCAAGCTGCCCGGCACCAGTGAGGCCGATCAGTGGATCATTCGCGGCAACCACCACGACGCGTGGGTGAACGGCGCCGACGATCCGATCTCCGGCCAGGTGGCCGAACTCGAAGAAGCGCGCGCGCTGGGCGAACTGTACCGGCAGGGCTGGCGCCCCAAGCGCACGATCATCTACGCCGCCTGGGACGGCGAGGAGCCGGGTCTGCTCGGCTCCACCGAGTGGGCCGAAGAGCACGCGCAGGAGCTGCAGCAGCACGCCGTGGCGTATCTCAACACCGACAGCAACGGCCGCGGCTACCTGGGCGTGTCGGGCTCGCACTCGCTCGAAGCGTTCATCAACGGCGTGGAGAAGGACGTCACCGATCCCGAGTCGCACGTGAGCGTCTGGGCGCGCAACAAGGCGCGACA